>Ga0209386_1000510_pt1 | contig 18847 bp, 13 predicted proteins | sample NGEPertwo_FD_184510 | JGI IMG/M metagenome (GOLD analysis project Ga0209386, IMG submission 184510) | Arctic peat soil microbial communities from the Barrow Environmental Observatory site, Barrow, Alaska, USA - NGEE Permafrost154B-two... | ecosystem: Environmental > Terrestrial > Soil > Wetlands...
GGCGTGTCCGTGCTTTTCCTGTACCTTGCAATTAACAGAGGATTTGAACCTTTGCTGCTGGTACCGATTGCCTTTGGGATGCTGCTTTCAAATCTGCCTATCACGGGTATATTCAGTGATGGCGGTTTGCTTTATACGTTCTATTCATTAAAAAGTGTTTTGCCATCTCTTATATTCTTAGGAGTTGGCGCCATGACCGACTTTGGACCGCTTATTGCAAATCCCAAGTCTTTATTGCTTGGGGCAGCAGCCCAGTTCGGTATTTTCTTCGCTTTATTTGCTGCCATCATTCTTGGGTTTAATGCACAGGAAGCGGCATCAATCGGTATTATAGGCGGAGCAGATGGCCCGACAGCCATTTATCTGACGTCGAAACTAGCCCCGCATTTACTTGGAGCTGTAGCAGTAGCGGCCTATTCTTATATGGCGCTCGTACCGGTCATTCAGCCGCCAATCATGAAACTCCTTACAACTAAAAAGGAAAGAATCATTAAGATGGACCAGCTTAGACATGTAACACAGAGAGAAAAAATACTGTTCCCGATTGTTGTTACAATTGTGGTTGTTCTTATTCTTCCACCGACAGCGCCACTTATTGGGATGCTGATGCTTGGGAATTTATTTAAAGAAAGTGGAAAAACTCTTAGATTGTCAGATACTTCGTCCAATGCGCTGGTCAATATTGTAACAATTCTTCTTGGACTTGCGGTTGGCGCTTCTGCACAGGGACCTACCTTCCTGGTTTTAGCCACAATTAAAATTGTAATTCTTGGGATTACAGCGTTTGGAATTGGTACTGCAGCTGGGGTTTTACTTGCAAAGCTTCTTAATGCAGTAACTGGTGGGAAAATTAATCCGCTTATTGGTTCAGCGGGTGTATCGGCAGTTCCGATGGCAGCTCGTGTATCACAAAAGGTTGGTCAGGCTGAAAACCCTTCCAATTTCCTGTTGATGCATGCAATGGGACCTAATGTGGCAGGTGTAATCGGATCAGCAGTAGCGGCAGGCGTAATGCTTTCCATGTTTGCCTAAAGCCCATTATAAGCATCCGATATTGGGTTTGCAATTTTGAAGACTCTTGCAATCAGTCATTTGAAATTTGGGTTATCCACAGGCAACCTGTGGATAACTATTTAACCCAACAAAATCATTAAAAAAACAAAATCAGTAAACGTAGAATGAGCATTCGAAAAATGTGGTGACACATCAATCGGGTGCTTATTTTTATGCATAATTCTAAAACGCTTTGTATACAGTATTTATTAAATAAATCTATTGTATAAAAAAATCAGATGTGTTAGTATTTTACCGATATAGATTGGCCTAGGTGCCATTATATAATAGCAAATGAGAAGGAGAAAGAAATTAATGATATTTGAGGCTATAAAAGAGTTTCTACAGGAAACTGGAATTGCTAACTTAGATTATAAAAGCGCAATTATGCTGTGTGTATCGGTACTGTTTTTGTATCTTGCAATAAACAGGGGATTTGAACCCTTACTGTTAGTTCCTATTGCTTTTGGAATGCTACTTTCAAATCTGCCAATATCCGGCATATTCAGTGAAGGTGGCCTATTGTATTCATTTTATGAACTGAAAAGCATATTCCCGTCATTGATATTTTTGGGAGTTGGTGCTATGACGGATTTTGGACCACTGATTGCGAATCCAAAATCTCTATTGCTTGGAGCCGCCGCCCAGCTGGGTATTTTTTTCGCATTATTTGGTGCGATACTACTTGGGTTTAATGCGCAGGAAGCTGCTTCCATTGGTATTATCGGAGGAGCTGATGGCCCAACAGCCATTTATTTAACACAGAAGCTAGCACCACACATCCTTGGAGCGGTGGCAGTGGCGGCGTATTCCTATATGGCCCTTGTACCGGTCATTCAACCGCCAATCATGAAACTTCTTACAACCAAGAAGGAAAGAATGATTAAGATGGATCAGCTTAGACATGTATCACAAAGAGAAAAAATTCTATTCCCAATTGTTACAACAATAATTGTAGTTCTTATACTTCCACCAACAGCACCACTTATTGGTATGCTGATGCTTGGGAACTTATTCAAAGAGAGTGGAAAAACGTTAAGACTCTCAGATACTTCCGCAAATGCATTGATTAACATTGTAACCATTCTTCTGGGGCTTGCAGTTGGCGCTTCTGCTCAGGGGCCTAGCTTCCTGGTTCTGGCGACCATTAAAATTGTAATTCTGGGCGTTACCGCTTTTGCTGTCGGCACTGCAGGAGGAGTTCTTCTAGGGAAACTCTTGAATATAATGTCAGGTGGTAAAATCAATCCGTTGATTGGTTCAGCAGGTGTTTCTGCAGTTCCTATGGCGGCTCGGGTGTCACAAAAAATGGGACAGGCCGAAAATCCTTCCAACTTCCTTCTAATGCATGCAATGGGGCCTAATGTGGCTGGTGTAATCGGATCCGCGGTAGCGGCAGGTGTTATGCTTTCCATGTTCAGCTAAACGAATAAGTTTAAATATTTCGGGAAGCTTAAAGTTGGTTTGTATAGAATAATATGATAAAATGGTTTTGACAGCGATGTTAAAGCCGTTTTTTTTTATATACTTGCAAGGAGAACAGGAATGAGTAAAATAACCACAGTATTATTTGATTTTGACGGCACTATTATGGACACCAATAGTTTGATAATAAATTCATGGCAATATACCTTCAGAACGATTGAAGGTAAAGAAAGGCCAGAAGCGGATATCATTGCGACTTTAGGAGAACCCCTCGCACTTAGCATGAAAAATCTATTACCAAAAGTGCCGGTAGGACAAGCCATTGAAATTTATAGAAAATACCAATATGGCAACTTCAGTGAGGAAATAAGTATTTTCCCCGGGATGCTTGAATTAATAAAAAAACTGAAAAGAGAAGGCTACAAGATGGGTATTGTGACTTCCAGAATGACAGGGACAACGATTCAGGGCCTTGAAAAATACGGGATTAAGGATTGTTTTGAAGCGGTTGTCACCTGTGATCATACCGACAAGCATAAACCGGATCCAGACCCTGTAAATATTGCCCTTAAAATATTAGGGTCAAAGCCGGAAGAGAGCATCATGATCGGGGACAGCAAATTTGATATTCTTTGCGCTAAAAATGCTGGGGTCAAATCAGTTTTGGTGGGCTGGGCGATTGCATTATCTGGGGAAGACAGAGAGGGAGAAGGCGCTCCAGAGTATATTATCGAGAAAGCAGAAGATCTTTTTGAATTGATTTAAAAGGATTTGGTTCGGTGCTGATTCTGAATTGGTTTGAGTCGGGGATGATACTGAATTGTTTAAATCATTAATATGCTGGCGGGATTCACTCCCGCTCGTTTTTATTTGGGCTATAAAATGAAATTAATTTGCATAGATTAACCCGAATTAATTTAATATAGACCAAATTAATTTTATTGACATAAAGGGAATAATAAAATATAATGTTATCAAATAGTTTGATTATCAAAGTAATTTCAATAACCTTATCAAATAGTAAATAATATTTAATAACGGCCTATCAAATGGCGAATAATAGCTTATCAAATGGTAAATATTATTCAAGGCTAATATTAAAGAATCAAAGAATCAAAGAATCAAAGAATCAAAGAATCAAAGAATCAAAAAATAAAGAACACTATAGATAAGGTGTTAAGGAGGATATGTTGGGAGTAACAATAAATGGAATAGGAAGATCTGTTCCAAAAAGGGTTTTACATAATACAGAGATTGAGACGATGATCGATACGGACAGTAACTGGATTATTGATAGAACAGGGATTGAGGAAAGAAGAGTCTCAGAAGAGGAAAAAAGTATTGATCTTGCAGCGGCAGCGGCGAGAGAAGCGTTAGGTGATATGGATTATGATTCTATAGATTTAGTTATTGTCGCAACCATAACGCCAGATATGATAATCCCTTCAATGGGGGCATTGGTAAAAAAAGAACTTCGACTTAAGAATGCTGTGGCTTTTGATGTAAATACTGCATGCAGCGGTTTCCTTTATGCGACATGGATGGCAGAATCTTTGATGAAAAACAGTGTGAGCATAAATGCGAATACCAATGTTATAAAACGCGCATTGGTAATAGGCGTTGAACGTTTAAGCAGAATCGTTGACTGGACGGATCGAGGCACCTGCATTCTGTTTGGAGACGGAGCGGGAGCGGTTGTATTAGAGTTGGATTCAAATCAGGAGGGTATTATTTCAAGCTTTATAAAGAATTATGACGATGACGCAGATGCTTTGATTTGCGGAATGGAATACTTGAAAACCCCATTCACAAAAGATGAAGATACTGCCCAAACTTTAAAAATGCATGGGACAAAGGTCTTTAGATTTGCAGTCAACGCGGTAGGAGAAGTAATGGAAGAGGCCTTGAAAAAAGCCAATCTGACGGCAGATCAAATAGATCATTACATACCACACCAGGCAAACATGAGAATTATCAATTCAGCAGCCCAAAGGTTCAATCAGCCTTTGGAAAAATTTCAAATCAGTATAGACAAAACCGGCAATGTATCGGCGGCAAGTGTACCGATGGCAATGTATGATATATATAAGACAGGGAAAGTAAAACTCGGGGATTTAGTAATGCTTGTAGGTTTCGGTGGAGGCTTAAGTGCAGGCGCAATAATATATAGAGCTTAGAGGAGATGCAAGTATGATAAATATATGTGAATTATTAGGTATTGAATTTCCGATTATCCAAGGAGCGATGGCCTGGATTTCCGACAGCTCTCTTGCAGCGGCAGTCAGTAATGGCGGTGGGCTGGGAGTAATAGCTGGAGGCGGAGCAGACGGTGAATGGCTGAGAACAGAAATACGTAAGGCAAAATTATTGACTGACAAGCCTTTCGGCGTTAATATTATGCTTCTTTCTCCGTTCGTAGAGGACCAGATCAAGGTGGTTTGCGAAGAAAAAGTTAAAGTGGTGACCACAGGGGCAGGGAATCCTGGGAAATTTATTGAACGTTTAAAAGCGAATGGCATCATTGTCATTCCGGTTGTTCCATCAGTAGCCTTCGCCATGAGGGTGGAGAGAGCCGGAGCAGACGCTGTAATCGCGGAAGGTCAGGAAGCAGGCGGGCATATTGGTGAAATCACCACGATGGCTTTAGTGCCACAGGTGGTGGATGCAGTAAAAATTCCAGTAATTGCTGCGGGTGGCATATGTGACGGCAGAGGAGTATGTGCAGCATATATGCTAGGTGCGAAGGGCGTACAGCTTGGAACAAGGTTTGTCGTCGCAGATGAATGCACCGTTTCGGAAAATTATAAGGATGCAATTATAAAGGCTAAAGATACGGATACCTGCGCAACAGGCAGAAGTACCGGTCACCCTGTCAGAGTATTGAAAAATAAATTATCCAGAGAAGTAATGGCACTTGAGAAGAAAAATATTGACCTGGAAGAAATCGCCAGGATTTGCACAGGCTCATTACGAAATGCAGTAGTTGAAGGAGATATGGAGAGAGGATCTATTATGTCTGGCCAGATTGCAGGGCTTGTGAAGAGAAGGCAGCCTGCAGAGGACATGATCAGAGAAATATTTGAGGAGGCATATAAAATTTATGAAGATAGGGATATTATTTGCGGGCCAGGGCGCTCAGTATTCGGGAATGGGAAATAACCTTTATGAAAATTCTCAGGCAGCCAGGGATGTATTTGATGCAGCGGGAGAAGAAATAAAGGAATGGTGTTTTAATGGCACAAAGGAAATGCTGCGAATGACCAGTATAACCCAGCCATGTATTTACACTGTTACAATGGCAGCGCATGGTGCATTACTTGAAGAACTTGCAAAACTGCACCTAGATGCTTTTGAAATAACAGGAATGGCAGGCTTTAGTTTAGGAGAATATGCAGCTTTAACAGCGGCTGGTTCTATTGATGATTATAAAAAAGGAATTGGTATTGTTTCGAAAAGAGGGCAGTGGATGAATGAGGCAGGACTCGGTGAAGATGGAGAACCTGTTGGAGGAATGATCGCCGCTTTTGGAGACAGAGAAAATATATTGGATTGTGTTGAGCTGTGCAGGGAAAACGGCATACTTGAGTGTGTGAATTTTAACTCGCCGACGCAGACAGTAGTTGCAGGAGATAAGGCGGCATTGGAAAGGTTCAGGAAAAGGTCCAAGGAACTGGGACATATTAAAGCTATCCCGTTAAGTGTAAGCACTGCTTTCCACAGTTCTATCATGGAGCCAAGCGTGGAGAAACTGAAACAGCTTTTAATAAAAGAAAAATTACACCAGCCTTCAGGAAGATTATATTCTAACATCACAGGGAAGCCCTTTGAAGAGAATACTGATCTGGCGGAATTAATGGCGAAGCAGGCAATGAGCCCTGTTTACTGGCAGGAAATAATCGAAAATATGCTGAAAGACGGTGTTGAATTATTTATTGAAATAGGACCGGGGACCACCCTTTCAGGCATCGTAAAAAAAATCGATCATGAAATAAAAACCACACATGTGGAAGATATGGAAAGTCTGCATCGAACGATCGGTATTTTGAAAGGAGAAATCCAATGCTAAAAGGAAAAAGCGCCATTATTACAGGCGGTGTCAGAGGAATTGGCAAAGCTATAGCAGTTGAATTCTGCAAAAATGGAGCTGATGTGGTGCTCAGCTACAGAAGCAATGAAGATGCTGCAAAACAGGCGGCGATAGAGTTAGAACAATATGGAACAAAAGTGATTACTGTAAAAGGGGATATTACAGACCCGAAGCATGGTGAGGAACTGGCAAAAATAACAAAAGACGCTTTTGGAAAAATTGATATTTTAGTCAATAATGCCGGAATCACAAAAGACGGACTGATGATGAGAATGAGTGCAGAGGATTTTAAAAGTGTCATTGATACCAACTTAAACGGCACCTTTTATTGCACAAAAGCAGTAACACCAATTATGATAAAACAGAAGTCAGGAACAATAATAAACCTTTCCTCAATAGTTGGAGTGAAAGGGAACCCAGGTCAGGTAAACTATTCCGCATCTAAAGCCGGAATTATTGGACTGACCATGTCTGCAGCAAAAGAACTTGGACGAAGAAATATCCGGGTGAATGCAATTGCACCAGGATTTATTGATACAGAAATGACAAAGATTCTGACAGAGGAACAAAAGAGTAAAATGCTTGATGCCATCAGCCTGGGGAGACTTGGAAAGCCGGAAGACATTGCAAAGACTGCAGTGTTTCTGGCATCAGATGGCGGGGGATACATTACAGGACAGGTAATAACTGTAGATGGCGGAATGAGTATTTAAAGTTTGATAAAATGGTGAAAAACCAGGACCTGACTGACAAGCACCATGAAAGTGCGCCACCAGGCCCTAGCTGAGGAGGCAAAAATATGAATAGAAGAGTAGTAATAACAGGCATTGGAGCAGTGACGCCACTTGGCAACAATGCAGAGGATTTTTGGACAGGAATAAAAGCGGGCAGGAATGGGATTGACTTAATCACGCATCTTGATACAAGCGTCCAAAAGGCAATTATGGGTGGAGAGGTAAAGGATTTTGCCTATGAAGATTATCGTGAAGGCAGAAGAATGGACAGGTCTTCTCAATTTGGCGTAACCGCAGCAAAAGAAGCAATGACTGACAGTGGTCTTGTAAGCGGAGAAAACATCAATCCTTATAGACTTGGCGTAGTTGCAGGAACTGGAATTGGCGGAATCATGACGCTTGAAAGCGAAACGAATAAGGCCTATGAAAAGGGAATGTCACGAGTTTCAGCGCTTCTGGTACCTATGGTCATACCAAATATTTTAGCTGGTAATGTGGCAATCGCTTTCAAAGCCAAAGCCTCCTGTATCGGCATAGTGACGGCCTGTGCTGCAGGAACTCACGGAATAGGGGAAGCTTACAGAACGATTAAACATGGATATGCAGATGCAATTATTGCGGGGGCTGCCGAGGCTGCATTTGCACCGGTTTGCTTTTCAGGATTTGCAAATATGACCGCACTTTCAACAAGAACAGACAAGGACAGATGCTCCACACCATTTGACAAGGAAAGAGATGGATTTGTAATGGGAGAAGGCGCCGGGATGCTGGTTTTAGAAGAACTGGAGCACGCATTGGCAAGGGGTGCTAAAATATACGGAGAAATCGCCGGCTATGGGTCGACTTGTGACGCCTATCACCTGACGTCACCTTCTCCAACTGGGGAAGGTGCGGCAGGGTCTATGCAAATGGCAATAGATGACGCTGGTATTTCGCCGGATCAGATAGATTATATTAATGCACATGGAACGGGAACGCCTTATAATGACTTATTTGAGACAAGAGGGGTTAAAACTGTATTTGGAGAAGATACAAAGGTTCCAATCAGTTCGACAAAAAGTATGACTGGACATTTGCTTGGGGCTTCTGGAGCAATTGAGGCGATTGTCTGCCTGAAGGCCATCAATGAGGGATTTGTTCCTCCAACAATCAATTACAGAGTTCCAGATGAAGAGTTGAATTTAGATTATGTACCTAACAAGGGCAGAGAAAAGAAGGTTGATTATGCCTTATCCAATTCTCTAGGATTTGGTGGCCATAATGGTACCTTAATATTTAAAAAGTATTTGTAGAGGTGGATCATGTTATACAATAAAGAAGAAATTAAAAATATCATTCCACATAGAGATCCGTTTCTTTTAATTGATGAAGTCGAATCAATGGAAACTGGAAAAAAGATTGTTGCTGTAAAAAATGTGAATGCAGCCGAGTATTACTTTGAAGGACATTTCCCACAGGAAAAGGTCATGCCGGGAGTCCTTATTATAGAGGCGCTTGCGCAGGCTGGAGCAGTTGCAATCCTGTCGATGGCCGCGAATAAAGGTAAAATTGCTTACTTTGGAGGTATCAAGAATGCTAAATTCAGGCAAAAGGTTGTGCCTGGTGATACGCTCAGACTGGAAGTGGAAATCGACCGGCTCAGAAGCAATGCAGGAACAGGAATTGGAACAGCATACGTTGGAGATAAAATGGTGTGTAAATGTGAACTTATGTTCGCGATAGGTTAGGAGACTAAATGGATACTGTAAAAAAAATCAACGAAATATTGGTAAGCCTTTTTAACAGCGTGTTGAAAATGGAGGAGCGGGCGCTTCAGGATTCTACAAGCCCGAATCTTTCTATAACCGAAATTCATACGTTAGAAGCAATCGGGGCGGGCAAGCCAAAAACCATGACGCAGGTAGCAGGTACGTTAAAAATAAGCGTAGGGACATTGACCGTGGCTATCAGTAAGCTGGTTAAAAAAGGTTATGTTGAACGATCCAGAGTTTCTGAAGACAGACGTGTTGTTAAAATATGGCTGACTGAAGAAGGAAAAGCGACTGTGACGGAGCATCAAAAATTCCACGAGGCAATGGTCAGAGATGCAATTTCGGATCTTTCTGAGGAGGATACCGCCAGATTCATGCAATCCATTGAAACAATCAACCAGTTTTTCCTGATGCAGAAGACAAAGCATTTAAAAAGTAATAATTCTTTGGAATTAAAGCCAATAAATTTGGGGGAATTGAAAATTCCGGTTCCGATTTTTCAGGGAGGAATGGGGATTGGCGTGTCCATGTCCAGACTAGCCGGTGCTGTTGCCAATTGTGGTGGAGTGGGAGTTATATCCGGGGCCCAGTCTGGATATTCAGAACCCGACTTTGAAAAAGCTGTGGTCACTGCAAATATAAGGGCAATAAAGAGAAATATTAAAGAAGCCCTGGCAGCGGTGGCAGGAAACAGCGAAGCTGGGCCAATCGGCGTAAATATCATGTGCGCACAAAAAAATTATGAGGAATATGTAACTGCGGCAATTGAAGCCGGAGCGCAAATAATCATATCAGGGGCGGGTCTTCCTACGGCACTCCCAGGTATCAGTAAAACAGAAAATGTGAAGCTGATTCCAATCGTTTCTTCGGCAAGAGCTACAGGGTTAATCATAAAAAGCTGGGCAAAAAAACACAACAGGGTTCCTGATGCTGTCATATTTGAAGGACCTCTGGCTGGAGGCCACTTAGGATTTAAAGAGGAACAGCTGGATCTTGCGCAGGAGAATTTTTATAAGACCATTACGGAGATAAAGGCAGAGCTTCAGAATCTTCCCAACTGCCCATTAATTGTAGGTGGCGGTATATTTACCAAAGCAGATGCACTGAAGGCCATGTCCTACGGAGCTGATGGAGTTCAAATAGGAACAAGATTTGTAACCACTGTAGAATGTGACGCGCCGATGGAATTCAAACAGGCTTATATAAACTGCAAGGAGCAGGATATATTGATTATTAAGAGTCCTGTTGGAATGCCGGGAAGAGCTATAAAGAACAGCTTTTCAAATAAAATAACCAATGAAGGACAAAGAGAAACAATCAAAAAATGTAATGGTTGTCTTATTCCGTGTAATCCTGCTGAAGCCCCTTATTGCATTACAGAAGCGCTTGTACGAGCAGCCAGAGGTGATGCGGATAAAGGATTAGTATTTTGTGGCGCAAATGCGTATAAGTGTGATAAAATAGAACGCGTGGAAGATATTTTCAAGGAGTTCATGGCAGGTAATTAATCATGCTTAATATTTATTACGGCAGAGAAAGTATAAATAAAGAAAAGTTCATATTTGATCATATTAATAAGAAGACCTTGTTGCTTGTGCCAGACCAATTTACATTGGAAGCCGAGCAACGGGCTTTTTCTGTTCTTGGCGTCAAGGGCTTAATGGACCTGGAAATTATCAGCCCATCCAGACTGGGGTTCAGGATTTTGGCAAAGGTTGGCGGTAATAAAACCATGCATATTGATAAATACGGGCGTCATATGCTGCTTACCAAAATATTGTCAAATGAAAACGAGAATCTGGAAGCGTTTAAAGGATTGGAGAAAATGCCGGCGTTTATTGAAATGATCAATAACCTTATTTCCGAGATGAAGCAGTATAATACCAGTCCGGATCAGCTGACAGAGATTATGGCAGAAATTGAGGACAATTTCTTATTACACAAGAAACTGAAGGATATCCAGCGGATATACAAAAAATATGAAGATTACATTCAGGACAAGTATGTGGACACGGAAGATTATGTCAATTTATTCATCTCAAAATTAGAAAAATTTGAGGAAATCAGGAGCTGCGATATCTGGATATGGGGCTTTGATTATTTTACCCCGAAAAACTTCGATTTAATAAGGGAGCTTATGCGTTATGCGATAAGTGTAAATGTTGTAATGACCTACGATGAGGGATGCAGGGATGAAGAGGTTTTTGAAATTACAGGAGGTATGATCAACAAGCTTACACTTATGGCTGGAGAAGAGAACCAGGTGTTTACTAAGAATAAAATAGGGGCGGAATACCTAGTAAAAGGAGAAAAAGGGCGCCACCAGGCCCTGGCTGATTTAGAGGAAGAATTGTTTTCGCTCCCGTTAAGGGAAAGCGGTGAAACAGAGGGAATTACGCTAATTAATGCAGCCAATATTTATGCTGAGGTTGAAAGTGCTGCGGCGTTTATCGTTGAATTGGTGAGAGACAAAGGTCTGAGATTCAGAGATGTCGTCGTCATATGCAATGATATGGAAATAAGGGGATCTATAATAAAAAGAACCTTTGAGGAATATGGATTGCCTATTTTTCTGGATAAAAAGAGAAATGCATTGCATCATCCAATTCTTGAATTCGTTTCGGCTTTAATAGATATCAATTCACGAGGCTGGTTAAGCCAGGATGTTTTCAGGCTGGCTAAAACAGGCCTTTCAGACTTAACAAATGATGAAGTTGAGGAACTGGAAAATTACGTTTATAAATACAGAATCAGAGGAAATGTCTGGAAAAAAGAATTTGAAAAGGGTGAAACGGAATATCAACCTGACGGTTTGGCACAAATAAATTCAATAAGGTCAAAATTAATCAAGCCGATTCTTCAGTTTGAAGAGAAATATAAAGAAGCCGTAACCGTTGAAGAAAAGGTGCGTGCACTGTATTATTATCTGAACAATCAGGTGCAGTTGCCAAATAAATTAGAAGAATTAATACAAATACAAATTGAAAATAATCATCAGGAAATTGCGGATGAAACATCGCAAATATGGGGGATTTTAGTCGGGATTCTCGAACAGCTCATCGAACTGCTAGGCCAGGATAAAATTCCGAACAGGGAATTCGCAAAGGTTCTCGCTTCGGGTTTTGAAGCCATAGAAATTGGCCTTATACCGCCAACCTTGGATAGGATAATGGTCGGAACAATGCAAAGAACAAGAGGAAGCGCATTAAAGGCTCTTGTAATAATTGGTGCGAATGATGGGGTGCTGCCACAGGATAGTGTAAACGAAGGGCTGCTCAGCGAGGATGAAAAGGCGAAGCTTTATGACAGCAAAGCCGAAATCTGTAAAATTGATGAACTCAGGATTAAAGAAGAAAAACTGGCCATCTATAAAACTTTATCCATGCCGGAAAAGTATCTTTGGATCGGATATTCCATTTCGGATACAGAAGGCAAAGAATTGAAACAATCGTCTGTATTTGATAAGATCAGCCAAATATTTCATTCGGTAGAGATTGAAAAGGACATTATCAGCAGAGGCAATCCGATGGAACTCATCTCGGCGAAGGAAAACGCAGTGAAGCATATGACGCTGGCAGTCAGAAAAGGTCTGGAAGGCCTGCATGTTGAGAGAGAGTGGAGCCAGGTTGTGGATTGGTACAGAAAAGAAGATCCGGAGACCATTGACAGACTTTCGAAAGGTATCTTTTATTCTGGAAAGCTTGAAAGTCTGGGCGCAAATATCTCGAAAAAACTTTTCAGGAAGGAATTAGAAAAACCATTGAAGCTAAGCCCTTCAAGTGTAGAAAAATATGGCAGGTGCCCCTTTGCATTTCTAATGTCTTATGGGCTTAAACCAGATGAACGAAGAGTTTATGAAATAGCTGGAAGAGAAATCGGGGATGTCTATCATCACTGCCTGATGAAGATGTCAATGGAATTATCAAAAGACGGTGGTGAAATAACAGCTGAAAATTCTCCCTGGATGACTATTACGGAAGAGGAATGCGCTGGGTTAATAGACAGGATCATTGAAGAGGAAACTTTTGATTATAAAGAGGGTCTATTTTTTATGGGAGCGGCTGAAAACTATAAAAAACAAAGAATAAAGAAGGTTTGTACTCAAGTTGCCTGGGTTCTGGTGAATCATGTAAGGCAAGGAACGATTAAACGTATAGAATTTGAAGCCGAATTTGGCAATTCGGAAGAAAAGGTATTTCCGGCTATCGAAGTGAATCTGGGAGAGGAAACCGTTTTGATAGAAGGCAAAATAGACCGTGTTGATGTACTGAAAAATAATAGTACAAAGATAATTGATTATAAATCAGGGAGGGAAAAATTTGACATTGGAGAGGTAAAGGCAGGCTACAGGCTCCAGCTGATGCTTTATTTAAAAGCTGCGCAGGACGCTGTTGATCCAAATATCGTTGGCGGCGGGGTATTCTATTTTCAAATTGATGAACCCATTATTGATGTAAGTCAAATGGGGCAAAACCTGGACCTGGAAAAAATAGATGGTGAAATGTTAAAAAGTTTTAAGCTTGACGGAATAATGCTCGATGATGCCGAAGTCATTAAAAGTATTGCCGGAGAGTTCACGGGGTACTCGAAGATTTTTTCTATTCGAGAGTCAAAGGAAGGAATCAAGGGCACGAGCGAGGGGAAGCTCTTGAGTAATGAAGAATTTTTACAATTGCGAAAAGCCGTCGATGAAAAAATGATGGAATTGTGCAGGGATATCGTAAGCGGTGAGGTTCAAGCCAAACCTAAAAAGACAAAAACAGCGAAGGCTTGTGATTATTGCCAGTATAAAAGCGTTTGTGGATTTGACCTGGCCTTTGAGGGATATGAATATGATACGGTTAAATAAATAAATAAACGCGCCGGAACTGTCACCGAAATGAGCCTCTATCAACCGGGGAATCTTGATTTTAAGGAGCAGAGGTGTTAGAATAAAAAAGTACAGCTATTATTAAAAAACTCTTAAAATACAAAGGTATAAATGCTTGCGATTGTGTATAAGGATGTGACAAAGAGAATGAATAATTCAAAATATAAAGATAGTTTATATGAATTCAGACCAGTCAGCGACTTGAAGGATATGCTGGATACAAGCGCTGAAATTTATGCAGACAGAGCAGCTTATTTAATAAAGGAAGTTTTAGGGGGCGAGTATAAACCGGTATACTTCCCGCAGGTAAAAAGTGATGTTGATTCACTTGGCACAAAATTCATTGAAATGGGGCTAAAGGGCAAGAAAATCGCTGTTATTGGAGAGAATTCATACCATTGGGTATTGACGTACTTTGCAACAACCAATGGCACAGGCGTGATCGTTCCCCTGGACAGAGAACTTCCGCCAAATGAAATCAGGAATTTACTCCAGAGATCAGAAGTTTCGGCAATCGTTTTTTCGAGAAAGATGGCACCAATCGTAAAAGAAGCATTGAAAGGATTAACCGGGATTGATTATACGATAAATATGTCAGCGACAAATGATGAGGGAGGAGACCTTTCTTTAAACAAACTGATTGGGGAAGGCAAAGAACTTCTGGAAGCCGGCAGCAGAGAATTTGTTGATGCAATAATAGACAGGGAGGCAATGTGCTCTCTGCTTTTTACATCCGGTACGATGGGGCTGGCAAAAGGAGTTATGCTGTCACATAAAAATCTTTCTGCCAATGTATATAATATGTCTAAATATGTTGCAGTATCTGATCACTATGTGGGACTGTCCGTATTACCAATGCACCATTCCTATGAAATGACCTGTCATGTACTGACTGGTATTTATCAGGGACTTACCATTGCCTTTTGCGAAGGGTTAAAATACATCGTTAAAAATCTGGTGGAATCGAAAGCGACGGTAATGCTTGGCGTTCCTCTTGTTTTTGAATCCATGCATAAAAAAATATGGAAACAGGCAGAAACAAATAAAAAAGATAAAAAAATGCGTGGAATGATTTCTGTTTCGCGGAAACTGAAATTATATAATCAGCCAACAATAAGAAAAATATTCAAGGATGTTCATACTGCAACCGGCGGTAACATCAAACTGTTTATTGCGGGTGGTGCCGCTACAAACCCAAAGATAATAGAAGATTTCGAAGCCATGGGATTTCCAATGATTCAAGGTTATGGAATGACAGAATGCGCACCTATTATAGCGGTAAACAAGGATCGGTACAGCAAGGCTGCATCCGCGGGCTTTCCAATGCCTGGAACAGAAGTGAAAATAGTTGAAGAAGATGAGAATGGCATTGGAGAAATAATCTGCAGAGGCGAATCTGTCATGCTTGGTTATTTCGGGGACCCTGTAGAAACAGATAAGGTTTTGAAGAATGGATGGCTGCATACTGGAGATTACGGTTATTTTGACAAAGAAGGATTTCTTTATATTTCGGGGAGGAAAAAAAATGTCATCATTACAAAAAACGGAAAGAATATTTTCCCGGAAGAAGTGGAATATTATTTAAACGGCAACCCATATATTCAAGAAGTTCTTGTGCATGGGGTCTATGATGAAAAATCAAATGACATTATTGTTAAAGCCGAAATATATCCTGATTATGACTTTATACAAAAAGAAAAGGGCTCAATGACAAGCGAGGAAGTAAGAGCATTTATAAAAATGCTCATTGATGATATCAATGAGCAAATGCCTTTATATAAAAGAGTGAAAAGATTTACTGTAAGAAGAACCGAATTTGAAAAAACCACTACACGAAAAATCAAAAGATTTACGGAAGGAAATTTGTCAGAGGAGGAAAATACATATGTTAAATAAGGAAGCTTACAAGAAAATGAAACAAGCGGATATGGACTATGCAATAAAAAGGGCAAACGAACTTAACACAAGCAAGGATCCTCGCGTCATGTATAAGAATAGCAGACCTATCATGGATATTAAGCATATGCTTGAAACCAGTGTTGAACTTTTCCCCGATAATATTGCTTTCATGGATAAAGAAGTAAAGGGTGGCCCATACATAAATATTACATATAAAGAAGTGCTGGAAAAAGTAAATGGGCTTGGGACAGCTTTAATTGCCCATGGCCTGAAGGGCAAAAAAATTGCAGTAATAGGGGAGAACAGTTATCGATGGGGTATTTCCTATTTAGCTGCCGTTTGCGGGATCGGTGTTGTAGTTCCTCTTGATAAGGAACTTTCTCCTAATGAAATAAAGCAGCTGATCATTGAAGCAGAAGTATCCTGTGTTCTTTATGATGGAAAGTACGAAGAATTATTTCTTAAAATGAAGGCATCGGGTCAAAAAAATCTAAAAGTTTTAGTGAATATGCAAAGTAAGGAAAATACTGACAAATCCTATTCATTTGATGAACTTGTCCGCGAAGGAGTGAAATTCATTTCGGAGGGGAACAGAGATTTTTTAGATGCCCAGATTGTACGGGATGAAATGAGCATGCTGCTTTTCACTTCTGGAACAACAGGCGTTTCCAAGGGAGTAATGCTTTCTCACGGGAATATTGCAGAAGAGTTAATGACGGCGCCAACACTTTTAGAGGTTAGACCTACGGATATTTTTTTCTCGATTCTGCCAATGCATCATACTTATGAATGTACCTGCGGATTTTTAATGCCTTTATACAAAGGCGCAGCAATAGCTTATTGCGAAGGGCTAAAATATATTGTGAAAAATCTTTCCGAAGCAAGACCTACAATGCTTCTTGCAGTGCCATTAATTCTGGAGAGTTTGTATAAAAAAATCTGGCAAAATGTCAAAAAAAGCGGGAAAGAAAAAACCCTTAAAAAAGTCATCGCACTGAACAGAAAAACCAAAAAAATCGGTATTGATTTAGGACATGTTTTTTTCAAAAAAATAACGGATGTGTTTGGTGGAAGAATGCGGATGATTATCTGCGGCGGTGCTGCAATAAATCCCGAAATACTTCAGGGGATAAACGATTTTGGCATTACAGCTCTTCAAGGATACGGGCTGACAGAATGCGCACCCATATGTGCGCTGAATCCGGATAAATTCTTCAAAAATGATTCATTGGGATATATTCCGCCTGGTTTCGAGGCAAAAATTATTGACATGGATCCTGAAACAGGAATAGGTGAGATTTGCGTGAAAGGCGGAAATGTCATGCTGGGATACTATAAAATGCCAGAGGAGTCTGCGAAGGTTTTAGTGGATGGCTGGTTACATACAGGAGATCTGGGTTATCTGGACAAGGATAATTATATTTACCTGACTGGAAGAATAAAGAATGTAATCATTACAAAGAATGGAAAAAATGTCTATCCGGAAGAAATTGAATATTATTTGACCAAGATACCATATATAAAAGAAAGTATGGTGATGGGAAAGGAAAGTACGGGCAGCGATGAAATATTGATATTTGCATCAATATTCCCGGATATGGAAGAAGTGATAGAGATTTTAGGGGATAATCCATCCGTGAAGGCTCAGGAATTCTTGATTTGGACAGAAATTGACAAAATTAATAAAGAACTGCCTTACTTTAAAAGAATAAAGAAAATATCAATCAGATCAGAAGAATTTGAGAAAACAACCGGGAAAAAAATCAAACGAAATTCGGCAGCGAACCAGGTATAAAGACCAAGTTTGAGAGTAGCAGCCTTTAATAATGAAAGGATTTTGCATAAATGAAAGAAATTAAATTAGCACTGCTGGGATTTGGAAATGCGGGACAAGCATTTGCAAAACTGCTGCTGAAAAAAGAAGAAGAAATAATTAACACTCTTGATACAAGGGTGTTAATTGTGGCAATTGCAACAAGAAGCAGGGGAACAATAATTGATGAAAAAGGCTTGGATTTAGAACAGGTGATTCTTCAAATAGAGAAGGCGGGAAAATTTTCTGACCCTGTCGCTCTGTCCGCCTTGGAAACAGCAAATCAGGCAGATTACGATATACTGGTTGAGCTTACACCTCTTGAAATATTCTCGGGGCAGCCGGCCATCGATCATATTAAAGCAGGATTAAACAGAGGCAAGCATGTTATTACAGCAAATAAAGGACCTGTTGCCTGGGCATACAGGGAATTAAAAGACTTGTCCAATGAAAAGGGTGTTCAGTTTTTTTGCGAAACAACTGTAATGGATGGAACACCTGTATTTAACCTGGTTGAAGAGACACTGAAATTTTGCAAGGTACTGGAAATAAATGGAATACTGAATACAACGACAAATTTTATCCTGGAAGAGCTGGGCAAGGGAGTCCCTTATGAACAGATTATTGAAGAGGGAAAACGCCGTGGTTTTGTCGAGGCCAATCCTTCAACGGACGTAGAGGGTTACGATGCAGCGGCAAAGGTGACAGCCCTGATGAATATTTTGATGGATGCAGGTATTACTCCTGAACAAATAGAAAGACAGGGCATTGAAAACATTACTTATGAAAATATTAAACAGGCGGAAGCCCGGGGTAAAGTGATAAAACTGCTTTGCAACGGGAAATATGTTAATGGAAAGGCTGTTGGAAGCGTCAGGCCTGAAGAACTGGAAAAGGGGAGTGTGCTGGCAGCCATCGGGGGGACTTCTTCAATGGTTTCTATTACAACCGACTTGATGGGCACAATTTCTATTATAGAGCATAATCCGGAAATTGAGCAAACTGCTTATGGGATATTCAGCGATCTGGTCAGGATAATCAACACAATACTGTTACAGGAGGCAGGAAAAGAGTGCCGACAAACCTTAACGAAGGAGTAAGATGAAGAATACCAGGTTGGCTTACATTATAGGAATAGCAGGAGCAATCAGCTGGGGCGTGTCATTTATTGCGGCTAAAACAGCACTGGATTATATGGAACCCATTCAGGTGATG
>Ga0209386_1000511_pt1 | contig 18832 bp, 18 predicted proteins | sample NGEPertwo_FD_184510 | JGI IMG/M metagenome (GOLD analysis project Ga0209386, IMG submission 184510) | Arctic peat soil microbial communities from the Barrow Environmental Observatory site, Barrow, Alaska, USA - NGEE Permafrost154B-two... | ecosystem: Environmental > Terrestrial > Soil > Wetlands...
ACATCGATTCCGACCACGAAATCGTTAAGAAACTGAGACAAGGAAACACAACCTTTCGAACAGACTAAATCAATCAGAGCATCCACTTAGGAAGAATGTCAAACAACCTTGCATTTGAAACGGGTAACACTAAAGTAGTGACCCAACCAGCTAAACATCGAATCATTCTTGTGGAGTGACACGCTAAATTACGGATAAGACCTCAAAAGAGGTGATCCAGGAGGCACACACATCTATCTCTCTGACAAGAATGATCATAACACGATGTTTAGTGATAGAGGGTCTAACGTGTCAACTAATTCATCTGAACAATATGGTGTAAGTTATCAAAGAACGTTCGAGTTGGGTTTGAACCATCAACCCTAGCTCTATCTTACAAGGGAGGTATGTAGGTAATGTTAAAAGTTCGAAAATCCAGGAATCATATGGGCGTAGCTACGGTATTGCTTTCTCTTATCTTAATTATCAGCTTAGTAGGATGCGGTAGCACTAAACCAGTAAGTTCAACGAGTCCTACGACAGCCACAACAGAAAAGCCGCTATTGGTATGGGCACATAAAAGTCTGGGTTACTATTTCTTCGTTGCAGAAGAAGAATCGCTAAAAAGAGCAGCGGAAGCACAAGGCTGGAAATTCGAGACTTCCAATGCTGAATTCGATTCTGCTAAACAAATGAACCAATATATCAACTTTATTGCTAAGAAACCCATAGCTATCGTTTCAGATCCTATCGATAGCGAAGGCTTGATTACTGCAATTAACAAAGCTTCAGATGCAGGGATACCTTCGGCAGTGGTTGATACTCCAACATCTGGAGGAAAAGTAGCGATCACAGTAGCATTCGATAATAAGAAGGCAGGTGTAATGGCTGCTGAAGAAATAGTTAAGAGGCTTCAAGCTAAGTATGGAGAACCAAAAGGGACTGTCTTAAATGCTTTTGGTGCAATGAGTAGTATGGCGTGGAGGTTACGTAAAGAAGGCTTCGATGAAGTAATGCAGAAGTATCCTAATATCGAATTGCTGAATGTATCGGCAGAAGGCGATATGGCAAAGACTCATGATGCATTAGTCAATACTTTGGCTAAGTATCCAAATCTAGATGCAGTTCATGCACCCAGTGACACCCCTGCTATAGGGCTATACGAGGGACTGAAAGAAAAAGGTAAATTATTCAAGGTTGGAGAACCTGGACACGTGATTTTCGTAACAATTGACAATGAGCCAGTTGCAAATCAGCATATAAGTGAAGGCTATTACGATGCCTCTATCAATCAAGACGCAGTTGCGTATGGTGAAATTGCGGTCGAACTACTAGTTAAATATACTTTAAAGGGTCAACCTGTTCCGATAGGCCCCTATTCTAACGATAAATATTTTTGGAAGACTGCTGAGATCACAAATAGTGCATCCGGTCCTAGTCTAGTCATTCCGCCCTTTGTGGTTGATAAAACAAACGTCACCGATCCGAAACTTTGGGGCAATATAGCGTTTAACACGTGGGGAATTAAATACAATTAATTATTAGATTAACTTGATCTTAAATTACGATGGAGGTATAGTGGGGCACATTAATGTGCCCTACTTACCTAAAAATGACTAAAATCTAGGGGTGGTGTTATATGAACGATACCGTAATCGACATAGCACATGTTTCAAAACGTTTTGGCTCCACGTTTGCTTTAAAGGATGTAAGCGTGAGTATTAAACGAGGGACCGTGCATGCACTAGTGGGTAAAAACGGTGCCGGAAAAACGACATTAGTAAGTGCTATAGCCGGAATAATACAGCAGGATACGGGGAGTGTGAGTTTTGACGGACAAGATATAGGCAATCTGTCATTATTTGAGAGACAACGTTTAGGGATACGTATCGCGACACAACATGCGAGTGTCGTTCCTCATCTTTCAGTAGCTGAAAACGTATTTCTAGGGACTTTGCCGAAAAATCGTTATGGTTTTGTAGATTGGAAAGAAGTTTTCAGGGTAGCAAGGAAGGAACTCATGGAGTACGGACTAGACGTGGATCCGCGAGTCGAAGTAAGAAAACTGAGTATGGTAGATCAACGAAAAGTTAACATAGTGAGGGCTTTATTCGGAGGCACGAAAGTTGTTATTTTGGACGAACCGACTACTGCTTTATCAGCGGAAGAGAGGGATAGTTTATTCGGATTTGTGACGAGGTTAAGTCAACAGGGGACAACGTTTATCTTGATCTCCCATTATTTAGAAGAAGTTGTGAAGATGTCCGATGAAATTACCGTATTGCGAGATGGCGAAGCTTTCAGCGGATACTTTAAAGGCCATATCGATGAAGAAAAATTAGCTAATTTGATAGCTGATGAAACAGTTCAACTTCACCATAGAAAGATACGAAAGGCAATCGATACTGAAGAAAAACCGATAGTAAGCTGCAATAATGTAAGTGGTTCTAACATGAATGGTAGCTCGTTTTCAATATTCCCTGGGGAGATTGTGGGTTTTGTGGGTTTTCCAGGTTCAGGGGCAAGGGAAATTTGTCGAGCGATGTACGGATTGTTACCGTTTAATGGTGGTAATATTGAAATTAACGGTAAAACTTTCAAGAAACTGACTCCGACAAAAGCGTTGCGACAGGGAATAGGATATATCCCATACGATAGACATGCGGAAGGTCTGATCGGTTTATTGTCCATCAAAGCAAATGTTGGGTTACCCCTTTTAGACAAGGGGAAGTGGGGCTTTGTGAATTCAGCATTAGAAACTCAGACAGCCCAAAAATACTTAAAAGAACTTAAGATAAAAGCTAATTCTATTGAAGATAAGGCGAGTAGTCTAAGCGGAGGAAATCAACAAAAAGTTGTGTTGGCAAAGATTTTAGGAAATGAACCTAAAATTCTAATTCTCGATGAACCTACGGTCGGTATAGATATTCAAAGTCGCGAGGAAATTCTATTAAATGTGGATGGGTTAACCAACTCTGGAGTCTCGGTACTGTACTTAACGAATGATTATGGAGAATTACTTAGAGTTGCAGATCGATTACTCTTTTTTGCGGATGGGCGTATGGTCAGAGAAGAAATAAATGAAGGGTTAAATGTTGAAGAGGTAATCCGTATGCGTGATTCAGTTAGGAGTGGTATTGCATGATAACATTAGACGAAAGAACGGTATCTAGATCCAAGTTCAGCAATCGAAAAGCCAAGGATTTCATTTTTAATAATATTGTGTGGTTTCTTCTGGGAATTGTACTAATTGTTATGGGAATAATTGATCCTATATTTTTCAGTAAAGATATATTAAAAAATATATTAATTCAAGCGACTGTTCTTGGTGTACTGACTGCTGGCATTTCCTTCACTTTACTTATAGGCGAGATCGATTTATCTGTTGTTGGCACCATTGGGTTTTCCGCAGGAGTGGGCACCCTTTTAATGGCTAGAGGGGTGAATTGGTTTTTAGCTGTTTTGATAATTATCGTGATTGGAGCTTTAGTAGGAGTTGTTAACGGATTATTAGTATCTCGTATGAAAGCGGTTTCTCTAATAGAGACTCTAGCAATGATGTTAACACTTGAAGGGGCTTTATTAGCAATGACTAAAGGTCGGTCAATTGTTAACTTCCCAGCTGCTTTTAGCTTTGTGGGGCAAAAGTCAATTTTTGGTATTCCCGTTATGATTATAGTTTTTATCTTAGTTTATGGGCTAGTTTACATTATATTGAATAAGACAACTTTTGGACGTGCACTTTATGCAATCGGAGGAAATGCATCAAGTGCTTTCGCCTCGGGAATTCGCGTAGATAGGATTAGGACGATAGCTTTTGTAATCTCAGGTACTTTTGCAGGGTTTGCGGGGTTTCTCTTAGCTTCTTATATGGGCGCAGTAACCATGACATTTGGGCAAGACTATTTAATGTATACTATGGCGGCAGCAGTCATTGGAGGGGTAAGTCTAACTGGTGGTCGAGGTGGTATTATTGGTGTTCTTGGTGGTGTTTTGCTTCTAACTGTAATACAGGTTGGGTTACAAGTGTTAGGTATCTCTTCATACTATGTTACTATAGTCGGTGGATGTATGATTCTACTTGCTGTGATTATTGATGCTATAAAAATTAGAGCTCAAGGCTAGTGATTTACGCTTAACAAGGATCGGCTTCTATATAAACTTCCATGAACATGCCGGTTCACAGGGAGGTATGAAAATGTAGTCCATTTTCATAAGAAATTAAATAATTCTAGTGCAGAAACTATTTTCCATTTCAAGGTTGTAAACTACAACTTGTTTTATTTGAAAATTTAAAAGTGAGTAACCTTTATTCAACTTGGAGTGAAAAACGTATTGATTAGACATTCTGCACAAGAATCAATAGTAAAGGAGAAAGAGAAAATGAGTAATATAATAGATACTTTCCGCCTTGCAGGGAAAGTAGCTTTGATTACAGGTGGCAATAGGGGGATCGGAAGGGCAATCTCTTTCGCTTTGGCGGAGGCAGGAGCCTCAATTGTTATAATGGCCAGGGATGAAGTCACTTCTCTTAGCACAATCTCTGAAATTCAGAAACTTGGAAATGAGGGAACTTTTTTTAAAGGCGATGTTACGATTAGTGATGATGTAAACAAAGTTGTAGATCAAGTAGTACGGAAATTTGGGAAAATTGACGTCCTAGTTAATAATGCAGGTATAGTTAGAAATGTCAAGGCCGAGGAAATGACTTGGTCAGACTGGTTTGACGTTATTAATACTAATCTTAATGGCGTGTTCTTAATGTCTCAACAAGTTGGGAAACAAATGATAAAACAAAAAAAAGGATCGATTATAAATATCTCATCTATGTCCGCTAATATTGTGAATTGGCCGCAACCCCAAAGTTCTTATAATGCTTCTAAGGCGGCTGTAAGCCATTTAACGAAAAGCCTTGCCATGGAGTGGGCTACCCATAATATAAGAGTAAACGCTATTGCACCAGGGTATATATCGACTGAGTTGACAGAACATGCACTTACAACAGACTGGGGTAAAATTTGGGTAGACCTAACTCCTCAAAAAAGGGTAGGATCCCCTGAAGAACTGGGAGGACTAGCAGTTTATCTTGCTTCCGAAGCATCTTCTTATGTGACTGGGTCAGTAATAGTTATTGATGGTGGATATTCAATAATTTAAATAATAATTTTATGGAAATATGGAGGATACTTCATGAAGGCAGTTTACTTAGAGGGGATAAAGAATCTTGTAACCAGAGAAATTCCAGTTCCCGAGCCCGAAATCAATCAGGTTTTGATAAAAGTAAAATCTGTTGGTATTTGTGGTTCGGATATTCATTATTGGGAACACGGAAGGATAGGAAATTTTGTTGTAAATAACCCTTTAATCTTAGGGCATGAGGTTGCGGGTGAAATAGTTTCTGTAGGTAATAATGTTCAATCTTTTAAGTCTGGAGATAGAGTTGTTATTGAGCCTGGCGTACCGTGCGGACATTGTAACTCTTGTCTGGAAGGTAGATATAACTTATGTCAAGATATCGAATTCTTCGCGACTCCTCCATATGATGGGGCTTTCAGGGAATACGTCACTATTGATAGTTCGAAGGTATTTAAGATACCGTTTGATCTTCCTATGGAAGTAGCAACTCTTGTTGAGCCTTTGGCTGTTGCGGTTCACGCTATTAGACGTGCTCACATTGAACTAGGTGAACGTGTTTTAATTTTCGGAGCTGGTGTTATTGGAGTATGTGTAATCCTCGCACTTCAAGAAGCAGGGGCGAGAAACATTGCAATCATAGATCCTAAGGAAGAACGATTATTACTTCCACAAAAGCTTGGAACAATAGTTGCCACATCACCAGATTTTATCCCAAAAGATAATCTTTATGATATTGCTTTTGAATGTTCAGGGGCACCTAGCTCATTAGTAGCAGCTTCAAAGCTTGTAAGGTCTGGCGGTCGAGTTGTTCAATTGGGCTTAAGTGGAAATAGCACACAAGAAGCACCAATTGTTGAATTAACAATAAAGGAGATCAACATCATTTCAGTCTTTAGGTATGCACACGTTTTTCCGACCGCACTAGAGATACTTTATAGTAGAAAAGAACAGTTTAAAGAAATGATTACTCATGAATATTCTTTTATAGACATAGGGGAAGGTTTTCGCACGGCTAAAACGGCACCTGATGCAATTAAAGTAATTATAAATATTCACCAGTGACATTAATGATATCTGACGGCGAAAAGCTGAAATCCTTGCGCTGTAAAGGGTTTCAGCTTTGAAACTTTTTCGATGCAGATGGCACGGCCCAAAAGCATGGTACGAGCGTATGGAAAAGTGATCCCAATGGATGCGAACAACCTTGAACCAATGTAGACATGTATAGAGATGCCATCAAACCCGGGAGGTCATCGTTGCCCAGACAGATTTCGTTAAAACGTATACCGATTCATTTGCCAACGAAGAACTCTTTCCAGTGAAGATTCATATGGTTGTGCCAATAATGAAGATACTTTGCGTATAGCCGTGAAGGCTTGCAATGGGGTTGAGCCAGGCTACTATAGTATTGTTTGGATTAAGAATAAGTTAGAACTCAGCGAAGTGCTACTTAGTGAATCACTGTTGGCAGAAGCTGTTAAAATTATTAAACACATCGAAATTATACGAACACATGAACCGATTACGTTTGTGGAAAGAATCCTATACGCTTTGGTAAAAAGGAGACGGACTTATGTATATAACCATTAAGCTATTTACGAGCCTCCGGATCGGGCGTTTAAAGTCTGAGGTTTGGGAAATGCCTGAGAGAAGTGCGATTGGGGATATCTATGAGTGTTTAGAAGTGATGCCACACGATATATGTTTTATACGTGTCAATATGCGAGACGTAGCATATACCCAAATATTAAACGATCAAAACATCGTGGCCCTTCCTGGTGGGTGAGATGGAACAAAATGCTCGTTACCAGCGAAATCAAAGTTCCATCTCTCCAGAAGAACAGGCTATGCTAATGGCATCTACGGTAGCGGTTATAGGTTGTGGAGGGCTTGGAGGTTACATGGCTGAGGAGTTGGCCCGCCTAGGGATTGGACACTTGATCCTCATTGATGGCGACCGATTTGATGAAACTAATCTGAATCGCCAACTTTTTGCCACGGAAGATAACATAGGAGAATGGAAAGTGGAAGCGGCCAGAAGAAGGTTGCAAGGGGTGAACTCGAAGACAGACGTACAGTGTATCCAAGATTGGTTTCATGAGCTAGGCGGAGAAACTATGTTAGGGAGAGCTGACTTAGTTCTAGATGCTTTGGATTCCTTATCGGCTCGATTAGAACTCGAGCGAGTATGCAATAGAAAAGGAATACCTCTCGTTTTTGCAGGTGTCGCTGGTTGGTTTGGCCTATTAGGGGTAAGCCGTCCTGGCGAATTTCTTATCTCAAAGCTATTTGGGAAGAACCAATCTGTAGAAGAATCTACATTGGGAAATCTAGCATTTACTCCTGCGGTTGTGGCCAGTTTGGCTGTTGCGGAGGGAGTAAAAATTTTGACAGGTAAGCAAGGAGTTTTGAATAAGTCCTGGTTGCAAATCAACTTATTGGCGATGGAATTTGAGACAATCAAAATTTTAGACTAATACTTAAAAAATAAAAATTTCAATATAACTATAGAGTAAACTTTTTAAATCTCTTTAAGTGAATACCCCGGGTCAAAATAAGCCGGTGTCTGAAGTGAGAGCCATGTCTCCGGAATTTTCGAATCACCCTTTCTGAGCAATGTTGCAACCGCATCAAAAATCTTGAAGCCAATCATGCGGTTGAGGTCAGAAAGGGAACGGGGCTAAAGACATACATTTAACGGAAAATAATTCTTTCGGGCACAAATTCTATACGGAGCATACAGGCAGGACAAGAGTGTATAAATACGACGGGCCGAGGTACTCCGACTGGGTCGTCCATTGTAGCGGTTATTAAGGTTGCGACCAACACCATTACGTATGAAAAACGGCAACGAGATTTTCCTCATCGACTTCGACGATCTGATTAAAAGCTGAGTGGACAATACAATCGACCCTTCTTGAGGTACCGACAGTTTCTGCGTTAAGATACATACCAGGCTCTATTTGATTATCAGTAATGGTCTGATAACATGCTTCTTCAGAGTCAAATACCACGTGGCTCAGGGATGCCTGAGATGGCAATTACAGCCGAGACTTTAATGTGTGATCCGAAGCTAAGCAATCCGGCAGTGCTTATTACAGATGGTCGTTATTCGGGTGCCACCCGCCGGCCCAGTATTGGACACGTTTCGCCAGAGGCTGCAATTGGTGGTCCCATTCCTTTGATTGAAGATAACGATCTTAAGCGAAGTGAATATTCCTGAGCGAATACTTCAAGTGATCGGAATTGAAGGTCAGCTAATGGGGGTGGAGGAGGTCAGTGAAGTATTACAAGAATGACTGAGTTATTGGCAACTTCCCAAAAGCGAACCGAGAAACGAATTTTCAAACGTTATACAGGACGCGTCTTATCTGCTATGTTAGGAACCAGTCTTGAATAGGAATCCATTTAGGTTAAGGCATTTAACGCGATAGGCTAAAAACAATTTTCTAGTGTTGATTCTTGTATAAGGTTGTGTGTTTAGGCTCGTAAGGAGGGAAACGGTATGGCCGTAAAATCAGCCACACGTGTGATGGATGTACTGGATATTCTTAGAAATCACTGGGTTGGAATGACGTTGCAGGAACTTTGCAATGAGCTCGATATTCCCAAAAGCAGTATGCACGAATTACTCTACACGATGACCGAACGCAATTATCTCAATCGCTCGGAAAATAAGAAATATACGATGGGTTTTAAGCTGATCGAATTGGGCTTATCCTCACTAGATCGAGTGGACGTGTACCAGAATGCTAAACAGCATATGGTTAAACTGGTCGATTTGCTGGAAGAGACTGTTTTTATGGCGGTTTGCGTTGACGATGAAATTGCCTACATTAATAAATCAAACTGTTCTCGTTCGGTTCGAACAAATGTTATTTTAGGGGATCATAAACCAATGCATTGTACCGCTTTAGGAAAAATCTTTTTGGCGTTTATGTCTCCGCTAGAAATCGAGCGGATAGTGTCTCGAAGAGGGCTGCCTACTCTCACTTCCCGAACCATAACGGACTATCAAACACTGCTTAAGGAATTAAACGATGTGCGACAGCGGGGAGTTGCCTATGAGAACCAAGAAATTGAAGAGGGACTAACTTGTATCGCTTGCCCCATCTTTGATTATCATGGACGGGTTGTGGCGGGAATCAGTGTGGGAGGTCAGACGGAAAGGATCGAGCCGAGAAAGCAAGAAATTGGGGCCTACTTGCAAGAACACACTCTTCAAATATCAACTGAGTTTGGGTATTGCCCAAAATAAATAGTTAAGTAGTTACTGAATTCGGATTAATTGTTATAGCTTCGAAGGTCTTAAGGAGGAAATTTTGAAATGAAAAAAGAGCTATCTGAACAACTGATTCAGGAAATGATTCAAGTTTTAGGTAAGGACCGGGTTAAAAAGGAACTAGAGGATCTCATATGCTATTCCTATGATTCAACGAATATGATTGAAATGCCTGGAGTCGTAGTGTTCCCAAAAACAACGGAAGAGGTTTCAACCTTACTGAAGATTGCCACTCACTGGCGAGTACCTGTCACAACACGTGGTGGAGGAACAAACCTCGTGGGAGGAACGGTACCTCAAGAAGGGTCAATTGTACTTTCCACTCAGCTTTTTAATCGGGTAGTCGAAGTCGATGAGGAGAATTTAGTTGCCGTTGTCGAACCAGGTGTGATCACCCGAGATCTGCATCGAGCAGTTGAAGCCAAAGGATTATTCTACCCTCCAGATCCCGCATCCTTAAACATGTCAACGATCGGAGGAAACGTAGCAGAAAATGCCGGGGGACCCCGGGGATTTAAGTACGGGGTGACCAGAGACTATCTGCTGGGACTTACTGTTGTCCTGATGGATGGACGCATCATTAAAGCCGGGGGTCGTACAATCAAAAATGTCAGCGGCTATGATTTGACCCGATTTTTTGCAGGTTCGGAAGGTACACTTGGAGTGATTACCGAGATTACGGTTCGGCTGATTCCGCTTCCAGAGTATAAACGGACTATGTTAGTGCTGTTTGATGAACTCGATCAGGCGGCTGAGACCGTATCCGCAATTATTAAGGGTAAAGTGGTACCCACGACGCTTGAACTCATGGACCATGAAATTATTGATTTGATTGAACAAAGGGATCCCGTAGGATTTCCTCGCGATGTAGGAGCGGCTATGCTCTTTGAAGTCGATGGAGGGGAAAACGAAGTTCAAGCTCAGATTGAGAAAATAGAACGAATCTGCCTGAAACAAGGCGCCAGATCTGTCAAATTGGCAGCCAATCAAGAGGAAGCAGACAACTTATGGCGAGGTCGTCGGAATGCTTTTGGTGTGATGGCCCAAAGTTTCACGAATGTTTACCCGGAAGATGCGACAGTTCCCCGAAGTATGGTCCCTGAGATGATCAAACGGGCTAAAGAGATTGGCAAGAAATTTAATGTGGGGATGTTGATTTTAGGACATATGGGCGATGGTAATCTACACCCCAATATTTGCATTAATGATGATCAACAAGGAGCACTGGAACGGGCAGAACAGGCCATTGATGCCTTATTTGCCGCAGCTTTGGAGTGCGGTGGAACCTTAAGTGGGGAACATGGGATTGGGCGAGCGAAGAAAAAGTATTTAAGCTGGCAGTTTGATGCCGATACAATTGCCGTAATGAAGGAACTCAAAAAGGCATTAGATCCCTATGGACTACTTAACCCTGGTAAAATTTTCGAAATAGATCGAGAAGAGGGGCACGACGATGTTAGATAAGGCAAGGTTATATACCGAAAGCAAAAAATGCATTCGCTGTGGGCTTTGTCAAGCAGTATGTCCTTCTTACCGTGCATTGCGTAATGAAGCGAGTGTTGCCCGGGGCAGGAATCGTTTAATCAGGCTACTTCTTGAAGGACAACTGAGTATGACTCCTCGACTTAAGGAGGATATGTTCGCTTGTTTGGGCTGTGAGGCTTGTAAAGTCAATTGCCCAGCGGGGGTGATCACACCGGAGCTAATCTCTGCTTTAAAGGCTGAATACGTTAAAAAAGAGGGATTGCCTTTTATACAACGGGCTGTTTTGCGTGGAGTCTTGCCTCATAGCAAACGATTTGCTGTTGCTATGAAAATGTTTAAATTGGGGCAAACAATGAAGATCGTTCCTGGAGTAGCCAGTAAAATGCCTGAAACTCTGAGTGGTCGGTTAGCCGCAGTACCGGAAATCCTCCCTAAACCACTGTCTGAGGAACTGGGGCAGCAGGGTTTTTCCGAAGGCACCAAAGTGGCTTACTTTCTGAGTTGTACGACCAATTTCATGTTTCCCGATCTCGGATGGGATACCTTACAGGTTCTAGAGCAGGCCGGACATGTTGCAGCAATTTCTACGGACACAGTCTGCTGTGGAAAACCACAGGCTAGTTTGGGTGACAAAGAAACAGCTGTAAAGATGGCGATCCAGAATATTAAAGCCTTGAGTAAGCTGAACATTGAAGCGATTGTAACCGATTGTGCGACTTGTGGTTCGGCTTTGAGGGAATATCCCCATTGGCTCAAAGGGCATCCGTTGGAGGAAGAGGCGAAACGCATAGCTGAAAAAGTGCATGATATTAGTGAGTTTCTAGTAAAAAATGGGTTAAAAGTGGGCACGCTCCCGCAAAACCTGAAGGTTACGTATCACGATCCCTGCCATTTAAACCACGTAATGGGTGTTCGCTCAGAACCAAGACAGATTTTAAGGGCTCTACCGGGTGTGGAGTTTGTAGAGAGTCCGGATGCTGACCGCTGCTGTGGTGGCGCAGGAACCTTCTGCTTAACTCATCCTGAAATTTCAGAGAAGATACTGGAGCCCAAGGTGAGTTCCCTTGTCTCTACTAAACCTGATTTAGTCGCCACGGGTTGCCCAATGTGCAAGATCCAGCTGCAATATGGACTTAGAAAAACGGACGTTAAGGTTGTTCATCCAGTTCAACTATTAGCTCGTTCGTTTAGTGAAAAGACTCTGCGTCCTAAGCACTTATTGAATAAATAATCAAAGGAGTGAGAAAATGCTGATCTTTGATTCCAAGATCTGTACTGGTTGCCGAATTTGTGAACAGACTTGCTTCCAAGTTCATTATCAAGGGACAATAGAAGATGGTAGTAAGATCACAATGACGAGCCGCTGGCCAGAAGAAGAAACGGTCTCCGTTTGCCGTCAATGTGCTAATCCAAAATGCCTTGAAGCTTGCTCAACCGGAGCACTTCAACAAGTCAATGGAGTAATCCAAATTGATCATGAAAAGTGTACACAATGTTATCTGTGCTTTGACGCGTGTCCCTTCGAAGCCAAAGTGATCAACCAAAACGGATATCCAGATTTTTGCGATACGTGTGCTGGAAAATACTTATGTGTTCAGATGTGTCCGGCTAAAGCCGTGAAAAGAGGTGGTCATCAATGAAATATTATGGCTATACAGGAAAACGACTCGATATTGATTTAACAACATCAACTTGGACCGTAACCGACTTATCCCCTGAACTGTTAAGCCGTTATATAGGTGGGAAAGGGTTGGCCGCCCGGATCATTTATGATGAAGTTGACCAGGGATGTGACCCGTTGGCACCTGAGAATTATTTAGTATTTGCAACCGGTCCTTTAACGGGAACCTTAGCACCCTTGAGTGGCAGAACAGTCGTGGGAACAAAGAGCCCCTTAACAGGAATATGGGTTGATTCCAATGCTGGAGGCTTTTTAGGACCAGAGATCAAACGGGCAGGGTACGATGTAGTCGTCATCAAAGGAAAGGCACCAGCCCCAGTGAACGTTTTAATTGAAAATGACTTAATCAGCTTTATGCCAGCGGTTTCCCTCTGGGGCTTAGATTCAGAAGAAACCCATATCCGTCTGAAAGCCCAATACGGGGAAGATTATCGGGTCGCTTGTATTGGAACTGCAGGAGAACAATTAATTCCTATCAGTGCGATCATCTCGGAAATGAGAGGTTTTGGGCGGGGTGGAGTAGGTGCGGTGATGGGGTCTAAGAATCTCAAAGCCCTTGTCGCACACGGAACCCACACCTTAAAAATATTTGATCCGGATGCGTTTATGGCCATTAATCAAGAATCTTATAATGAACTGGCGATTAATTCCGATACTGGGGGGGGCAGGCAGCGTTATGGTTCAAATGTGATTTATTCCGCTATGAATGAACTTGGGGTTCATCCTGTGAAGAACTTTCAAAGTTCAGTCAACGAGCACGCCGAGGAACTCAGCGAGGACCGGATGAGTGAGGAGCTAGTTGAGAAGGATAAAGCCTGTTTTGGCTGTCCAGTGGCTTGCAGTAAGTTTTCCAAAGTGAAGACGGGTAAGTATAAAGGAGAATACACAGAGGGACCAGAATATGAGAACACCTGGGCCTTTGGTGCTCAGTGTGGAAATGGTGACTATGGTGCGGTGGTCGCTGCCGAGCACATTTGTGATCAGTATGGAATCGACTCTATCTCAGCTGGAAATGCCATTGGCTTTGCCATGGAATGTGTTCAAAGGGGTATAATTAGCCAAGCAGAAATAGGCTATGATCTAGAGTTCGGAAATACAGATAGTATGATTCAGATGCTCCACCAAATTGGTAAGGGTGAAGGGGTGGGAAGGCTTTTGGGATTAGGAACGAAAGCAGCAGCGGAAAAGTTAGGTCAAGGATCCGAAGCTTTTGCGATGCATGTTAAGGGACTAGAATTACCAGCCTACGATCCTCGGGGTGCCTATGCCATGGGGCTAGCTTATGCCACGAGTGACCGAGGGGGATGTCATCTCAGAAGTTGGCCTATTGCAGCAGAAGGGTTGCAACATAATGGCCGGATTGACCCCTATTCCATCGAGTTCAAAGCAGAGTTTGTAAAGAATGAACAAGATCTTATTTCCATCGTAGATTCTATCGGGATGTGTCTTTTTGCCACCTTTGCCCTTTCCCCACGACAAATCGTCCGATTAATGTACTCAGCAACTGGGCTGGAGAGGTTTAAAGAGATTGACGATGTATTAGAAACTGGAGAACGGATTTATAACCTTACCCGGCTCTTTAACTATCGCGAAGGAGTCGAAGCAGATACGTTACCAGCAAGGTTACTTGATGAGGAAATGCCGGACGGACCTGCCCAAGGAAACCGGACCCCTCTTAAAGAAATGCTCGAAGAATATTACTTTATTCGGGGCTGGGATGAATCGGGTACTCCTGGACAAGAGAAGCTGACCCAATTGGGTCTAGAATAAAACGCAAACCCTGAGGCAAAAAAAATTATGGAAGGATGTGACCTTTGTGTATAAACCCGAAGGTGTCTATGTTGCTATGCTCACTCCGTTTGATGCGCATGGAGAAATTGATGAATTATCGTTAAGACAAACGACAGAATTTATGATCCAACAGGGGGTTAATGGCCTTTTCCCGAATAGTACGGTAGGCGAATTCGTCCAAATGGACCTCGAAGAAAAGATTCGGGTCATGGAGATTGTTGTTGATCAAGCAGCAGGTAGGGTTTCGGTCACACCAGGCGCTGCAGATACTCACGCAAAAGGCTCAATACGGATGGCGCAAGAAGCTATGCGTTTAGGCTGTGAGGCGGTTGTCATTACCACACCCTGGTATTTACCGGCCAGTCAGGAAATGATTGAGCGCCACTATGAGGCGGTAGCCGAGGCCGTCGATATACCCATCATCTTATACAATATTCCCATGTTTACCGCACCGATTTCCTATGATGTGGTTAAACGCCTGAGTCGCATCAAGAACATAGTGGGCATGAAGGACAGTAGTGGAAGCATGTCGGATAACATGCACTTCATGGATAAAGTACGCTTGGCCGGGACTAGTGACAAGTTTAACTTTCTAGTGGGCAGGGAGGAGACCTTTTTCGCAGGACTGATGGTCGGAGCGAAGGGGAGTATGACGGCCAGTGCCGGCATCATTCCAGAAATGATTGTAGGGATTTATAACGCTTTCCTGGAAAAGGATTATGCCAAAGCAATCGAGTTACAGTACTCTTTCCTAGCGTTATTGCGTGCTATGAATGCCGCACCGTTCCCTGTTGCGTTTAAGGCAGCCTTGGAAGTGAGAGGATTCTCGATGGGGGCACAAAGGGCTGTGTTATCCGATGCCGAGAAATACAACTTAAGATTAGTACGTTCACGGATCGAAAAGATTATGAAGCAACTTCTAGGTAACGACTACAAAGTGGATGTTGAAAAATTGGTAAGCTCAAAGTAAGGTTATAAAATAAGGACTCAATAAGTCCTCAAAAGACAATTGCACCCTTATATCAATAATCGAATTTTATAGGTTAATGTTATTACCCCATTGACACTAAAGTTAAATCGGCCTATCTAGGGGGGATGACAGAATTAAAATCAAGGATCATGTCGTCCGTGCCAAAAGTCTATGCTCGAGCACGAACCTGGTGCTACTATTTGAGTAAGGATTGGTGGGTTTTGGGCGGGGCCATTAATAATGGTAGCATCGCTTATCGTTGCATTGGAGATAACTTTATGCAGGAGGAGGTTGAGCTGGTCAAGAAAAACGGCTGGGACAGCTATGAGGTTATTAACCAAAGGGTAATGGAAATTCCACCGGGGGCAGAGGGACTTATTTGTTTACCCTATTTGACCGGCGTACGTTCTCCGCATTGGAATGCTAATGTAAGGGGTACTTTTCTGAGGTATAGGGTTAAAGCATACCCGATATCATATGGCAAGGGCAACGATAGTAGGGGTCGCTTTTCGGATGTATAGTGTGTTTTTGGCGTTGCAGGAACTAGGCGGGAAGGTCGATGAAGTGTTTCTTACAGGAGGGGTATCACGATCTCCCCTTTGGGTACAGACCGTTACCGATTTATTTTTCAACTTAAGGTCTTGCTATCACGGAGAGAGGCTAGTTCCTTCGGGGCCAGGATTCTGCTGCAATATGCGCAAGGACAAATCAGATCACTCGCTGTTGCCAACCAGTTAACGGGAACAATGGAAATATATCGACCGAGGACGGAACTAGCGCCTCTCTATGGGGAACTTTATGATCTGTACCATCGGGTTTACGATAACTTACAGGAATCCTTGCAGATTTCTAATTTGCAGAGAAGGCTATCAACGTCTGATTGACGGTCAGTTCATATGATATGGTCGATTTCCATCGGACCGGGGGAATTCCCGCAGTGATGCACCAATTACTCCCAATGCTCCACAGATATGCACTGAATGTAAGTGATTCTTAAGTGGTTATACGGTAGAAGAGAATGTCAATGACGCCGAATTGAGGATGATAGGGGGATACGTCCCCTTGTGAATCCCTTTAAATCGGATGGCAGGTTAGCCATTATAAGGGGGAATCTGGCTCCTCAAAGTGCAGTACCAAACCCGTCGACCATACCGTAGACCATTTGCAAGTCGAAGGTCTAGACATTTATTTAACGTAAACAAGAACTTTTTTGGCTATTATGGAACAAAAGATTGAGAGAGACGATACAGTCCGCTGTTAAGGGCAGAAGGGGGACCCGATATTAGGGAGATGTTTACACCGCTCATATTCTCGATGGATATGGCTTAGCCGAGCATGTTTAATTAATCACAGATGGCCGATTTCCTGTTTACAACCGAGGAGAATTGGTGGGACATATTTGTCCGGAACCAGCAGAAGGAGGGCCGCTGGCCATTGGTGAGAAAGGGAGATCGCATAAGAACTTCAGGAAATGAAACGCGAATTAGAGCGTTTAGGTGTTCTTAAATAAGGAGGTAGAGTGATGGAATTTTTAGATTTGAAACGGTTTGCCGATATTCCACTGCCAAAGTTCGTAAAGGTTAAACAACTCTTTAAACAAGAGCGGATTGACGACGTTGTTATAGAAGTCAGGGATCAACTAGTACCTCACTTAGTTCATCTCAAAGGGAAAACCATTGCGATTGGGGTCGGAAGCAGGGGAATTGCTAATATTAAGGATATCACCAAGAGGTTGGTCGAGGACTTGATCACTGCAGGAGCTAAACCCTTTATTATTCCTACAATGGGAAGCCATGGGGGGGCTACGGCCTCCGGACAAGCGGAAGTTTTAGAGACATACGGGATTACCCCTGACAGTATGGGAGTTCCGGTCGACGCTTCCATGGAAGTGGTAAGTATCGGAGAACTGGAACCAGGACTTCCGATCTACGTCGCCCAAAGTGCACTTCAAGCGGATGGTATCGTGGTGATTGCCCGTGTGAAAGCTCATACCGCCTTTAGGGGTAAAATTGAGAGTGGCGTTTCGAAGATGTTAACGATTGGACTGGGTAAACAAATTGGAGCCGACTCCTTCCATCATCAAGGCTTTGGGCGATTTGCTGAATTGATTCCCAAGGCGGCTCAAATGATTGTTGAAAAATCAAAAGTACTATTTGCCCTAGGAATTGTTGAAAACGCTTATGAACAAACGTATAAAGTAGAAATACTTACACGCCCGGATATTCTGGCTATGGAAAAAGAGATGGCCTTGCTCGAAGAAAGTAAACAAATTATGGGGCAGATCCTGTTTCCCGAGTTTGATGTGTTAGTGATCGAAGAAATTGGAAAAAACATCAGTGGGGACGGTCAAGATCCCAATGTTACGGGCTTATATATTAACAAGCATTGTAGTGGCGGTCCGAGGTTTCAAAAAAGCGTCATATTTGGTTTAACTGAAGAAACTCATGGGAATGCCAATGGAATGGGGGTTGTCGATGTCGTTACACGAAACTTGTTTGACAACATAGACTTCGGTGCGACGTATACCAATTCTTTCACAAGTACTGAGATTTTGCCAGTCAAGATTCCTATGGTTGCATACAGCAAAGAGGACGCTCTTCGCATTGTAGTCAAAACCTGTAATGAAGTCGATTGCGGGAAACATCGCATTGTATGGATTAAAAACACTCTGGAGTTAGAGGAAATCGTCATTAGTGATGCGTTACTTGAAGAGGCACAGGCCCATTCACAAATCGAAATTTTATCTCAGCCTGGAGACCTTACCTTTAATCAAGGAGAACCCATATTCCCGTGGTAAAGAGGTAATGTTGAGGTCAGAACAGAGCAATGTTAAACCCCTAACGACAAGACATTGAACTATTGGATTCGATCCCAGGAGTAAGTCATACCGCTGCAACCATAATCATAATCATTCTATCAACTCCTATAAATTAGCTTATAAGAAGTTAATAATTAGATTATAGTAAATTAGGGGGGGTTTTTTATGAGCCATAAGAGTGTTTACAATGTCGCCATAGTCGGAATGGGTTTTGGTATAGAGTTTATTCCTATTTATCAAAGGCATTCAAATTCAAATTTGGTGGCTATATGTCAAAGAAATCAAGATAATCTGGCAAGGCTGGGAAAGATATGGGGTATTCAGAAATTATACAATGATTATGGTAAGATTCTAGGAGATAAAGATATTGATATTGTTCATATTAACCTCCATTCCGCCGCTAGCGCTGGCGGCACAAATAGTAATGAAAAAATGGTTTGTAGTTTGAACCACTTGGTTAAAATTAATTTAAGGGGAAGATATACTACAAAGCACGGTTAGGTAAGTCGTAGACTGCTGTTCTCAGCTTAAATCAGTATATTAACCAGTGTAAGAATCATCTTTCAAGCACAAATAAGTGGTTCTATAAGACCGCACGCTAATCATTGCTTTAGCAAATGTTAAATGTGTGATGATTCAGTCAATGTCTTCCTCCTCTACTATGAAAGGAGGCTGTGCCATGAAGGTTGT
>Ga0209386_1000512_pt1 | contig 18829 bp, 9 predicted proteins | sample NGEPertwo_FD_184510 | JGI IMG/M metagenome (GOLD analysis project Ga0209386, IMG submission 184510) | Arctic peat soil microbial communities from the Barrow Environmental Observatory site, Barrow, Alaska, USA - NGEE Permafrost154B-two... | ecosystem: Environmental > Terrestrial > Soil > Wetlands...
ATCGATTGCGCAATCAATCCCTCTTCTCCTTTCAATAACAGGATACGTGGATGCTGTTTGTCGGTAATGGTTTGTAATGAAACGGATTGCTGTGCAAAGCTGATTCCTGCAATACAGGCCAAAAGCACAAATGTCAGTACGCTTTTCAGGTAGTTCATGAATATTTAGTTTAAATACATTTTTCCCAAAGTTAAATTAAAACAGGTTGAATAGATCTTTCATCCTTCAGATTGACCAAAGAATTACATATTAACAGTCACACTTTTCCCGGCATATACAGTTTGAGGTAAATCGATCGCTATTTCACTAATTCTCTTCTCTTTATTCCATGAAGAATTAAAATTATCCCCGTTTTTTTCAATCTTCACATTTAGAGTTAGATGAATCCTTCCCAACTTTCGCGATGGATCAGCAACAGAAATCTCTTTTACAGTTGAACCACCCATTTTAACCATCACAAGACCCGGACTATCAATCCAAATCGTTAAATCATCAGAAATATGAATCTCCCCGGATTGATAAAAAACCACCTCACAGATGTTTGAATCCAAATGTTTTACAGCTTGCATTGCTGTGGTATTTGATAAAATTTCAATCTTATGGTGACTGCTATATCCTGCCATTTCCAACTCGGTTGTTGAAGGAACGACAATATACTGGTAGGTTGCATTTTGTGGATGAGATCCGTGATCAAGCCAAAGTTTAAATACATTTTTTGAGATCTCCTCTTTTGGCGAATCGGCCTGACGGTTAATCTTAAACCAGCTTCCTGTTTCGGGTTGATTCGACAGGTTCACCTTTTGCGGTTCAGGAAAGAAATAACCAATGCTATCATGCAAAATCCACGTAACGTTATTTAATTGTTGCGCACCCTGTTTTACTGTCGATTTCTCATTTCCTTTCATGACCTCCACATCACCTTTCAATAAACATTGGTTCAAGGTTGTGGCTACCGAAAGCTTTGAATCCGAATTAATTCCTGCGCCCAGACAAACATATTCCTTATCGAAAAAGAACCATGCTTTCTTAGCTTCCAACGGGTCGTGGGGACTTTTAAAATCAAAAGCCACCGCCCCGTATTTACCATCGGTGACTGCTCCAACAAAATCAGTCAGTCCCTTCTTTTGAATTTCAGTTTCCGAAGGAAGCGAAGGCTTCTGCACAACTGTTGTTCCGGGTATCTTTTGCCAGTCGTAAACAGGTGCGATATCGTAGTATTCATCACCTGTCCGGGAAATGTAATTGGTTCCGTCGCCGCGGTGATGGTTCATTAACCCTTCGCCATTGTAAGGTTCTTCCATGTTGCAGTCGCGCATGGAATACATCCGGACAGAAGTAAAAAAAGTCGGACGCTGATAAGTGAAATGTTCCGATTGCCAGAAAAAAGTACTGTGCGACAAAGTTGGATTTACTTCTCCTTTGCGGATCTTTACAATTTCTTCCAGTTCATTCATACGGTAAGTGGTTGTCTTCAATAATCTTTCGGGGGTTGCTGTGCCAAATGCTTTTTGTGATCCTGACCTTGTAATATCGCGGTTCATAGCGCCTGTGTCTGGAAATTTGCCATAAACCATCATCTTGCAAATTCCATCGAGGTAATAATCAATTAAAAGTTGAAGCGATGGATCGCAGAATTTAAAGCTGGTGCCTGAAACATTGGCAGCCCACTCAGCAAAAGCGTCGGCATAACCCAAACCATACGAAAGCGTATTGTTCACCCGGTCCTCGCGGTGATGAAAGCTGTAATCGTATTGCATACCACGTCCGGTGGCAAATTTTATTTCTCCTTCAATAACTTTGATAACGTCTTTAAATTGAGCTTCATCACGATTAAAGAGTAAAGTTTTGGCCAGAATTCCGGCTATTTTAATCCGGTCTCCGCTGGGACGGGCACCTGTAGCATTCAGATTGGCACGTCCAACCATTGGCAAGATTTTGGTTATCTGTTCTTTGGTCAGATCATCATCCATGATTAGCAACATACTGACTAACAGATTGGGTGTTCCGATCTGATTCCACCACCAGTTTTCACAAATAAAATCATTGGCAAGCCAATAATCGAGTGCAGAATAGATCACTTTTTTAAGCTTCTTGTCTCCCTTAAATTCCGATCCCTTTCTTTTGTAGGCACGGCTTAGTTCGACCAGGTTGTTCAGATGTTCGCTGTGCTGAAAACCTGTTTTCGAAACATCCTTATAATTGATGTCGGGCCAGGTTCCATCCGAGCTGAGATTTGTCATCACAGCTCTTACATGAGCTTCATCAACTGCAGGCAGCATCAATTCGGAGATAACCTTTCGCCGAAGTAATTCGACATCCGAAGTGGCACTAACTCCACGGAAGACAGAAAATAACAGAATAATGAAAATTACAAGTATTTGGTTTATTCGCATCATGAAAATTTAATTTTGATGATTTAGTTTATATTGACTATATTGTTTTTCTTCCTTCATACAAGCCGACACTGCAAACTGGGAAAAGCACCAAAGTGAATGAGATTATCTGGTATAGGTTTTTCATTTTGATCTTATATAGGTAAAAAACATATGCCAGTTTTGATAAACCTTACAGGCGTTTTATTGCATAATGATATATTTTTCAATGCTGATCTTTTCATCCGATTTCAAGTCAGTTCCGTTTCCCGCAAAGGTATTATGGATGGTTTGAATGTTTTTCACTGCATAGGAAGTAATCCCGAAGCCTTGGTTGAAATGAATTAAATTATTGCTGATCGTAATATTTTCAGATCCGGCATATAAATATTGTACCATTATACCTTCGAAATCGTTTGCCTCAACCAGATTTCCGGTGAGCGTAATGTTACTGCTTTCGGTTACAAGGATTCCATACCAGCCATTTCGTGCTAATTCGCAGTTATTCACAGTAACATTAACGCAACTGGCCAAGGCAATACCACAACCCTGAGGTGAGGTATCCAAACGGCTGTCGCTGATAGTTATTGCTGAACAATGCGATAAAAGCACATTGTGTTGAAGTCTTGGCCCCGGAACCACCGATGCACCATTTTCGCTAAAGTCACAACAAATCAATTTCAGGTTCTCTACGCCGCTGATAAAAATACCGTTATAGGTGCAATTTCTTACCGTTAGGTTCTTTAGTGTAATGTTCTTCATTGCTCCTTCGTGTTTGCCCAGGAAAATGATTCCACCCCGGTTGGTATTGCTCCGGTAGGATCGTGAGCTGTTAGGGTCGCTGCCTGGATCGGGATTAATTCTACCTTCAACAACCAGGTCACAGATAGTCACATCGTGCAGGTCGTCGGCCCCATTTACAAATGCATCGCGCATACCGGAAACAGGATCGAGAAGAAGAATCGTCATAAGTCCCTCTCCTGAGAGGGTAACGCCGGATGGAATTTTAAGAGAAGCTGGCAGGGTATGCAGGCCCGAAGTTGCGATCACCCAACCGTTTTTTCCGGCTGCCTCATCCAACGCAGCCTGGATGGATTGACCCGGGGAAACTCGGATTGCATTGGAGGCCGTTTTACAAACAGCATTTTCCATCGATCCTGCGGGATATGCAATCCGGGAGGGAGATGGGGTCTCTTTTTTTATGGCCTTTCCGGCAGGAGCCCGGAAAGCCGTTAATACACTCCTATTAGCTTTAGCCCGGATTGAATCTGCGGCCATTTTGGTATAGGGCAGTTCAATACCCTGAGCGGCATAATGACGGTAAACATATTCGTAATCATCGCGAAGATTTTTAGCGCGATCGGAGATTTTCCCATAACAATGGGGTGCTTTTCCAAGCAGGAATTGAGTCGTGTATTCGTAGCCTAAGCCAATCCTGTTGTTCGCAACAGAAAACAGATCAACACCTTGAGTGAAGGCGACTCTTGCCGCACCGGCAAACTCACCGAGTCCCAATTGAACGTGTGCCTGATCACGCATCGATTCCTGACACTGGCCACTCGGATATATGTATTTGAACATACTTCCATTGACAGGTGCATGGTAAAAATGATTGATGGCATTGTTAAACATTTCACGGTTGTCGGTGAAAATTGCAATTGACAGGATGGAATGGATGATGGCCCCGTCCCAGTTCCCGTTGGCCTGCGTATAATAAAACCGTATCAACGGGTAATAGACTGTCATCAACATTTGTGTAAAACGATCCCTATCTTTTTGTTGCCAGCCAGAATCGGTGTATCGAAGGATTTCGGCAGCATTGCATAGAATATGACCGGTCCAGCCTGCCAGCAGTTTTGCATCATTGTAGTCGAAATCCCAGAGCACAGGCGACCAGGCGTTCAGTATCTCTATTGCCTTGGCAGTATAAGCCTGGTCGTTAGTCAGGTAACCCATCAGCGCACAATTGTACGCCATATTTGAGCCTTTCGAAAGTTCGTCGCCTCCGATGTTTGGTTTTCCATAGGGACCCCTAAGTACATGCGTAAAAGATGTCACTGGGAACTGCTTGTCTGTGATAGTTTTCAAACGGTCGAAAGCATCTTTCCAGGGTTGTTCCCCGGCCAACACTTGTTTTTTCATGTAGACCAGGTCGGCTAATGTCTGATCGATTCCCGGATGAATAAATTTTTGAGCTGATATAGATCCAGTTGATAAAAAGAAACAGGTTAAAATCAACCAAACAGCTGTTTTTAAAATAGTTTTCATGGTATAGTCTCAAAAGTTTTCAATAGAATCAGTTTGGATCAGTGATGGTTAGACAAACAAATTTCAGATCACAATAATCCTTTTGTCGAATAATTATTTTTGCACCCTTTAGGTTGTTGTATACCTTTTCAAAAACGAAAGATAAGAAAAAAAAGAGCCATTGAGGAGAAATTTATCTCATCAACGGCTCTTATAAATAATCAGTTACTGCATTAAAAAGCGTTTAATGCTAATCGTCATGCTTGGAGTTGTGTTGTTAACAGCATTGATATAAATATAAGCCCTGTATTTGCCATCAGCAGTCTCGACCCATGTACCCGCCTGAGCCTTTAAATTGAGAACATAGTTCGGAGCGTTGGTGAAGTCGACTACCTTAAAATCAGCATCATCGATATAGATACCATACTGGAGGCGAGCAAGATTAAAATCATTCAATGCCCAGGTCTTAGACATTTTAGAACTCTTGTTGACACCTGCGGGAAGTGTAATTCCCGGCAGATATTCAGGATTTGCAGCCGGAGAAACAAGGGCATGAGTAAATGTTATGCCCGGGATGGAACGATACAGGTAAACCAGGTCGATCTTGCCGGCATTTGCAACGGCTGTTGTGGCATCATACAAAGCCATATCAGCAATTGAGAGATAACAAGCCTTGTTATCAGTGGCTACAAGATCCAGTTTCATATCCATACTTGTAATGGCATAAGGTCCCATCTTATAGGAAACGGTCATACCATTACTCGATGTTGCAGAAAATGTAAAAGAGACAGAACCTCCTCTTGCAGCTTCAGGAACGGTATAAAAATAACGCAATGTAGCGGCGCAGGTATCCTTTGTAAAAGCGACCAGGGTTATTTTATCAGTAGTAACTGAAGGTGAGCCTACAGTAATACCAACATCTACTCCACTTGAATTAGTGTAAAATGACCTGTATTCGAGATAGGTTCCGGTTGCCCCGGCAATTGAAGCCTCAACCTGTGCAGAGACAATTTTTCCCTCTGCTTTTGGCAAAGCCATGGCATAAGCAAACTCTATGTTGGTTCCTACGATATTTGGTCCCAGCGTTCTTTTAATACAATCATTATTCAACCCAGTTTTTCCAAGGGGCAGTGAATAATCTTCCTCCTTACATGAAGAGTAGATAATTACCGCCAACATCACTGTGATTAAGCTAAAATATTTACGTTGCATAGTCTGATGTTTTAAGGTTTAGGTTGAACTGTAATATAGACCGTATAAGTCTTTTTCACCTGTCGGTTTCCAGAAATGACGGTGTACTTTTTAGGATTCGTCAAATCGGAGAAATCAACTTTCCCCGTGATCTTCGGATCCAATTTGGCGTCAGTTACCAGCGAAAACTGGGGATACAGGTTTTTTAAATCTGTACCATAAAACACAATGGTGTTAATAGTTTGAGCTGTAGTGTCGATAACTGCTGAAGTCGTTCTTACAGTCTGGAAGTCTGCACCCAGTAATTCGAAATTACCAACATAGCATTGTCCCCTGGTTGTTATTAACAGACCGTCTTCGTCGACCGGGAAATTCTTTGCACATCTGATCCAGGTAAATGTGACAAGGAAGAAAATTAAAAATGTTATCAAATATCTTTTCATTGCTTATTATTTTAAATTTTAAAATCCGTTAAAGATGTTTACAACCATGGTTTGTTCTGAGTCAGGTTTGGATTCCGGTTGCGTTCACCTGGCGGAATCCTGAAAATATAACATTGCTGATAGGCTAACTCAGAGGTGTTAACAAAGTATTGACTTTGGTTGGCACCATTCGTATCTATCCGCCATACGCCCACACCATAAGGAGGACACCATACTCTTTCAATCGCTCTCCAGCGGCGCAGGTCAAATCCGCGCTGACCTTCAGCCAGAAGTTCAACGATACGTTCCTGTTCGATGGCAGAAAAGAAAGAAACTTTATCACCTGTTTTTGAAGCTGCCAATGGAGGCAGGTTTCCACGTCGGCGAATCTTATTCACAAGGGCAATAGCATCTGCCTGTGGTCCGTTTACTTCATTAGTCGCTTCAGCATACATTAGGTAAACATCGGCAAGTCGCATAACAGGGTAACTATAGTCTCCATCGCTACGTCCTTGTCCGGCATAGTTACGCAGGAATTTGCGGAATACATATCCTGAGTTACAACCGTCTGTGTTATAGGTGAGGTAAGGTACTCCGTTGATTATTACCGCCGCGGCCCATGTTTTGTAAATGAAAGGACACCAACCTGTTGATTTTAGAGATACCATACCAACGCTCATCTCGTAATCCCACATAATGGAGGATTTCATCCGATAATCACGATTGGCATAACTTGCCGGGTTGACAGCCGAATTCAGTTTCGTTCTTGCTCCGGCAGTCGTTGGATTGGTCGGAATCAATGGCGGTGCAAAGTCACCTGTTATGGTAGACTGATATCTGTCAGCTATCTCATATCTTGGTGATAACCAGCACTGCGAGCCTTCGTGAGAACGACCTGAAATATCGCGCATCAGCTCTTCACCCTGGCTTGTACCGGTACCACCATGTGTAAAAGCCATAATCAATTCAGGATCATTGTTGGCAATTGGAAGAAAGAGGTAGTAGTAATTAGGTAGTACATCTGCATTGCCCATTGTTCCCCAGTCTCCTGGATCACCATTACGAAATAAATTTAATCCATAGTTAGTAATAACTGCGTTAAAATCGGCTGCAGCAGCAGTATAAGCAGTTGTCGCGGCGTTAGCATCGGGTTTAAAAGTATCTAGTTCCGGCCATCCGTTCTTGTTCCAGCTGGCCCAATACAGTTGCATTTTACCCCTGAAGGCAAGTGCAGCAGGTTTTGCAGCACGTCCCGATACAGCAGGTTTGACAGGAAGCTTGTCAAAGGCATAGGTAAAGTCGGCCAAAATTGAATCTTTAATCTGAGCGATAGGAATCCTTGAAAGAGTAGATACATCTGCATCAGCATAGGCAATCTTTGTAAAGTAGGGAACATCCCCCCACATGGAGATAAGGCGGAAATAAACCATACCGCGCAGCAGACGTGCTTCACCGATAACTGCTTCAAGACCCGCAACTGAACTGGCTTTAGCTGTTGGCAACATCTTTTTTACATTTTCGATCACATAATTGGTACGGTTGACACCACCATAAAGTGAACTATACATCTTGTCAAAGCTGCTACCATAGCCGTTTGGATTGTAGTTACCCCCATTATAGGCATCTCCCAGACGAAGATTGCCACTGGTAGTACTTGTTCCGCGGGCTCTGACATATTCGCCCTGACCATCTAAATAGTAATCCCTGTCAAATAGTGGTCTGACTGCGGAATATGCTCCCATCAGTGCCGTGGTGGCATCAGCTTCTGTATTCCAAAAAGCTGAAGAAGGCAAATCTACTGTAGGCTGTTGCTCCAACAGATTCTTCGTACACGAACTCGTGAAAAAAGTCAATCCTGCGAATGCAGAGATGACAAATATTTTGAAATTTAATCTTTTCATAATTTCAGCTTATTTAAAAACCAAGGTTAATACCAATCGAGAACGATTTGTTCAAAGGATACATATCACTTGCATTGCCCATACGCTCAGGATCCAGACCTCTGAATTTTGTGAATGTTGCCAGGTTCTCTCCGGAAGCATAGATACGCAAATTATCGATGGTCAACTTGCTTAACCATTTGTTAGGCAGGTTGTATCCTATTTGTATATTCTTCACCCTAAGAAAGCTAAGGTTGTCGAGCCAGAAACTTGTCGTTGTAACGTTATTTCCAGGACCGGCCAAACGGGGCCAGATGCCATCCGGGTTAGATACCGACCATGGGTTGTTCCATTGTACCCAGCTGGAAGCGTAACGTGACTGAGGAATATTGGTTGTATTGAAACTATTCAACCAGTAGTCCTTACGTCCTGCGGAACCCTGCAATAAGACGCTCAGATCAAAACCATTCCATGAACAGCTTCCGTTAAAACCAAAGTTGGTAGTTGGTCTGTCTCTTTGAATATTTGGCCTGGCAACCTGATCATTACCGTCAATTTTACCATCACCATTCACATCCGTTAAGAGCAAATCACCCGGGGATGCACCTTGTGGTGTTGCATTGTAAACATCCTGCCAGGTTTTGGCAATTCCATTGTCGACATATCCATACAGAAAATGGTATGGCATATTTAAGAAGGTATAACCTCTGTCGAGATATCCGCTCCATGTTTCAAGACGGGTTGAATTGTAGGAAGCATTCAGGTTGACTGAGTAATTAAATTTACCAACCGCATTTTTGTAGGTGACATTGGCTTCAATACCCCGGTTACGCAAATTTCCGATATTTACACGTGGTGCAGTATAAGCACCTGTCAGAAGGTTTGACATGGAGGAAGGCTGGTTCATGCCGGTAGTTAAGCGGTCATAATAGTCAATTTCAGTGGTTAGATGGTTTTTGAGAAAACCAAGATCAAAACCTGTGTTAAATACGGTGGTTGTTTCCCATGAGAGATTTACATTGGTCATTTTCTGGCTGATAAAACCATTTACAATTGCACCTCCGGTCATGTAAGGGCTTGCACCGAGAGTTGGCTGTTGTTCGTAACGACCTACACCGCTGTTATTACCCAAACTACCATATGATAACCGCAGTTTACCACTGCTAAGCCATTTTTCTGTGTATTGTTTGATGAAATTTTCCTGCGTAAAACGCCATCCCAAAGCTGCAGACGGGAAAAATCCAAATTGATGTCCGGGGAGAAATTTGGAAGAACCATCATAGCGGAAATTCGCTTCAAATAAATATTTATCGTAAGCGGAATAGTTAAATCTGCCAATTAAGGAACGGAGACCTTCTGTACTTGAGTTACCTGCAGTTGATTGAATCGTGGTGAGTGCTGCATCGATTTCATGAAGTGTAGGATACAACCGATCATTTCTTGATGCTGATTCATAACGATCATACCAGTACTCTTCGCTATATACAAATAATGCACTTATGTCGTGATGCAGGGCAATTGTAGTACGGTAGTTCAGGCTACCGTTCAGCTGGGTTTTATATCCCGTATTTGTTGAATTACTTACTCCGGCGTTGGCACCTACATAAACGCGTGATCCAAAGGAGTTGGTTTGAAAGTTGTATGCCTGGTTCGGGGTAGAAGCACTCCAGGCGAATTGATTATAATAGTTGAGTTGATAATCGATACGAGCCGTAAGTCCCTTAATAGGTAACCATTCACCATAGATGCTAGTATTGGCTTCCTGGCGACTCTGGTGATTCAAGTTGTTGATGTAATTGGTATATGGGTTATAGGCTTGTGGATCTTCGCTGTAAGCCATGACACCACCATAATAACCCGTTACCGGATCGTAGGGAGTAATCCCGGAAATGGCATATTGCATGTCATATCCTGCAGTGTTGGTTGAAGACGGATCCGTAAATCCCTGGGCATAGTAATAGGTGTATTTTGACCAGTTTCCTGCAAACTTAACCCCGACGTTTAGATTGTTTTTAACTTTGTAATCATAGTTGAAACGGGCATTGTAACGGGTGTTGTCATTGTTGATCTGCAAACCCTTCTGATCCATCACCCCGATTGAAATGAAGAAGTTGGACTTATCATTGCTTCCCGTGGCAGAGAGGTTATAATTCTTAACAGAACCAGTTCTCATAATGAGGTTCCACCAATCAGTATTTGGATATTGCAATGGATTAATCATTCCCAGGGCCATCCATTGATCAATTGTCCCATCTTTGTAAAGATAGTTGGAACGCAGCGTATTAACGGCAGCCGCACGTTGTTCCAAAGTCAGTGCTCGTGGATAATCAGCCATAAAATCATATGCTTTTGTAGGATTTGTGGCTGCATATGAAGTTGAGAAATTAAGACTGGTTTTACCTGAACCTTTACCTGATTTTGTGGTGATCAGGATAACTCCGTTGGCAGCGCGTGAACCATAAACGGCGGAAGAAGCAGCATCTTTCAAAACTGAGATGCTTTCGACGTCGTTCATATTGATCCTGTTGATATCAACATCAGGCATTCCATCAACTACAACCAATGGAGAGGAAGAGTTTACTGTTCCCAATCCGCGGATGATCATACTTGCATTGTCATTACCTGCCATTCCCGATGATTGTGTAACCGCAAGTCCGGGAATTAGTCCCGACATACCGGATGATAGGTTCGTTAATGCACGGTTGGTTAACTTCGCGTCAATTTTAACTGCTGAAACAGCGCCGGTCAGATTTACCTTCTTCTGTGTACCAAATCCGATAACAACAACCTCTTCAACACCAACGACATTGGCTTCCATAACAACAGACAATGTTGTGTTCGTCCCTAATGTTATTTCCTGGGATGTTAATCCAACGAAAGAGAATACCAGCGTCTTGGTACTGACGGGCACAGAGAGGGAAAATTCCCCATCAAAATCGGTGACAGTTCCAATGTTCTGACCTTTAACAACAACAGCCACTCCGGGAATGGAGGTACCATTCTTTTCGGTAACTGTTCCGGAGTACATCTTATTCTGTGCCACCGCTGAAAGACCAGCAAGCAACCAGGGAATAAGAACCATTAGTAATTTTAAAAAAAACCGTTTTCTTTTCATAGTTTGACAATTAATAATACATAAAACCTCTATTTATTGATTTAGCTTTTTGAAATTTGACTGCCGAAGCAGTGCCTCCAGGTAATAGTAATCGGCATAATTAATCGGTACATCAATTTCCGAATTGTGGGGAAATGATCCGGTAGAATGGCCAAGCAGAAATCCTTTATTTTCACCTGGTTTGGATGAGTAACTATTGTTAAGGCTTCTCAATATCTGGTCAGCTGACTGAATGTAGAAATCCTTTTTCTGCGGAACAAACCGGGCCAGTTCATAAAGCGCTGAAGCAGTAATCGCGGCTGCAGAAACATCCCTTGGCCGGGAAGGAGTTGCAGGCGCATCAAAATCCCAGTAAGGAATTTTATCGGCAGGAAGGTTCGGGTGGTTCATGATAAAATCAGCAATCTTTTCTGCCTGATAAAGGAAACTCACGATCCCGGTTTCGCGATAACACATCGAATAGCCATATAATCCCCAGGCCTGACCACGAGACCATGCAGACGCATCCGAAAATCCCTGATGCGTATTCTTCTTTATGACTGTTCCCGTTATTGTATCGTAATCGACAACATGAAAAGAGCTGTTATCAGCCCGGAAATGGTTTGAAAGTGTTGTTTCAGCGTGTTTTACAGCAATATTATAATAGAGTTGATCACCTGTTTGCTTTGAAGCCCAGAAGAGGAGTTCAAGGTTCATCATATTATCTATAATGACCGGAAATTGCCATTTATCCTTGTTATGATCCCAGGAACGGATGGCGCCAATTTTCTCATTAAACCGGGTGGTAAGTGTTTTGGCGGATTGTATCAAAATATCACGATAGGCAGAATCATGCATAATACGGTAACCTTGTCCAAAACTGCACATCATTTTAAACCCCATATCGTGGGAATCTCCATTAAACTTTTCCTTTTCAAGCGGCAAAGTGAACTCTCGCGCCAAGTTCTGCAATCTTAAATCGCCGGTCAGCTCCGACGCCATCCACAATGATCCGGCATAAAAACCGCTGCACCAATCTTTCGAAGAAATCACTTTTAAAGATCCGTCACTGTTCAGACTTCTAACAGAAACAACCTTCTTATCCGAATCGCTCACGGAAACTTTGGCTTCATTGAAATTGACAGCTAATAGTTTCAGTTGGCTCTTAATCTGGGTTAGAGAAACTTTTTCGATTCCAGTGTCTGGCTGACATGCTGATATTAAAAAAAGCAAGACGGCAAAAGGGAGTACCAGCTTAGTTAGGCTCATAATCGTTTAGTAGTTTATCTTTAGTTTAGTCATTCAGGAAATGAATCCTTCTGTTCAAAAGTAATGTTACGAATACCTCACAAACGAACAAACATGTTGCATTTTATATCAATTATGTGCCAACTTATAAGAGATGTTTCACAATTGACACATTTGTTAAAAAATGTATATTGTCGTGTTGAAAAGCACAGGTGAATGATTACTTTAGCCTCTTTGAAAATTGAACCTTAGGAGAGCAGTAACCTGAATTAAGATACTTCCGGACCACTGTCGTCACCGATATCAGTACAATTTTCAGATTGATTCAATCAATTTAGCCGGGAGTTATATGTGTCTCAATTTCAGAAATATAATCGTTATTGAAAAATCAAGGTTATTAATTGCTTTGTTTTTTATCTTTCAATTAATTCTATGCTCGTCATGGAAATCTGCATATGCAGTGCCCGATGATTTCAAAATAAAGCGGATTTCACCCGAAGGGGGCTTTACATTTGAAGCCCTCAGTTCAATTTGTGAGGATAAATATGGGTTTATCTGGTTCGGCTCGAACAATGGCCTTTACCGTTTCAATTCAGCAGTAACAGTAAAGTTCATCAACTCCCCTGATGATAAAACTACGCTTCCCGGAAACTTTATCCGATCACTTTACCTTGATATGAAACATGAAATCTGGATATCTTCAGACCATGGCTTGTCAGTGTTCGATTATCAATGTGAATGCTTCAGGAGGTTCCAGTTTCATGACGCTGCCGGTAACCCAAAGGGATTAAACGTTCTGCAAATCCTTCAAACGGCAGATAGTACTTATTGGATGGTTGATAATTCCGGATTTTCACGTATCGATTTTAAAACAGGCATCGTTTCTTATTTACCGTTACCCGAAGCCTATAAAACAGATCTGATCAGAATTGCAGTTAAAACGGAAAAAGAAGAGCGGATGTGGCTGGGAGGAACAAATGGACGGATCTATTATTGCGATCCCCCTTATCAAAAAATCAACTTTTTTGCGCTTACAAGAAATCAAAATGTAATTACAATTTTACCCGATGGGAATAATATCTGGATCGGTTACGATTGGGGAGGTGCAGATCTTTTTACGCGACAGGGCGTCTTAACCGATCATTTCGAGGATAATGTACAAGGGAAGAATAAAATTCCGAGTTCACGCGTGCGGACAATTTTCAAATACAAAAACGAAATCTGGCTGGGTACCTTCAAAGGACTGGTAAGGATGAATGAGAATGGCATGGAGGTGATAGAAAAAGAAAAATACGATGGACTAACAAACAACAGCATCTTCCAGATTTATCGCGATTCCAAAAATGGGATATGGATTGGTACCTGGTCGGGAGGATTGGGTTACATCAATGAATGGTCGAACAATTTCGAACACTTCAAACACGAATCAAACAGCAATTCATTAAGTGACAATGTAGTCAGCGACTTCGAGGAAACTGAAGACGGTAAAATCATTATATCAACCGAGGAGGGACATCTCAATTATTTAGATCGCAGCAGACATCAGCTCACGGACGTGAAAATAAAAGGATCTAACGGAACGGTTAACCATATAAAATCAATGGGAACCGATAAAAGGGGAATATTGTGGATCGGAACATTCGCCAGCGGAATATTCTATCAACTAAAAGGGAGTAAGGAATTCCAGAAATTTAACCTGATTGATGATTTTAAAGAACAGTTTTATGATATTACCGCTAGTGACGACGGCGTATGGTTCGCCTCTTCCGTGAGGGGGTTGTTTTATTACGATTATCAAAAACACCAGGTAAAGAATTACACTTCAAAAAATTCAGACCCGGAATCTCTCTCTGCAAACGCAGTAAGAACTTTATTAGCCGATTCGAAAGGAAATCTTTGGGTAGGTACAAACAATGGTCTTAACAGGAAAATAAAGGGTTCTGAACGTTTTGTGAGGTACTTTTACAACCCGGATGAAAAAAACAGGATCAGTAGCAACAATATCTATTCCCTGTTCGAAGATTCGAAACAAAACATCTGGATTGGAACGGCTGGCGGAGGCGTCACAATTTACGATCCAATTACCGGGCTGTTTTCACAACTTTCGAAAAAGGACGGACTTCCGGGAAATGACGTCTATGGAATACGTGAAGACAACAATGGGGTGATCTGGATGAGTACAGAAAACGGAATATCGGCATGGTCGCCTGTAAAAAAGAACTTTCGAAACTTTGATTATACCGATGGAATCCAGGGGAACCAATTTAACCCGGGTGCCGCATTTAAGGCTAAAAACGGGGAACTGTTTTTCGGAGGTTCAAATGGATTTACACGGTTCGATCCAAATCTGATAAAGGAAAATCCGGTGGCGCCCAAAGTAATTATTACCGGGCTCGAAATAAACAATCAGACGGTTAATCAGTTAAATGAGCCAAATATAATCCGGCAATCGGTTATTACGCTCAGCCAACTTGAACTGAAATACAACCAAAATTCCCTAAGATTCACCTTTGTTGCCAACAACTTCCTTTTACCTCAAAAGAACAGGTATAAATACCGGCTAACAGGTTATAGTCCCGATTGGATTGAGATTCAAAACGACAACAAAGCCATCTTCACCAAAATTCCTCCGGGTAATTATGTTTTTGAAGTAATCGCTTCTAACAATGACGGAAAATGGAATGATACACCGACAAGGTTATTCATTACAATCAACTACCAATTCTGGAAAACGGCGTATGCCTATCTCCTCTATTTAGTGTTTATCCTTGTGATCTTCTATTTCCTTCAACGTGAATTAAGTCTCAGAAGTCAGCTTAAAAATTCGATTTTGCACGAAAGAATTCAGCGCGAAAACGAGGAGAAACTGCACCAACTGAAGGTTCATTTTTTCACCAATATTTCACACGAGTTCCGAACGCCGCTAACACTGATTCTTTCACCCCTTTCGCTGCTCAGGAAAAAGCTGTCAGGACAGGATGAGCCAATGGAACACCTTATCATGATCGAGAACAATGCCAACCGGCTGATCAGGCTGGTCAATCAAATACTCGACATACGGAAAATCGAACTTGGCAAAATGGACTTCCGGCCACTTCCTTTTGACATTGTGCTGCTCTGTCAGGAGGTTTTTCAATGTTTTTCGTTGCAGGATAACGACCGGAAAATCAATTTTCATTTCGAATCAGACTACTCCTCTCTTTTTATAACAATTGAGCCTGACAAAATCGATAAGATGATCTTTAACCTGCTGTCGAATGCGATGAAGTACACCAACGAGGAAGGAACAATTCAACTATCAATCAAACATTCCGGGTGGCAGCCTGAAACAGTGGATGGGCAAAATCATTTTTCAATCGGGAATCAAATTGAGGGCGAATACGTTTCAATACTTGTCAGAAATGAAGGTCCGGGGATTGCACCTTCAATTCTTCCGAATATTTTCGAACGGTTTTACCAGGCTCCCGGTCAGCTCTCAGGTACTGGCATCGGATTGCATCTTTGCAGCGAATATATCTTAATGCATCATGGTCAGATAGAAGTTTTTACCGGCGAGAATCTTGGGACCACATTTTTAGTCAGGCTTCCAGTTACAAATGATGAAATCGGGAAAGGAATTCAGCAAGCAGTTATTCAAACCTCCCATTACGATGAGCAACAATTCAAAACAGCAAACGATCCATCGTCAATTTCAAAAGCAGGTAAAGAGGACGTCATTCTGGTGGTGGAAGATAATAAGGAGATGCAACGGTTTCTGAAAACCATCTTATCTGAATCCTACCATGTGGTTACCGCAAATGAGGGAGTTGAAGGCCTGGCGAAGGTGAAGGAGTTTCATCCCGATCTGGTCATTACCGATGTGATGATGCCTGGGATGAATGGTACAGCTTTTTGTCACGCGATGAAAACGGATTTGGAAACCAGCCACATACCCGTTTTGATGCTAACCGCACTTTCATCTGTTGAAAACCAGATGGAAGGGTTCGAAACCGGTGCCGACGATTATATCGTCAAACCATTTGACGACCGCATCCTAACAGCAAGAATACGAAATCTTCTCGAATCCAGAAGAAAACTTCGTGAGAAATTCACAAATTCGCAGGGAGAATGGCGCGAAGCGATGCAAACACTACAGCCCGACCGAGAATTACTCGAAAAGGCAACTGCAATTCTTGAAAATCATCTCACAGATATGCTCTTTACAGTCGATTCGCTTGCTTCAGCACTTGGATTGAGCCGCAGTACCCTCCACCGGAAACTAAAGGCGCTAACCAATCAGTCGGCTACCGAATTTATCAAATTCGTGAGGATCAACAAGTCGATAAAACTTATTGAAAGCGGAATGACCAATATTGATGAGATTTGTTTTAAAGTCGGGTTCAATTCCCATTCGTACTATTCAATGTGTTTCAAGAAACAACTTGGACAAACGCCATCCGAATACATCAACCGGATTAAAAGAGAATCGAAATCATAATATAGGTTCGTTTTGTAGAAACGGACGAATGGGTACTGACGGGGATCGTGCGGCTGATACAGATCGTGGGTAGAAACATACCTCGGGTAGAGACGGACGGCAGTCTGTCTCTACATCTATCATCGTCCGTCTCTACAACTATCGATAAGCGCGTTGACCTGCCAATAGCCGCCCACAACTTTAGGATGTCAGATTTTGTTATTACAAACGCTTACAGATCGTAAGCAATAAAACAAATGGATTGTTCCTTTAATCAATATTAAGGAACAAAATATTCCTATTTTTGCAGAATAATTTTTTCCACCAATGTGGTTAAAGATTTAAAAGACAATAGTTTTAAATAACTAAAACGATCGTTAAAATGAAAGTATTTAAATTTGGAGGAACATCCGTCGGATCAATTGAAACGATGAGAACTGTGATGAACCTGATTGCCGATGGAGAACAAAAGCTGGTTGTATTATCGGCAATGGCCGGAACAACAAATAAGTTGGTTGAAATTTCTGACTACCTGTCAAAAAAGAACAAAGAATCGGCGTTGGGTATCATCAATTCCCTTGAAAAAAAATACTACAATGTAGTGTTCGATCTCTATTCAACCAAGGAGATGAAAGAGCAGGGGAAACGGGTACTCGAAGAACGGTTTGAAGTGATCAAGTCATTTACTTCGGGTGTATTTCCTGAATATGGTGGACGTGCCTTACTGGCACAGGGCGAGCTGATCTCGACTGCTTTGTTCACATTGCTGATGCAGGAAGCAGGTTATAATGCGCTGTTACTCCCCGCCTTCGAATTCATGAAGATTGACGGTGATAAAATGCCCGACAACTATTACATCAAGGATAAACTCAATGCGTTATTGAAAAGCGCTCCGAAAGCCGATTATTTCATCACGCAGGGATTTATCTGCATGAATGAAGCCGGCGAAATCGATAATCTTCAGCGGGGTGGTTCCGATTATACGGCAACTTTGATCGGAGCTGCAATTAATAGCGAAGAGGTACAGATATGGACCGATATTGACGGGTTTCATAATAATGATCCGCGGTATGTCGAAAACACAAAGAAAGTCGACACCCTCTCGTTCAATGAAGCCTCCGAGCTGGCCTATTTTGGCGCTAAGATCCTCCATCCGCAAACCGTATTGCCGGCCATGATGAATGGCATTCCCGTCAGGCTGAAAAACACAATGAATCCCCCCGATCCCGGCACGCTGATTACCTCGCATAGTAAAACAAAAGGTATTAAAGCGGTTGCAGCCAAGGATGGTATCACGGCTATCAAGATCAGGTCGGGAAGGATGTTAAATGCCTACGGGTTTATTAAAAATATTTTCGAGATTTTCGAGTTCTTTAAGACCTCAATTGATATGATCACCACGTCAGAGGTGGCGCTGTCACTGACAATCGACGATCCAAAACACCTCGATGAAATTATTAAGGAACTGAAGGAATACGGTAAAGTTGAAATTGACCGGAACCAGACTCGTATGCATTGTCGGAAATATGATTGCAGAGGAAAAGGGGTTTGCAGCCAAGGTTTTTACCGCTCTTGATCACATTCCGATCAGGATGATCTCCTACGGAGGAAGCCGCAATAATATTTCGTTGCTAGTAAATACAAACGACAAAAAAGCAACACTTCAGGCGTTAAGCAATAAGTTATTAAACGCGTAACAATCTGTTTAATAATCAAAACGACCGATAAAATATGCTTTATCGGTCGTTTTGATTTTAAAGAAATTCAATCTCATCCAAACCATCCAGAACATGTGCTCCGGTTGTTAATAGCCGCTCCTTCGACTGGTGTCCTTTCGCGATGAGTACGCATTTGCAACCGATCGCCTGCGCCACTTCGTAGTCGTGTATCGTGTCTCCAACCATCAGCGTTCGTTCAGG
>Ga0209386_1000513_pt1 | contig 18822 bp, 22 predicted proteins | sample NGEPertwo_FD_184510 | JGI IMG/M metagenome (GOLD analysis project Ga0209386, IMG submission 184510) | Arctic peat soil microbial communities from the Barrow Environmental Observatory site, Barrow, Alaska, USA - NGEE Permafrost154B-two... | ecosystem: Environmental > Terrestrial > Soil > Wetlands...
TGATCATCGGCATCGGCGAGGCACTGATCACCACCACCGTGATCGGAGCGGTTCTCGCCACCAGACCGGATCTGATCGCGAGCCTTCCCGCCGGGTTGGCCGCCGCTCGGGAGGCGGGATCGCCGGAAGGGCCCCCGGACGGGCCGCCGGAGGAGCCTCGGGTGAGTGGGCGCAGGCGGGCGCGTATGGGCGGGTTCGTGGCGGCGGCGTTGGCGGTTTCTCTGGCCGTGGCGGTGCTTTTGGCTCCGCTTGCCTCACAGGAACCGGACGGGCTGGAGAGGGTGGCCGAGGACCAGGGCTTCGCCTCGGCGGAAAAGGAGCCCGTCCTGAACTTGACCCCCTTCTCCGATTACGAGTTCCCCGGGATCGAGGGCGACCTGGGAACGATTCTGGTGGGCGTAGCCGGCACCCTGGCCGTCTTTGCCGGAGCGCTCGGCCTGGGCCGCCTTCTCAGCCGAGGCCACGGGCAGACGGCCACCGAAGAAGGTTCTGCCGCGGGCCCCGGGGCAGAACCCGGAGCGGGACGCGGGACAGGACCGGCAGTGGGTGGGGTACCGGGCCACGGACCAGGTCATGGAGTGCTGGGCCACCGGCATAGCGGGCACGAGCATGCCTCGACGCCAAGAGACGCGGGTTAGGGCTCCAGGATATGGCCGGCACCCATCACTTCCTGACCGACGTTCGCTACGGCACCAGCCCCGTCCACGCCCTCGACCCCCGAACGAAACTGCTTAGCGTGCTCGCTCTGGCGGCCTTCGCGGTCTCCACGCCGCCCACGGCGGTCTGGGCCTTCGCGGTCTACCTGACCGCCGTCTTCTTCGTGTTGGGGCTGGCCCGCCTCCCCCTGGGATACGTGTTACGACGCGCCTTGATCATCCTGCCTTTCATCTTGGCCGTGGCGGTCTTCCTCCCCTTCTTCGATCGAGCCGGGTCCGGCAGCTACGAGGTCGGAGGCGTGGAACTCTCGCATCACGGCCTGCTCATTCTCTGGAACGTGGCCGTGAAGGCGCTGATCAGCGTGGTTGCTGCCATCATCCTCATCTCGACGACCTCTTTTCCGGAGCTCATCCGAGGCCTTGAGGGTTTGCACGTCCCGCGGGTGTTCACCCTGGTGGCGGGTTTCATGTACCGCTACGGCTTCCTCTTCCTCGAGGAGGCCGGGCGGATGAAGCGGGCGATGAATTCGCGCAACTACAGCGGCCGCTGGTTGTGGGACGCGCGCCTGATGGGTCATTTGATGGCTTCCCTCTTCCTGCGCAGCTACGCCCGGGCCGAACGGGTCTACGTGGCCATGGTCAGCCGGGGTTTCGAGGGCACCATGCCGGGCGCGGTTCCGCTCGATTTCCGCAAGGCCGACTACGCCTTCCTCGGCGCGCTGCTCGGGCTGCTCGGGGCCGTACGTGTGGCGGTGGCGATGGCGGCATGAGCGACAGGACCTTGGCCGTCGAGATGCAGGACGTCGAATACACCTACCCCGACGGCACGCCCGCGCTTCGGGGCGTTGATTTGGCCATTGAAGCCGGGGAGTCAGTCGCGCTCATCGGCCCCAACGGCGCGGGCAAGTCCACGCTGCTGCTCCACCTCAACGGCATCCTTCGCGGACGAGGAGAAGTGCGGATCTTCGGCCTAGCGGTCAGCCAGGACAACCTGAGGGAGATCCGGCGGCGCGTGGGCCTGGTGTTCCAAGACCCGGACGATCAGCTCTTCTTGACCACGGTGGCCGAGGATGTCGCCTTCGGTCCGCTGAATATGGGCCTCAGCCGAGCCGAGGTTGCGGATCGGGTGCATCAGGCGCTGGAGGCTGTGGGCATGGCCCACGCCGGCGACCGGGCGGCACACCACCTCTCGTTCGGCGAACGCAAACGGGTGGCGACGGCGACCGTGCTCGCCATGCGGCCCGAACTGCTGGTGCTGGACGAACCCTCCTCCAACCTGGACCCGCGCGGGCGCCGCGGCCTGATCGAACTGCTCAACCGGTTGCCGGTGACCCGCCTGGTGGTCACGCACGATCTGCCTTACGCTTACGAGAGTTGCACGCGTGCCGTGATCCTCGCAGAGGGTAGGGTGGCAGGAGACGGGCCCATCGAGCAGATCCTGAGCGACGAGGACCTGCTCCAACGCTACGGTCTGGAGCTGCCCTACGGTTTCACGCCCGACGGGAGAACAAGGTGACAAAGCACGACACACATCCCGAGCCCGGCGAGGTCGCCCTCATGCAGGTGGAAGGATTCAGCGCGGTCTCCCTACGCCGCGCCGGGCCCTACTGGAAGCTCTCGGGGCCCCTGACCGAGTTGCGCGAGTTCATGGAGAAACTCGGCCTGGACACCAGCGGACCCCCGATAGGCGTCTTCTACGACGACCCCGAAACCACTCCTCAGGAAGAGACCCGGTACCACCTAGCCTATCCCGTGCAGGACGAAACCGCGGAGCGCGCCCGGGCATTCATAGACGCAACTGCGGGAGCCCGGTCTCTCGCCGGAAGCGATGCGGGCAGCAGTTACTTCGAGGTGCTTGAACTTCCGCCCACCGAAACGGCGGCCCTGGAATTTCAGGGGGCAGGAAGTGATTCGGGACCGGCATACGAAAAAGTGCAGCAGTGGGTTGCCGCTCGAGGACGGCAAGCCTCAGGGCCGCCCCGGGAGGTCTACCTGGCAGAGCCGGGAACGCTACCCCGGGGTCAGGTGCACCTGATCATCCAGCAGCCCGTGGCTCCTCGGGAACGATGATCCAGAGGATGATGTAGGCGAGCACTCCGCTACCCCCAAGGAGGGTGACCAGGACCCAGAGGACCCGGATCAAGGTCACGTCCACATCGAGATATTCGGCGAGCCCACCGGAGACGCCACCGAGCATGCGGTTCTCCCGCGATCTGTAGAGTCGCTTTGGCATGGCTTAAGGCTGGCCCAGATCTTTGTAGGTCTGGTTGAAGTCGCAGTCCGGGCAGCTGTAGATTTCCGTGCCCTCGTCGCCCAGGGTTATCTCCAGGTTGACGTGACAGTGAGGACACAGCCCCGCCGCCATCATGCACTCCACGTTGGTGCAGAGATACTGGGTCTCACCGCCCTTGGTCTCCAGATGGACGTGTGCTTCTTCCTTCTCGCACTGGTCACAATAATGCAGTTCGGTCACCTCTAACTCCTTTCGCCCTCCGGGAAATCGGCGGGGGTGCTGCCGATCTCGCCGGCCACTTCGCCCACCTGCTCGTTGTACACGTCGGTCTTGAACATGACGCAATCGGGATTCACGCAAAACCAGATCCGGTATACCTCACACTGACCTGTCGACCGGCTGGCCCCCGTGACCTCGCGCCCTTCCTCCTCGAATCTATGCTGGAGGGGGCGTCCGCAATTGATGCAGCTCTTGTATTGTTCGTTCACCTGTCCCCTCTCCGTCCGTCGATTGGTCCGGATTCATTAAGTGCTTAATGGCCCGGCAAGCTCCCGCTCAAACCTGCTCAGCCGGCCGAACCGCCGGTTTTGCCCTCCACTGGGAACTCATCCGCCAGCCTGCGTCCGAGATCTGCCGCGACTTCACGGGCACCCTCGTACTCCAGTATCTCACCCTTGGCATCCACTCCCGGGCAGAGTAGCTCCCCAATCTTCTTGGCCTCGAGCACATGAAAGAAGTAGTCGACCACCTGCCGGGCCCCGTCAAAAACGTCGTCAAAAGTCGTGCCCGCGGCAGCTAGGTAAACTCCACGGCGCTCCGGCCTGCCCTCGGGAACCACCCGCTGACGAAGCACGTATTTTATGGCCCAGAAAGGTTGACAGCGATCGACCATAGCCTTGGCCTGGGCTGCCATGCCCATGGAAAAGATGGGCGCCGCGAGTACGATGCTGTCCGCCTCGCGCAGGTGAGGATAGAGCTCCTGCATGTCGTCGCGCTGCACGCAGGCTCCGTCGTCGAGACAGCCCTCACAGGCGACGCAGCCGCGTATATTCAGCTGCCGCAGCCGGATCTTGACGACCTCGGCTCCCGACTCCTGCGCTGCTTCGAGCACCCAATCGAGCAGGGTCTCAGTGTTTCCCTGCCGCCGTGGGCTCCCGGCGATTCCGAGTACGGTACGCGCCATTTTGCCTCCGCCTCTGGTCTCTTCTAGCGGGCGATCTTAGCCACGAAGGCGTTGCCCTGGCCGCTCTCCAAGCGAAAATCCACTCCGCAGATGGGACAGGTCACCAAATCGCCCGCGGCGGCGCCCGGGGTCAGCTGGATCTCGTGCCGGCAGACGGGACACTGAACCCCCAGGTATTCGGTGCGGTAGGTACGATCGAACATCTGGTGAAGCAGGCCGGCATCCAGATCGGCCTTCTTCGTGCGGCCGCGTATCGCCTCTTCGAGAGCTCCGGCCTCGGCGATGCCACCGAGCAACACGGCCCCCACCAGCACGTCATCGGGGCCGAACACCAGTTTCTTGTAGAACTCTCCATACGGGTACTCCCCGCGCATCTCGCTGAAGCCGGAGCGGTAGGCGACCGTCGTCTGGCCGATGGCGACGAGACTGAGGCCGTGGATCTGCATATTCAGCAGATCGAGCTTGTCGGCCGGTTCCACGGCTCCGCCGGCCATGGCCCTTCCGGCAGCCGCCCCTTCCCGCCACGAGCGCAGCCAGTTGAAATATCCTCGCGAAGGATCGCTGGTGACGTCTCCGGCAGCCCAGATCCCCTCCCAGGGCGTGGTCAGATCTTCCCCCACGGCGAAGGCACCACCGTCTCCGGGCAGGAAGGCCAGGGCGGGACGGTAACGGGCGCAGACCCCGAACACGTCGCCCTCCAGTTCGGTGCCGTTGGCAAGCACAAGCGCACGCGCTCTTCCGTCGGTACCGGCCACCCGCTCGGCGGGAGACCCGGTGACCACAACAGCGCCGGCCGCGCGCAGCCGGGCGGCGGCGATGTCGGCGGCGTCTTCATCCAGGACGTCCGGCCAAATGCGGGGTCCGGGCACGGCGTAGGTCGTGGCGAAGCCCGCTCCAGTGAGCGCCCGCACCATCTCCAGAGCCACAAGCCCGTCGCCATAGACAACCGCACGGCGCCCTTCGCCGCCGGTCTCGCGAAGAGCCGTTGCCTGATCGAGCGTCTTCAGGCAGACGACCCCGTCTAGCTTCTCTCCCGGCAGCCCACCGCCGTCGACCTGACGGCCGGTGGCGATCAGCAGGGAGTCGTAGCCGACTTCCTCACCCGAGGCCAAGCGGACCTTGCCCGCTTCGGCGTCTACCGACTCGACGCGGCACGAGAGACGGAGTTCCAACCGTTCGCGATCGTAGAACTCGCTGCGCTTGCCCCATAGTGCGGCACCCGCCACCTTTCCGGCAACGAAGTCGGGCAGCTGCGGGCGCCGGTAGAAAGGATAGTCCTCCTCGGTCATCAGCGTGATTTCGGCATCCGGCTGCTGGCCGCGGAGCACCTCGGCGGCCCGGGTGCCCGTGACCCCGTTGCCGATGATGACGTACTTGCCCATCGAAGCCCCTCCTCGGGATGTGGCGCGAAGCTCAATTTATCCATGAACCCTACGCGCCGATTCTATCAGCCGGACCGGACGGCAGGCCCCGCCCATCCGTTCCGTGCACCCAGATGCCCGAAAGTCCTTGCCAGCGTCGGGGTCTTCTTATAGATTTGGCGAATGGAATTGCCGGACCGATTCGCCTCCGGACCGGGGCTGGACCTGGTAGCCGAAAGCCTGGCCGATCCCACGCGGCGAAGCATCTTCCGCCACATCACGGCCGCCAACGGGCCGCAGTCGGCGGCTGAGGTGGCCGAAGTCTTCCGCATCCATCGAACCGTGGCCAGAAGCCACCTGGAACAGCTGGTCGATAGCGGTCTGCTCTGCAGCCGTTCTCACCGCCAGGCTAGTAAGGGGGGCCGGCCGCCCAAGATCTATTACCCAAGTGCGCAACGCATCGATCTGCAGGTGCCGGCCCGGCAGTACGAGATCCTTTCCGGCCTGCTGGTGGAAGCCCTCTCCCGCTTTGGCGACGCCGCCGGATTGATGCTCCGAGAGATCGGGCTCGAGTTCGGCCGCAGGCTTAGCCAGCAGGCCGGAGACGGATGGGAAGCCAGGCTCGGTGTGATGGCCGAGTCGGGGGCCGGAGTGGAGCTAATCCGCCCGGACGCCGAGCACCTTGATCTCGAGGTCAGGAACTGCCTTTTTCGCGAGATCTCGCATAAGGCGGACGGTCTGGTCTGCGGACTCGACCACGCGATCTTCGAAGGCCTCCTCGGCGGCACCGAGGGAGAGTTCCTTACCCTGGAAGAAGCCGAGCGGCGAACGTCCGCGAAGGACATCTGCCGGCTGCGCTTCCGGGTGAGAAAGCCGGGGCGCGAGGGCCCCGGCCACGAAGACTCCGCCTAACCGCCCGCAGGCACGACCGCAAGAACGCAGTTAAGCCTTTGACTCCGCCTCTGCCGCCTGCTTGAGCCGGCGCGCCACGCTCCTACCCCACTCCACGCACGCCGACAGATCATCCTCCGTGGGGATGAACTTGAGCTCGAGGGGATCGACCTGATCGAGCTTCAGATCCTCGAGGACCTGGTTGACCTGTTTGACTCCTCCGCCTCCCCAGCCAAAGGAGCCATAGGCCCCCACCAGCCGGTTCTTCGGGCGCAGCCCCTTGATGTAGGTCATGAAAGCGCCAACCGAAGGCAACATGCCGTTGTTGAGGGTGGGAGTGCCCACGAGAAACGCCTGGCTCTCGAGCACTGCCAGCGCAACGTCCGCCATCGTCGTGCGCCCGAGTTGGTGGACTTCGCAGCGCACGCCTTCCTGGGCGATTCCGTCCTCGATGGCCCGGGTCATCTTCTCGGTGGACTTCCACATGGTGTCGAAGATCAGGGCCACCTTGGGCTCGGCCTCGAACTCGGTCCAGTCGGCATAGGCTTGGATGATGCGCTCGATATCCTCCGGACGCCGCCACAGCACGCCGTGGCTCGGGCCGATGACGTCGATTTCCAGACCCAGCTCCTGCACCTTCGCCAGGGTTTTCTTGATCTGCGTGCCAAAGGGCATCAGGATGTTGGCGTAGTACCGGGCCGCTTCTTCGAAGACGACGTTCATATCGTTTTCGTCGGCGAAGCGCTTGGACGAGGCCAGGTGCTGGCCGAACCCATCATTGGGCAATAGCGTCTTGGCTTCTTTGACGTAGGTGAACATGCTGTCCGGCCAATGGACCATGGGGACTTCCAGGAAGCTCAGCGTGTATTTGCCCAGCGAGAGCTCGTCCCCACTGGCGACGACCTGGATGTCCCAGCCGGCAAAGCCCTCGTTGGCAAAGTGCTGCTCGAGTGACTCGCGCCCCCGCTTCGAAGTCACCACGGTCACCGGGGAGAGCTTCTCGATGAGCCAGGGCAGCGATCCGGAGTGGTCCAACTCAACGTGGTTGACGATCAGGTACTCGATTGTCTTGGGATCGCAGCAATTGCCGATCCGCCTGAGTGTCTCGGGACCGAAACCGTTCCGCACCCCGTCGACCAGAGTCTTCTTCTCATCAGTGATGAGGTACGAGTTGTAGGTGGTGCCCCGCGTGGTTTCATAACCGTGGAAGTCCCGGACATTCCAGTCGATCGCTCCGACCCACCAGATGTCTTCTTTAAGAGGGTAGCGCTCCATCCTCGGCTCCTGTGGCTGTTTGCTTACCGGTGTGGACGCGGGGTACCCGAAGCACCCCGCAGTCCCCATCCTAACAGGAACGCCGGCGCGAACGAGCCGGGCCGCGAACTTGGCGCAGTAGGTACCGGGCCCTACTTGATCTCGAAGATCTGATCCGCGGGACGCCCGCAGACCACGCACTTGTCGGGCACTTCGTCTTCATAGGTCATGCCGCAGTGATGGCAGACGTAGTACTGCTTGTCCTGCACGCCATCCAGGTCCGCGAGGGCCTCCTGAAAGATCTTCTCGTGGAACTTCTCGGCTTCGTTCGCCCAGTTGAACACGCAGCGGGCTTCTTTGTTACCCGCCTCCTCGGCCTCTTTCATGAAGTCGGGGTACATGCTGGTGTGCTCGTAATTCTCGCCCCCGGCCGCGGCCTGCAGGTTCTCGCGGGTGCTCTTCAGTTGGCCCATCGTCCGCAGATGGTTTATCGCGTGGATGGTCTCCGATTCCGCGGCGGCGCGGAAGCGCTTGGCCACCGCCGGATATCCCTCTTCCAAAGCCTTGTTGGCATATGCCAGATAACGGCGATTGGCCTGGGATTCGCCGGCGAAGGCATCCATGAGGTTCTGTTGCGTGTCCGCCACTTTGCGGTTCCTTTCGCTAGTCCATTTACATTCCGGTCCGCGGTCCATGCGGGTGCAGGAGCCACGGAACCCATCCTACGGGGCCCGGAGCCCCAGGGGGACCTGCTCAAACAGGGCGGCGGCCGAACACCAATTGGTTGTCCGAGTGCTCCAGATCGATGATCCGGATGTCCTCGAAGCCCGCCTCGGTCAGCCACTCCCGATACTGCGACTCCCGCCAAACCCCTCCCTCGTCGGTGGCCTGCAACATGTTGACGGCAAACATGGGCGCCCGCGCGCTCCGGCCCAGCACGAAATCGCGAATCGCGATGCTACCCCCCGGTCCGAGCGAGCCAAACACCCGGCGGGTGACCTCGGCGTTCGTCGCCGGGCCGTATATGTGGTAGACGTTGCCCAGGTAGATCACGTCAAAAGGCCCCGGTGGCAGTTCCTCGGTGAAATCACAGGGGTGAAAGTTCAGCTGAGCAGCGCCATCGCCCTGATATTCCCAGGCTTCCTCCAGAACCTCCGGCCGGTCGCATAACGTCGCCTCGACGCCCCTCTCCTTGAAGCGCCGGGCCATGTGCCCGACGGCTCCGCCCGCGTCCAGCAGAGCCAGGCGTTTCTCGGGGATACCCTCGCGCGAATAAGCCAGGACCCGTTCCACCACCTCGTCCATCGCTTGGGGAGCGCCCTCGGCCATGGTACGCACAAAACTCCTCAGGCTCCCTGCGCTCCGCTCGCGCTCCTTCGGTTTGCCGTGCTTCAAAACCTGAGGGAGTTCCAACCAGCCCCGTGCCTTGTTCGCCTGGTGGAGCAAGGAATTGCGTTCGAGGTCCGGCCCCGGATCCAGCAGTCGGCGCCGGCCCTCCGCACTCAACCGGTAACTCTGCCTGCCGCCGTCGCCCACCGTGTCGACCGCGCCCACGTCGACCAGGGCATCGAGCACGATTCTGGTGGCACGTTCATCGGTCGAGGCCACGAAGGCCACCTCCGCCGCCGTCTTGGCGCCCTCGCCAAGGGCATCGATCAGCCCCGATTCGAGGGCTGCGGTGAGTACCAGGAGCTTCTCGATCTCTTTGCGCTCGACCAGCATCGGATCAGGCCCGCTCTTTCTGCGCGACCGGCGCTTCGCCCCCTGTGCCGATACCCAGCGAGTCGGCGATGTCCTGCGCGTTCTCCTCAAAGCCCCAGAACACCCGCTTGCCCACCACGATTGCCGGAGTGGCAACTCTGCCGAAGGTGCCCTCCATCTCGCGGCGTACCGCCTCCTCGGACACATCCTTCACTTTCATCTCCACGTCGTGCAGGGTGAAGAAGCGCTTGGCCGCCTGGCAGTCGAGGCAGGTCGGGCTACTGTAGAGCACCACCTTCCGTTCCGCCTGCGACCCCATCATGCGCTCGAACAGTCCCACTTATTCCTCCTCGTACTCAATGGGCAGGCCGGCCTCGACCCATTCGTCGATGCCTCCCGCGTAATCTCTGACATCCGTGTAGCCCAGCCTTCGCAGCTTATCTGCCGCGATCGCACTGGCCTCTCAGGTGTAGTCATTGCAGTAGACGACGATCGGCTGGTCCTTGTCCTTTAGCCGGTCGCGCGACTCGCGGCTGAGATTGCGATAGTCGATCCACTCCGCTCCGGGCAGGTGCCCGCGCTCCCAATGATCCCTGCCGATCACGTCGAGCACGAGCAGGTCACCGTCCGCATCGATGAGACCTTTGAGTTCGTCGCGGTCGACCACCGGTACGTGCGGCCGTCCGGCCTCGGGATCGTAGAAGACCAGATAGCTGACGGCGGTGAAGTAGTCGGCCGCCCGGAAGACGGCTACCTTGCGCACGCTCCTGCCGTCCATCACGGCCGCCGGAATCAGCCCCTGCTCCTCGAATTGCCGTCCTGCGGTCTTCAACGCCCAAACCTGTTTCTCGTCGGAAACGTGCGGTGCCAGGATGTCCAGCAGTCCGTAGCGACGTCCCTCGCTCTCTTCCCGGATCACCAGGCCCACCGGGTGACGGTCCTGGGTGATCACCCAGATCAGGTCCTCCTCCATGGCAGCTTCCAGCTCGCCGATCGTCGGCGTTTCCTGAAGACCCCGTGCGTGCGAGTAGAGATCGTGAGCCAACCGCAGATGCGGGTAGTCCAGCGGCACCAGGTCGAGACCATCAGCGGGACCGGGGGCGGCGGTGGTCCGCGACACCATCACGCTCATGCTCATCTCCATGGGGAAACCGTAGGCGATGAGCGCGGTCTCGAAGCCGCAATCGTCCGTCCTTACCAGGTAAGCCCGGGGCTCGTGACGCTCGCTGATCAGATCGACCGCATCTTCGTAGCGGTCGCGGTGAGGCGGGGTCAGGTAGAGCTCGATGAGGGTGACGTGCTCGTGTTCCTCGTGGCGATCGAAGAGCAACAGGGTATACCCTACGGTTTCTTGACCGTCCATGATGGCAAAGGGCTCGGCGTGCTGAGCCAGATGCATATGGAAGTTGGGGAAGAGTTGCGTTTGGAAGGATTCCAGTCTCTCGTCCCGTAGGCCCGCTATCTTTTCGTAGGGCACCTTTCGCAGGTCCACACATACCTCCTGATCCGCTTCGTCATACTCGGCACGGTCCGTGTCCCTAACCATAAGCGCTGAATCGGGCGCAGGGAAACGTGGGCGGGATTTGCCTCGCCATCGCAATAATTACCCAGCCTGGTTAGAGTCTACGCCTCCGGTGAGAGTCTACGCCCGCCGGGGGCCGGCGCGGCGGGCGGCGGTTGCGCCCCCACGGGTGACGACTTCGCCTCGCCAGAAGGCGACGCACTTGGACCGAATGAGTCTCGGGATTATCCCTGCCCGGGCTACGGTAAACTGGCAGCGATGAACCAGGTTAGCTCCAAAGCCAAGAATACCGCGGTGAAAGACGCGCCTCCCACCTGGGACGGTGACCCTGCGGGCGCCGTGACGGAAAGAGTGCGCTCGGGCTTCATCGGCTCGATGCTCGGGGCCATGATCGGCGACGCCTTGGGCATGCCCGTGGAAGGCAGTTCCGTCCAGGAGATCGCCGAACGTCACGGCGACGTACGGGAATTTCTGCCGGCGCGGCTTGGCGCCGGCACCTATACGGACGATACGCAGATGATGATGGCCGTGGCCGAATCGCTGGTGGCGCGCCGGTGTCTTTTCGGGCCCGATCTGGCCCGCCGGTTCGTCGAGCGTTTCGAGCCGGCCCGCGGCTACGGGGCGGGAACCAGAGAGGCCCTCCATCGGCTTTCCCGAGGCATTCCCTGGGATCAGGCCGGCAAGAGCGTTTTCGGGGTGGGCTCCTTCGGCAATGCAGCCGCGATGCGGGTCGCGCCGGTGGGGCTCCTCTACCATGAGAATCTGGGGCTTCTGCTCGAAGCGGCGCGCAAGTCCAGTCAGATCACCCATTCGCATCCGCTGGGAATGGGGGGAGCCGCGGTTCAGGCACTGTCGGTCGCCCTGGCTCTGCGCTGGGGTGTGCGGGGCCCGGATACCTTCGACGAGGCCAGCTTCCTGTCCACCCTGGTGGATCACCTCGAACCGCAGGAGTCCCTGTTTCAGGAACGCCTGGAAACCGTGAGCCACGTGCTCGAGCGGTTGGATCCCCCGGGAGAGGGCGCCGATCCAGACGAGGTCCTCGACTGGGCGCAGGACGTGGGCGCCGTCCTCGGGAACGACTCACGCTCCTTCCAATCCGTGCCCACGTCTATCTACCTGTTCCTCGCCTACCGCGGGTCGCTCGAATTGGGGTTGGTGCGGGCGATATCCCTCGGAGGCGACACCGACACCCTCGCAGCGATGACCGGAGCGCTCTCCGGCGCTTATATGGGTGTCGAGGCCATTCCCGAGAGGTGGATCTCGGGTCTCGAAAGCGGTGCGCGCGGCCGCGAGTACCTGCTGGGGCTGGCTGATGATCTCTTCCTGGTGTGGTTGGAACACTTCAGCGGCCGACCCGATCCCTGCGCGGAGGACGAGACCGCCCAAACCGGCGGTCGCGATACGGGCGAATCCGCTCCCGGCGGGTCAGGCTAGCCGTCTGCCGCGCGGAGCACCGGGTAGGGATTTATCGCCCCGCTCCCGGTGCGGATCTCGAAATGCAGATGGGTGGCTCCGCCGCGCGCATTACCGGAATTCCCCACCGTGGCCAGCGTCTGGCCCGCGCCGACCGAGGAACCCGAGGAAATGCCACCGGCGATGGTGTCCAGATGGGCGAAGTAGTAGCTGCGCCCGTCGTTACCCCGTAGCCAGACGGTCGTGCCGCCCAACCCGCTGTTTTGCGTCGTACGGGTCACCCTGCCCGAGACCACTGCGACCACAGGCGTACCCCGGGGAGCCATGATGTCCGTGCCCTGGTGGGAGCGGCCGCCGGAGCGGGAGAAGCCCCAGTCGTTGATGTAGGAGTGGGCCCCGGCCACCGGGAAGACGAAGCCGGAAATGGCCGCCGTCCCGCCGGAGGAGCGATCGGCAGGTCGAACGGTCGAGCGGGCCGGGGATGCCGCGGTCTTCTGCCCGGCGGACTTAGCCGCGCCGGCGGCCTGCGCGGCGGCTTTCGCCGCCGCCTCCCTGCGCTTGGCCTCCTCTTCGGCGCGGCGCCGGGCTTCCTCCTCGAGACGCGCCACCTCCGTCTGCAACCGGGAGTACTCCGCCGATACCGCTTCCATACGGCCTTCCATCGTCTCCTGAGCAGACTCAAGTTGCGCCAGCGCAGCGGTTTGCTCCTCCCGCTTAGATTCGAGTTCCGCCTCGAGCGCACCCACGCGTTCCAGGTGGCCGCGAATCTCCTGGCGCAGGTCGTCGTCTTGGCCGGCGATCCGGTTGAGGCTACCAGCCCGCTGAATCACCCGCAGGAAATCCCTTTCCTCGAACAGCACCTTGACAAAGGCGGAGAAGCCGTCTCCCCGAGCCTTGTAGATATCGACCAGACGAGATTCGAAGCGGGCCTCGACCGCCTGTAGATCGACCCTCGAGCGCTCTGCTTCCGCCTCGGCAGCGGTGACCGCTAGGTCCAGCTCGTAGAGCCTCGCCTCCGAGCGCGCGTACTCCTCGGCCAAACCATCCAGTTCCGACTGTATGCGGCCCAGCTGCCCGCGTGCCTGGTCCAGCTGCCGGCGGCTGTCTTCCAGCCCCGCGGAGAACGCCGGGGAAGGCGAGAGGAATCCCGGGATTAGGCCCATCAAGAGAACCCCGAGGCCGACGACCAGCCAAACGGGGAGCCTCCGCGGTCTCTCCCCGCACCGCTCAAGCTGGTGTGGGACGTCCCTGGGCATGGACCGCTATCCTAGCAGAGAGGACCGTCGGGCCAAATCGCAGCCGCCACCGAAGGCGGTTCGGGGGGAGCAGAGCGGTGGTAGCATCGGGCCGTGCAAACGAGCCTAGATCGCCGCATCCTTGGTTTAGCCATCCCCGCGCTCGGCGCGCTGGCGGCCGACCCCCTCCTCTCGATGGTCGACACGGCGTTGGTCGGACATCTGGGCGCGGCTCCACTGGCGGCTCTGGGTGTGGCGGTCGTCGCCTTCAATCTGGCCTTCGTCGTCTTCAACTTCCTGGCCTACGGTACGACCGGCCCGGTAGCGCGCTACCTGGCCGCCGACCAACCGGAACCCGCCGTACGCCACACCCTGAACGCGGTTTGGCTCGCCCTCTTGCTGGGAGCCGCGTTCACCGGTTTGGGACTGCTGGCCTCGCGCCCTCTGGGACGTGCTCTGGGAGCCGAGGGCGAGGTGCTAAGACTCTTCCTCGTCTACTACCGCATCCGGATTCTCGCGCTGACCCCGCTCCTGGTCACGCTGGTCGGCCATGGCCTGTTTCGCGGCCTGCAGGACACTCGAACCCCGCTCTACATAACGGTGTTCGCCAACCTGCTGAACGCAGGCCTAGGCTATCTGTTGATCTATCCCCTGGGCCAGGGCATCCGCGGAGCCGCGATCGCTACGGTCGCAGCTCAGGGGCTGGCCGGGCTGTTCTTCGTACACTACGGACTGCGGCGCCTGCACCGCATCGGCCTGCCCACCTCAATCAGGCCCCGCTGGGCCGAGGTTCGCGGTCTCTTGCGCCTGAGCCGCGATCTGCTGGTGCGCACGGCCTCGCTGCACGGCACCTTCGTTGCCTCGACCGCGGTGGCCACCAGGATGGGGACCAATGTCATTGCCGGTCACCAGGTGGCCGTCGAGTTGTGGATGTTCCTCGCCATGGTGATGGACTCGCTGGCGATCGCCGGACAGGCCCTTATCGGGCGCTCTCTCGGAATGGGCCGAACCACCGAGGCGCGGCAGATCGCCAGACGTCTTGCCTGGTGGGGGGTCCTTTTTGGCATCCTCCTCGGAGGAGCGTATTGGCTGGGGCGCGACGCCCTTCCCCGCATATTCACCTCGGACGCAGAGGTCCTGGCCACGGTCGGCTCGGTCTTTCCCTTCGTGGTCCTCTTCCAGCCGTTGAACGGTTACGTCTTTGTGCTGGATGGGGTCTTGATCGGTGCCTCGGACACCCGCTTTCTCGCCCGGGGAATGATCTTGAGCGCCGCCGCGGCGGTGCCGGTGGTGCTGGTCGCCCTGCCGCTGGACTGGGGAGTGCGCGGCATCTGGCTCGGCCTGGGCGTGCTCATGCTGGTCCGGGCGATTACCAACGGTGTGCGCTTCACCCGCGGCGCCTGGACGGGGTGACACCGGCCCAGACTACCCGCGCCCCGCCAACACCCGGTATGCGACCGCCCCCACCGCCATCAGGCTGACGATCGCCAGGGCCACCAGCGGCGCCAGCCATTCCCAGCGGTAGCGTTGACTGACCGCCCGCAGCGTGGCCGGGCCCTCCAAACTGGGACGCCACACCAGTTCTCCGTCGACCGCCTCGTCCGCGTTGTGCTCCTGGAGACTCCCAGGAAGCCGCAATCTCTGCTCCACCACGAGGGCGTCCCGGTATCCCTCCAGCTGCCCCAGTTCCGAGGTGCCCGCGGCGATCTCCCCCACCGCACCGGCAACGTCCATCTGCGCCTCGAAGTGGAAGCGTTCGGTGAAGGGATCGCTCGTGGTCCAAACGCGGACGCTGTCGAGCAACGGGGGGACTCCCACCTGGCCGGGCCCCTCCTCCGTTCCCGCAGAGGCGTTTGCCTGCCGGCCGCGAAGCTCACTCAGCGAGCTGAATTCACGGGTGGCAAGCAGCCAACGGGTGTCGTCCGGCTCTTGGCCCGATTCGATCTTCCAGCCTTCGAGCCCCTTTTCGAACGGCTCGAAGATGTCCCTCCCCCCGCCGCCTTCCTCGAGCAGCTCCGCGAGTTCGGGTCCGACCGCGAGCCGCAGGCTGCTTGAACCGGAGCCGTCGTCGTCAATGGTGGTCCCGGCCGTCACCTCTGCCCGGCACCCGGAAAGTCCCAGCGAGAGCAGCAGGATGAGAACCAGCAGACGCATGGCGCTAGAGCCGAACCGGAATACCCCGGGAGTACAGATAGTCCTTCGCGCGGTGAATGGTGAACTCGCCGAAGTGAAAGATAGAGGCGGCCAGCACCGCGTCCGCACCGGCGCTCAGGATAACCTCAGCCAGATGCTCTAGCCTGCCCGCTCCACCGCTCGCGATGACGGGCACGTTGACGGCAGAGGAGACGGCGGCCGTCAGCGCGAGATCGTAGCCGTCCCTGGTGCCATCGCGGTCCATCGAGGTGAGGAGGATCTCGCCGGCGCCCCGGCCCACGGCCTCCACAGCCCATTCCACCGCGTCACGGCCGGTGGGCAGGCGTCCACCGTTGACGTAGGCCTCCCAGCGAGGTTCGCCCTCCCCCGGCACGCGCTTGGCGTCGATGGCCAGCACCACGCACTGCGAACCGAAGCGCTTGGCGCAGCTGCTTATCAGAGCGGGATCGCGCAGGGGGGCCGAGTTCAGGCTGACCTTGTCGGCACCGGCCGCGAGCAGGGCCCGCACATGATCCACGTCGCTGATGCCCCCGCCGATGGTGAAGGGCACGAAGAGCTCTTCGGCGCAGCGCCGGGCGAGCTCCACCATGGTGTCCCGCTTCTCGTGCGTCGCAGTGATGTCGAGAAAGACCAGTTCGTCGGCCCCCTCCCGGTCGTATCTGGACGCCAGTTCGACGGGGTCGCCCGCATCGCGGATGTCCACGAAGTTGGTGCCCTTGACCACGCGGCCCCGATCGACGTCGAGGCAGGGAATGATCCTCTTGAGCAGCAAGTTACCTGTCTCTCTCCGGTGTAGCTGTTACTCGGGGTTCTCGAGCGCCGCGAGCGCCTCGCCGATGGTGAAGTTGCCCTCATAGAGGGCGCGGCCGACGATGACGCCGGTGACGCCCAAGGGCTCCAACCGGCGCAGCAGGCGTAGGTCGTCCAGCCTGGTAACTCCCCCCGAAGCGATCACCTCCAGGCTGGAGTCGTAGGCTAAGTCCCGGAGTTCCTGAAGGTTGACCCCTTTCAACATGCCGTCGCGGGCGATGTCGGTGTAGATGATCTCCCGGACCCCCAGTTCAGCCAGGCGATCGGCCTCGTCAATCGCCCGGCGCCCACTGGCCTCCTGCCAACCGTGGGTCTTGACCCTGCCCCCCTCGGCATCGAGGGCCACCACCAGCCGTTCTCCCCACGAGTCGAGCGCGGACTGCAGAAACTCGGGATCATCCAGGGCGGCGGTGCCAATCACCAGACGCGCAACTCCCGCCGCCTTCACGGCCTCGAGCGCCGAGGCGTCGCGCACTCCACCGCCAAACTGCACGGGTATGCGCACGTCCTGCACGAGCCGGGTCACGTAGTCCAGGTTGTGAGGCCGGCCTTCGCGGGCGCCGTCCAGGTCCACCACGTGTAGTTGCCGAGCGCCTTCCTGTTCCCAGCGCTGGGCGATGGCGATGGGGTCAGTGCCGAAGACGGTCTCGTCCTGAAAGTCCCCGCGCCGCAGGCGGACCGCTCGGCCCCCCTGGATGTCGATCGCCGGAAAGAGTCTCATCGCTCCCCCCCGTAGACCCATCTGCCGAAGTTGCGGTAAAGCTTCAAGCCCAGCTCACTCGACTTCTCCGGATGAAATTGAAAAGCGGCCACGTTCTCCCGCTGGATGGACGAGACAAAGGTGAGGTCGTCGTAGTCGGTCGTGGTGAGCACGTAGGCCGGAAGCGTCGGAGCTCCCACGAAACCGTGGACGAAGTAGAACGCGCTGTGATCGGGAACGCCGTCGAGCAGCGGCGAGTCCTGCATGATCTCGATCTGGTTCCAGCCCATGTGCGGCACTTTGACCCGGTCGGGCAGCCGGGTGACGCGGCCGGGGACGATCCCCAAGCCCGGGACGCCCGGGCTCTCTTCGCTTTCCTCGAACAGCAACTGGAGCCCCAGGCAGACCCCGAGAAAGGGAACCCCAGCCCGGATCCGTTCCTTGATCAAATCGACGAGGTCCCGGCCGTTGAGTTCTGCCATCGCATGGCCGAACGCCCCCACCCCGGGGAGCACCAGTCCGTCCGCGGAGCGCGCCCGAGCCGGATCGGCCCCCACTTCGGCCACCACGTCCACCGCCTCGAAGGCCTTCTGCACGGATCGCAGGTTGCCGGACCCATAGTCGAGGATGTAGATCATCGCTCGCTGACCGCCGCCACGATTCTAGAGCACGCCTTTGGTGGAGGGCACCCCACCGGCCGGCGACGACACCCGGGCGGCCTCGGCGAGGGCCCGCCCCAATCCCTTGAACACCGCCTCGACCAGATGATGGGCGTTGGTACCACTCAGGGAGCGGACGTGCAGCGTCACTCGGGCATGGTTCACCAGGGCCTGTAGAAACTCCTGGAGGAGATCGGTGTCGAAGCCGCCTATGCTCCCGGCAGGCAAGGCCACGTCCCACACCAAGAGCGGCCGGCCGGATAGATCGAGCACCACGAGCACGAGCGCTTCGTCCATGGGCAGGTGGATCGAGGCGTAGCGGCTCACTCCCCGCTTGTCGCCCCAGGCCTGCTCCAAAGCCTGTCCCAGGCAGATGGCCACGTCTTCCACCGTGTGGTGCGGGCCGGTCTCCAGGTCGCCGTCAGCCTCCAGGTCCAAGTCAAAGCCGCCGTGGCGGGCCAGAAGGTCCAGCATGTGATCGAAGAAGCCGATTCCCGTGGCCACCCGGGCCTGCCCCGCGCCATCGAGAGTAAGGCGGAGGCTGATCTTGGTCTCAGTGGTCTCGCGCTCGACGAGCGCGCTCCTCCGGCTCTGCCCCGTTTCCCCGTCTGAGGGCACCACGCGATTCCCCCTTGTTCGTCTCGTCGGTGACCGCCTTCGCGGTTGCCGACCGCCTTCTCGGTTGGCGACGCTTCCTTGATTGGCCGGTCACGCCTTGGGCGCGGCCGACAATACCATAGCGCGCGCCGGCGTCAGTCCCTCCGCCGCAGGGCGGCCGACCGCGCGTGGAACTGAAAGCCCTCGCTTTCGGCCAGAAGTTCCACCGCGGGCGCCAGACGCTCGATCGAGGCGGGATTCATCTCCACGAGCCAGCTCTTGCGGCGAAATGTATCCACCGAGAGCGGCGAGGCGAAGCGCGCGGCCCCGCCGGTGGGAAGCACGTGGTTCGTGCCTGCGGCATAGTCGCCGAATGCCGTCGGGGTCTCCGCGCCCAGGAAGACGGCCCCGGCGGCGCGAAACTCATCCAGATAGCCGTGTGGGTCGCCCACC
>Ga0209386_1000514_pt1 | contig 18763 bp, 15 predicted proteins | sample NGEPertwo_FD_184510 | JGI IMG/M metagenome (GOLD analysis project Ga0209386, IMG submission 184510) | Arctic peat soil microbial communities from the Barrow Environmental Observatory site, Barrow, Alaska, USA - NGEE Permafrost154B-two... | ecosystem: Environmental > Terrestrial > Soil > Wetlands...
CGATGAGCTTTTAGAAATCATCGAAGAACTTACCCCTAAGCATAAGGATTACAACCCCAAAAGTCCTAAATGCAAGAAGCTGGATTTTGATAAGCCCCAGTTGTCAAGAAATTTGCAATGCTCGACTACCGTGAATTCATCAGTCGCTACAATAAACTGTGGGGCAAGACCATAAAACCTGTAAAGTCTCGCAGCGGAACTTTCGTTCCTAAGGGAATCACATGTCTTTTCTGCAGGGCTCCTCATAAGTACTTTTACGACAACTCCGGCGGCCGTGGTCAGATTCTCTGCAAGATCTGCAGCTGCCGATTCTCCCGGGATAAGCAGTTTGTATCTCCTGTTTCTTTGTTCTGCCCTTAATGCTGTCCTTGCCCCTGTCCTTTTTTTTTTATTTATGTAGTATAGGATACTTATGTTGGTGATTAGACTTTATATTCAGGCTTTAGTCAAAAAATAACAGCATCAAAAAAGAAATTGCCTTTTTTGTGCTGTTATAAAATTTACTAAACCATTAATATCATTCAATAAATTCTATTAGTTGCATTTATTGGGGCCAAGGGACCTCTTGAGATGCCCTGCCTTGGAATTAAATTAATTAATCATTAATAGTTCTTTTATATTTCCCCTTTATTTACTTGATTTGATTTGATTCGATTGTATTCTGTTTTAATGAAATTTGCAAACAATATTAATATATAAGTCGTGTTATTTCCTTTTTCCATAATATAATTAATTTAGTATACTTTTTCGTTTAATATTTTTTCTATGGTGGGAATATAGAGAGAAGTTTGAACAATAATCAGTTCGTCTATTATTTTCCCAACAATTTCTCTGCCATTCGCTGTGCAGTATTCTCTCTTCAATTTGAGGAAATGCTCCAATAAATTTCAGAAAAACAAAATTTTTATATATTATTGCTTCTATAGTTTCTGGCCCTTTTCCAAAAGATGACTTATACAATTTAGTAATTTCTCTTTTAATTTCGCTTTCTAAATAATTACCTGATTTTGTCATTACACTTCTCCTACTGTTAAACGAATTTGCCTGCATTGTTTTTCCGGCGCCTGGCGGGCCAGTCATCAGAATATCATGGCATCCTGCTGCGGCGATTGTTAATGCTCTTTTGATGTTGTCCTGCCCAATCACATCCGCATAGTCTTCCCTGTTTTCCAGACTGACAACAGAATGATTTTCTTCCTTTGTAATTAAATTTGATTCAATGCCGTATAAAGATGTGGTGTAAACTTTTGATAGCATACCTTCCCCCCTAAAACACATTGATGATTTGACGTATAAATGGCTTTTTATTAATGATTAAAATTTCAATGACATCTATTCTGCACTTACTGCAATCGCAACCGGCAGTAAGCAAATAATAATTTGCAACGCCACGTATCTTTCTTTGTTTTGCCCTGTTAACGGCTTCGCATGGCAATCCATGGTCCGAGCTGCTCCTTGTCTTCACCTCAAAAAAAATAATTTCATCCTGCAGTTTTGCAATAATATCAATTTCCCCATATCTGGTTCTGAAATTCTGCACCAAAATGGTATACCCTTTCTTCTCCAGATAGAACTTAGCAAGCAGCTCTCCCTTTTCCCCCAGGTTCATCATCCACCTCTTTTTTCAACAAAATTAATTTATTATTTTTTGTAATGACTTAAAAAGTCAATTTCGCCTTGTTCTCTAATTGGAAATTCAATTTCCCGCTTCTTCCTAATTGTTATATATTATCTCAATTGTAAATATTTGTCAACCCATGTTGTTTTTAAAGGCTTCTGTTTTCACATAAGCCTCTTTTGGTTGTTTTTTCATAAAGGAATGTTTTTTCCTCACAAATGTTCCTTCGTCACAGCAGGAATTTTTTTATTACAAACGCCACTCCGTCCTCATCATTGCTATGCGTAATAAACTTAGCGATTTCCTTTATCTGATCTTTACTGTTCCCCATGGCAACAGAAAACCCAGCTGCCTGTAACATGGCTCCATCATTGGGGCTGTCGCCAACAGCCATAACATGCTTTTCGTCAATACCCAGCCTATGGCTTATTTTTCTGATAGCATCCGCTTTACTGGTTGTTTCTCCGCCAATTTCCAGATTGTGGTCAAATGAAGATGTTATGGTCACATTTTTCAGTTGCTCTAATACCAAAGCCATCTTTTTTTTATCTTCCTGCTTTCCAAAGTTGATATTAATATTTTCCACATTTCCTTTATTTGATAGTATGAATTCAAATAAGTTTTTCACGGGTTTTCTTGTTTTAAGAACATAATCACTGTGTTTTTTATTTAAGCCTGCTGTTTCAATATTGTCATATATTTTTTTGTCCACGTAAGCATCCCCTGAAATAAATGCTTCAATCATAAAATCATATTGACGAAGAAGTTTCACTATTATTTCTATTTCTTCTTCCCCTATTAAATTCGAGTAAATTGTCCTTGCTTCTTTAATGTCAAACACCCTTGCACCATTTGAAGTAACAAGATAGTCAATACCTTTTATTTTCAAAATTTCATCCGGCAAAGCCGAGAAAGCGCGCCCTGTAGCGATTACAACGTAAAGATTCTTTTGAATAACATTTTCTATGGCCTCTTTAGTAACCTGTGTCAGCAACCCTATACTGTTCAAGGTTGTACCGTCCAGATCTAAAGCAATTAATTTGATTTCCATTTTCAACTTTCCTCTTTCCCTAATTCCCTATTTCCCGATTTTCCAATTTCCCTATTTCCCAATTCCCTAATTCCCTAATTTCCTATTTCCCAATTCCCTATTTTCCAATTTCTGTTTACCATTTCCCCACAATATCTAAAAACTCCCTGTTGTATTTTCTTACAAATTTCATATTACAGGAATCTCCATGTCCCGGGTAAATGGTGATGTCATTATCCCACTTATCAATTGTATTTTTAATGCTTTCAGACATTTTATCATCTGAGCCGTCTTTCAGATCGGTTCTCCCCAGATCCACATTAAAAATGGTGTCTCCTGTGAAAGCTGCTTTACTTTTTTCTGAATAATAGCATACACTTCCCTCTGTATGACCAGGCGTATGCAGCACATTAATTTCTTCATCAAAAAGTGTTAAAATTTCATTACCCTCCAGCACCTGGTCAACGACGTCTTTGTACATGTTCAGGTCCCCTCTGTGCAAAAGCACCGGGCAGTCAAAGGTATCTCTGATTTTCTTTACGCCGCCTACATGGTCATAATGATGATGCGTTAAAAGGATAGCTTTGGGTTTAATTTTCAATTCTTTAATCAGTTTAATATATTTTTCAGGGTTATAGCCCGGATCAATAATGAAACATTCTGTACCATCCTTCTGATATAAAACATAGCCATTGCTTTCCAGATTACCGCCAACAATTTTCTTTATTCTCATTTTTCATTCTTCCTTCAATTTTATTTATATCATATGCTATTATTTTAGACTATTTTCTGCTTTGTTGCAAATATATGTTGATTTACTTTCATTAAGTGATAAAATAGTCACTACTAAGAATTTTACTAAAGAAAAGGAATAATAGATGAAAATAGCAATCGTGGGAGCTGGTAAGCTTGGATCAAAAGTTGCTGAAGCCCTTTTAGGGGGAGATCACTCTGTAACAATTATTGACAAAAATGATGAGACGCTTCATAAATTAGCTTCTCATATGGATATCATGACTGTAACTGCAAATCCAAAACAAATAAGTGTTTTAGAAAGCCTTGGGATTGAATCCTATGACTATCTTCTTGCTGCAACCGACAGAGATGAAAAAAATATTGTAATCGCTTCCATAGCAAAAAAACTTGGTTGCCATAGTGTGATTGCAAGAGTCAGAGACCCTGAACACATGTATCAGATGGATTTTATCAAGCAGCATTTTTCAATTGATTCAATCGTAAATCCCGATTTATCAGTCGCTTTGGAAATATACAAATACCTGGTGGAAAAGTACACCTTAAGCAATGGCATTTTTACCAGCGGGAAAGTATCACTTTTAGAATTTTCCGCGAGCAAATTTCCTGCACTGAATAAAGTTTCAATAAATTCTATGGGTCAGATACTTCCAAATATGCTTGTTATAGCCATTTCAAGAAACGGGAAAGTAATTGTTCCACATGGGGACACAGTAATCAATGAGGATGACGGGCTTTATGTCATTGGTGAAAAAGAGCCAATTATGAAGCTTTCAGCGAAAGTTCATGAAAGAGGCAAATATACAAATGTTCAAAAGATAATGATTATCGGCGGTGGTAAAACCGGCCTTTATTTAGCGAAAAAGCTTTCAGAATTTGGGATTGCAGTTAAAATTGTTGAAAAAGAAAAAACACGTTGCTATTACTTAGCTTCTCATTTAGATGACAGTGTTATTATCCTGAACGGGGATGGGACAGATATAGGTTTCCTTGAAGATGAAAATTTTGATGAAATGGACGCCTGCGTTACGGCTACAGGCTATGATGAGGAAAATCTGCTATTAGCCCTTGTTGCCAAACAGCATGGCATTGAAGACGTCATTGCAAAGGTTAGTCGGGAAAGTTACGGTGAACTGATTGGTAACATGGGAATTGATATGGCTTTAAACCCTGTTGATATTTGCACCAGCAATATATTGCGCTTTATTCAGGGTTCAAAAAGAATACTTTCCTCACAGCTTATACAAGGGCAGGCCGAAATAATGGAACTTGTAGCAGATTCAAGAATGAAGCTGGTTGATATTCCTCTTAAAAATTTAAAACTGCCAGAGGGGGCAATTATAGCTGCAATCCATCGTGGGGTAAATTTAATAATACCGAATGGCGACACTGAAATTAAAAGAGGAGATCGTGTCATAGTACTTTGTCTTCTGTCTGAAATAACCGAACTCGAAAAATTATTAAGGACAACAAAAGCAAGTTTCTTTAAGTAGGGGTGAAATACACATATGGACTTGAATTGGAATGTAATATTTAGAGTTACAGGGGCATTGTTTATAGTAATTGGCTTTTCCATGATCCCTGCAATGATTGTATCTGCCATTTATACTGAACCTGATATTATAGAAGCTTTTATCAAAACAATTATACCGTCAATTCTTTTTGGTGGCTTATTAATATTATTAAACAAACAGAAAGAAGGCAGGACAAAAGTAAGAGACGGATATATCATTGTTGCACTTTGCTGGATTCTTGCATCATGTGTTGCCGCTGCGCCCTTTGTTATTTCAGGAGAAATTGCAAACCCAATCGATGCTTTTTTTGAAACCTGTTCAGGTTTTAGTACAACTGGCGCTTCTATCCTCACAGATGTTGAAGCTATGTCGAAAGGGCTGCTTTTTTGGAGATCTTTCACTCACTGGCTTGGCGGTATGGGAATACTGATATTTGCAATTGCTCTTTTACCCAATCTTGGAATAAGTGGTCAGGCTATTGCAAAAGCGGAGACGCCGGGTCCAACTTTAGATAAACTTACACCAAAATTATCTGATACCGCTAAAATGCTTTATCTGCTGTATCTCTGTTTTACAGCTACAGAAACGATTCTATTGATGTTTGGAGGTCTCTCGCCTTTTGATTCCCTTGTTCATACTTTTGGGACCGTTGGCACTGGAGGTTTTTCGTCCTATAACGACAGCATCGCCCATTTCGACAGCGCCTATGTAGATATTGTCATTTCAATTTTTATGATTTTGTCAGGGGTAAACTTTAATCTTTACTTCATCATAATCAGACAGAATCTCAAAGGTTTTTTTAAAGATGCTGAGCTCAGACTGTATCTTGCAATTATTGGTACATCAACTTTATTAATAGGTATCTACCTGTATGTTGCAGGCGATATCAATAACATATGGACTTCTTTCAGGTATTCCTTATTTCAAACTGCAACAATAATTTCCACAACAGGGTTTGTAACAACAGATTTTTATTTATGGCCAACCTTCTGTAAAATGCTTCTGCTTCTTCTAATGTTTGTCGGCGCATGTTCCTGTTCAACCGGCGGCGGAGTAAAAGTTATACGTATTTTAGTAATTTTAAAGCTTATTAAAAGAGGGGTTTCACTGAAGCTTCACCCAAATGCCTTTGTGTCGTTGAAAATGAATAATAAACCCTTGCCAGTTGATACGGTTTCAGCCATTGCAAGTTTTGTATTTCTTTATATATTTACAATTTTCGCTGGTACTATTATAGTTTCAATAGATGATTTCAGCCTTCTGACCAATTTCAGCGCAGTAGTCGCCTGTCTTGGAAATATTGGTCCAGGCTTTGATTTAGTTGGTCCGGTTATGAACTACAGTATTTTTTCAAATGTGTCAAAGCTGCTTTTATCCTTTATAATGCTGGCTGGCAGGCTGGAATTATTTACCATATTTCTGCTGCTAACGCCAAGATTCTGGAACCCTAACCGATAAACTATAACAGGTGGTGAATAAATGTCTTTACACTATTCAATTATTATTAAAATGACGGGCTTGATTTCACTAATATTAGGAATTTCAATGCTTCCCTCCCTGATTGTGAGTTTTCTTTACGATGACCCGTCAGTTAGTTTTGCCTTTTGTCTTTCAAGCATACCCTTGATTATAATTGGCTTTTTAATTCTGTTTTTGACAAAAAACATAGAGAAAAGTTTTAAAATCCGGGATGGCTACTTTTCGGTTACTTTTTGTTGGATAGCTGCTTCTCTGCTGGGAGCATTTCCATACTATTTATCGGGAACCGTTGCCTCTTTTGGAGACGCAATTTTTGAATCAACAGCCGCCTTTACGACCACAAACTGTTCCGTAATCAGCAATCTGGACTTACCGTTGAGCATTGTGCTTTGGAAAGCTGTTACCCATTGGATTGGGGGTTTAGGAATTATAATTTTCGCGATTTCAATCCTGCCGGCTTTAGGTATTAACAGTCTTAAACTGGGAAGTCCTGAAGCGGATAGCCCGAACCTCAACAAAGTGAAAACCAAAATTTCAGTTTCATCCAAAACTTTATATCTGATATATCTGGGGCTGACATTGCTGGAATTCATACTGCTATTATTTGGTAAAATGGGAGTTTTTGAAGCTGTAATAAATACATTGGGAAGTGTCAGCACAAGTGGAATCTCCACAAGCATACCCAGCATTTCTTCCTATGACAGCTTTTATATTGAAAGTATAATAACTGTTTTCACCTTCCTCGCTTCAATTAATTTCATGCTTTACTTCTTTGCTTTCAATGGTAAATGGAAAACTGTTCTAAGAGATACTGAGCTTAGAACCTTTATATTGATTATCTTTATTTCTTTTGTAATTGTGAGCACAACATTATTTACATCAGGAACATATTCCACATTAAATGAAGCCATGAGGATAGGCATCTTCCAAACCGTAGCCTTCTCCACCACATCAGGTTATTTTATTACGGATTACACTTTATGGCCAACCTTCACCCTATCGATACTTTTTACATTAATGTTTATTGGCGGTTGTGCGGCCTCCACTTGCGGTTCTTTTAAAGTAATTCGATTTGTTGTACTTATCAAACTGATATTAAGAGGATTCCGAAAGAGATTACACCCCAGGTCAGTCGTTGCTGTAAGACTTGGCAATAGTGTTGTAAGTGCTGAAACTGTATCATCAATTACGGTATTTGCCATGCTTTACCTGATGATATATCTGTTCACAGCTTTGGTCCTTTCTCTTGATAATCTGGATATGACGACCACTTTAACTGCATCTGCAGGAATATTGTCAAACACTGGAATAGCTTTCGGCGAAATTGGGCCTACTGCTGATTTCAGTATCTTCAGCCCGCCGATCAGACTGTTCATCAGCTTTATGCTGATCGTTGGCAGACTTGAATTAATGACAGTGCTCCTGCTGTTTACGCCATATTTCTGGAACCTGGAAAAATAAAACAAACCCATTATAAGCATCCGACATTGGGTTTGCTTTTTGCAGAACCCTTGCAATCAGTCATTCAAGAAATATGTTATCAACAGGCAACCTGTGGATAAGTAGATTCAATGACTTGATTTCATGACATAAATTCATATCTTAATTTGATAATAAAATAATGAGCAGGTGATTAGAATGTATATTATGTTACACATCAATCACCCGCTCATTTTATTTTATCCCTGAAAATCCTAAAACTTATCCACAGGCTCAATTTTAACAAACCCACCAATTGCAAGGGTTAATTATTTCACAAACCCAATCTAGGCTGCTTATACCACCGTAAAGTCTATTTCTCCGTCCTGTATATTCACATCTTTTACTTTTATTGTTATTTTGTCTCCAAGTGCATATACTTTATGTCTGTCCCTGCCAATCAGTCTATAATTCTGTGGATCATGATCATAAAAATCATCCGTTAAAGATGATGCTCTGACCATACCCTCAATGGTGTTCGGCAGTTCTACATAAAATCCGTAATTGCTGACGCCGCTTATTATTCCCTCAAAGGTTTCTCCAATATGCTTTGAGATATATTCCGCCTTCTTCAGTTTTTCAACTTCTCTCTCCAGTTCCTGCGCTTTTCTTTCGGTTGCAGAAGCAATGGAAGATGCCTCAATCGCCTTCTTTTTCAATGATTTTATTCGAGATTCACTAAGTTTTCCATTTAAAGATTCTTTTATTATTCTATGGATCATCAAGTCAGGATACCTTCTTATTGGAGAAGTAAAATGACAGTAGAACTTTACACCCAGTCCGAAATGTCCTTCACAGTCAACACCGTAAAATGCTTTTTTCATGGAGCGAAGCATAATTGTGTTCACTACATGTTCATAACTTTGGTTTTCAACTTGTTTCAAAACCTCCGAAAGCTCTTTCGGATGAATGTTTTCAGGGGTGCCTTTTAGCGTTATCCCAAAACCTCTTATAAATGCCTGAAACTCCTCTATTTTTTCCAATGCTGGCTTCTCATGAATTCTATAAACAAACGGAATCCCTAAATGATGGAAATGCTCTGCCACAGTCTCGTTTGCCAGCAGCATAAACTCTTCAATTATTTTATTAGCGACCCTTCTTTCAGCAATTTCTATGCTTATAGGAATGCCTTCATCATTTAAAGTAATATAAGCCTCATCAAAATCGAAGTCTAAACTTCCTCGATCATTTCTTTTTTTTCTAAGGATTAAAGCAAGCTTATCCATTAAAAGTATTTCTTCGTGAAGATACGCATATTTTGAAATTAAATCAACACTTTTGTTTTCAATAATATCTGATACATCAGAATAAATCATTCTTGCCGTCGAATTGATGGCGGATTCATAAATCGTATGATTTAAAACCTTCCCTTGACCATTGATTTCCATATCAATCGAAAGTGTAAGTCTGTCAACCTTTTCATTTAAACTGCATACTCCATTGGACAATACTGTCGGCAACATGGGAATGACCTGATCAATCAAATAGACGCTGTTACCTCTTTTTAATGCTTCTTTGTCTAAATGTCCGCCTTCTGCAACATAATGGCTTACATCAGCAATATGAACGCCTAACAGGTAGTTCCCGTTTGGCAGCACGCTTAATGAAATTGCATCATCCAGATCCTTTGCATCCGCTCCATCCACTGTGATTATTTTTCGGTCTTTCAGGCTGACTCTTCTTCCTGCTTCTGACGTGGTCTCTTTTTTTGATATGGCGGTAGCTTCGGCATTAACCGAGCTTGGAAATGTTTTAATTAAATTGTAAGCCCTGATTAAAGCTTTAATATCCCCGCCGATTTCACCATATCTGCTGATTATTTCCGAAATAACTCCTTCAGCTTTGTGACCTTTATCGGGATATTTGGAAATTGTCACTACTACCTTATCTCCTTTTTTCGCTCCCTTAAAATCCTTTTTTTTAATGAATACATCATCATTTTGTCTTTTATCATCAGGTATTACAAAACCAAAATTATTACTGCTGTCAAAAGTTCCTACTATTTCAGTAATATTTCTTGTGATAATATTTTCAATGATGCCTTCCCTCTTACCTGTCGCAGTACTGCTGCCCGTTATCCTTACAGCAACCTTATCTCCATTCATTGCGTTGTTCATGTCATCTTTACTGATAAAGATATCATTGCCCGTTTCTTCATCGGGCACAACAAAACCAAAACCTTTTTTATGCTTCATTAAGGTTCCTGTTTCTTTTGGTTCATTACTTAAATTAACCTTTTTTTCTTTTATTGCATTACTGAATGCAATTTTTTTGTTTTTCTTGCTTTTCACAAATTCTTTTTTCTTATTCATATCCTTATTTTAACTTAAAAAGAGTAGCTATGCTACTCTTTATTAATATTTTTTTTGCTTCAAGCCCGAATAATCTATTTGATATCAACTATCCAGTTATGTTTATCCTCGACCAGTCCTGATTGTATTCCATATAATGTGTCGTATAATTTTTGCGAAATACTCCCTATTTCTCCATTGTTAACCGTTATTTTTCTGTCTTCCCAGGCCAGTTCACCAACTGGTGATATCACAGCTGCTGTTCCAGTTGCAAATATTTCCTTTAAAGTACCTTCCTCACCAGCTTTAAACACATCCTGAATTGTTAATCTTCTTTCAGAAATGTTTAAGCCCCATTCCTTTAGAAGTGCAATAACAGAATTTCTTGTTATTCCAGGCAATATTGTTCCGGCAAGCGGTGCTGTAATAATTTCATCGCCTATTACAAAAAAAGCATTTGACGTGCCAATTTCTTCTACATATTTTCTTTCTATGCCGTCAAGCCATAATACCTGGTCATATCCTTTGTCATGAGCTTTCACTTGGGATTTTAATGCGCCTGCATAATTCCCGCCAATTTTTGCATAACCTGTTCCACCCATGACTGCTCGTACAAATTCTTCCTCAACATAAATCTTTGTTGGTGCAAGCCCGTTTGCATAATATGGTCCGACAGGACATGTAATGATACAAAAAATATAGTGTTTTGCCGGTTTAACCCCCAGTACTGGAGAATCTCCAATAATGAACGGCCGAATATATAAAGAGGTGTCTGGAATATCCGGAATCCAATCCTTCTCCACACTGACAAGTGCTTTGATTGCATCAACATAAAGCTCTTCATCGATTTGTGGAATACACATTCTATCATTCGTTACATTTGTTCTTTTTGCGTTCATATCTGGTCTGAATAATTGGATCTTCCCTTCTTTTGTCTTATAAGCCTTTAATCCTTCAAACATCTCCTGTCCATAATGCAGGCAGGTAGCCGCAGGTGAAATCGAAAGCGGGCCATAAGGCACAATTCTTCCATCATGCCACCCTTTGCCGTCAGTATATTCCATAATAAACATATGATCTGTAAACGCTTCTCCAAATTTCAAGGTACTTGGATCAGGCTTTTTTTTAGGGCTTGTTGTTCTGGTTATTGAAAATTCATGCTTCATATCATTATATCCTTTCTTACTGATTCAAATTCATTTATATTTATCACTATTATTTTAATACTTTTTTTGATTCTAGTCAACAATTTTACAATAGTGCGAGGCACTAAAAAACGGACGGTTTAACCTGCCCGCTTTTGTGTTCATATAATTATAAATTGATTCTGGTTCCTGTCGTTCAATGGTACATGCCTATAATAACCCGCCGATTGCCACAAAGAATGGCGCAAATACTACGGATACAATTGTCATAAGCTTAATTAAGATATTAATTGATGGACCGGAAGTATCCTTAAACGGATCTCCTACTGTATCTCCAACAACTGCGGCCATATGTGGGTCGCCACCTTTTCCTCCGTAATGTCCTTCTTCAATGTATTTCTTAGCATTGTCCCAGGCTCCGCCAGCATTTGCCATCATAATGGCAAGCAGCACACCAGCTGAAAGTGATCCGGCAAGCATGCCTCCTAAGGCTTCGGTTCCCATAATTGAACCTACAAGAAGAGGTGCAAGTATTGCAAGCAGACCTGGTGCAACCATTTCTTTAAGTGCAGCTCTTGTACTAATGTCAACACATTTTGCATAATCAGGCTTCGACGTTCCTGCCATAATACCCTTGTCGGCTTTAAACTGTCTTCTAACTTCTTCAATCATTTCAAAGGCGGCTTTTCCGACAGAATTCATTGTAAGTGCCGAAAACAGGAATGGAAGCATGGCGCCAATAAATAATCCTGCAATTACTAAAGGACTAAGCAAGCTGATGGATTTCAATCCGGCAACCTGTGAATAGGTTGCAAACAGTGCAAGTGCAGTCAGTGCCGCTGAACCGATTGCAAAACCTTTTCCGATTGCTGCTGTAGTATTACCTACAGAATCTAATTTGTCTGTAATTTTTCTGACTTCTTTAGGAAGCTTAGCCATTTCAGCAATGCCGCCTGCATTATCAGCAACCGGTCCATAAGCGTCAACTGCTACTACCATCGCTGTAGTAGAAAGCATTCCTACTGCTGCCAGGGCTATGCCATAAAGTCCTGCAAATGCATTTGCCACAAGGATTCCAATTGCAATGCAGATAATTGGCCATACTGTTGAAAGCATTCCAATTCCAAGCCCGCTGATGATTGTAGTTGCTGCTCCGGTTTGACACTGATCAGCAATTTTCTTTACATATTTATAATCACTGGATGTATAAATTTCAGTTATTTTTCCTATTGCCATACCTACAAGCAGACCCGCAATAATGGCAATGGCACAATTAAAGTTTTCAAAGAATACTTTACTTAAAATCAATGAAGCAGCTACTACAATACCACTGCTGATATAAGTTCCCATATTTAATGCGGCAGCAGGGTTCGTTTTTTCATTCCCTCTGACACACATGATTCCTATAAGGGATGCTATAAGACCAATCGCTGAAAGCAGTAGAGGGAAAACCGAACCAGTGACGGCATCAAGTGTAAAGCTTGAACCGATCGATGGTGTAATGACTGGTATGATTACAGCAAGGGTGATAGCTGAGATAATTGCGCCTACATAGGATTCAAACAGGTCAGATCCCATACCGGCAACATCTCCAACATTATCCCCAACATTATCTGCAATAACTGCCGGATTTCTTGGATCGTCTTCTGGAATACCAGCTTCAACTTTACCCACAAGGTCAGCGCCAACGTCTGCAGCCTTTGTATATATACCACCGCCTACACGCCCAAATAATGCCATTGACGATGCACCAAGTCCAAAGCCTGTAATAACCTTTGCAGCACCAACTCCCAATACGATAAATATGGTACCAAGCCCTAAAAGTCCAAGTCCTGCAACACAAAGACCCATAACCGCCCCACTTCTGAATGCAACCTTCAGCGCTTTGTTCATTCCACCTTCCATGGCGGCATTTGCCGTTCTAACGTTTCCTTTAGTAGCTACTCTCATGCCAAAAAAACCAGCAAGCACTGAGAAAAAAGCTCCTATAACGTATAGTCCCGCGGTCAGCCATCCAACAGCGAATCCAATTAGAAGAAATAATGCTATAACAACAAATACCATTGTCTTATACTCTCTTCTCAGGAATGCCATTGAGCCTTCTCTGATAAAGCCAGCTATTTCCTTCATTCTCTCGGTTCCTTCGTCTACCCTATTAATCCATGACGCTAATCCATAAGCGAACAATAGAGCAATAATGGCAACGATGGGTGCAATAATTGCTAAAATCATCATTGAATAAGTCCTCCTCTTTTATTTTTAACGACATTAAGAGGCGCCATTGACACCTCTTATCCTTTACGTTAAAAACCTTGAAAAAAAAATGTCCTTCTTAATTTAAAACGTGTTTTATTCTATTGTTACCAAAGCAAGTGACACTGCAATAAATGCAACAGCTGCTACTGTTGAAATCTTATTCAGTATTGCTTCATAGCCTTTGCTCTTCTTTTTGCCGAAAATTTGTTCAGCTCCGCCGCCAATTGAACCAGACAGCCCTGCACTGTTTCCTGACTGCATCAATATGCTGCCAATCAAAACTAAACTAGCTATTGTAAGAATTATCATAAGAAATATTTTCACTTTACACCTCCCATTTAAGATTAACTATTTGATGTTAACATAAAACCACCTGAAAATCAAGTGGTTTTTGCCGTATTCAGCGTTATTTTAAGTTGTAAAAAGCATCTTTTCCTGCATACTGTGCGGAGGTATCAAGAATTTCTTCTATTCTCATCAACTGGTTGTATTTTGCAATTCGATCCGTTCTTGAAAGAGACCCTGTTTTTATTTGCCCGGTATTCAATCCAACAACAATATCGGCTATGGTGACATCTTCCGTTTCACCGCTTCTATGAGAAACTACCGCTGTAAACCCAGCTTTTTTGGCCATTTCTATTGCATCAAAGGTTTCAGTCAAAGTTCCAATCTGGTTCACTTTAATTAAAATTGAATTTGCGATACCTTCTTTTATTCCTCTTTGAAGCCTGGTCGTGTTTGTTACAAAAAGATCATCCCCAACCAGTTGAACTTTTTTACCAAGTTTTTCTGTAAGAAGTTTCCATCCATCCCAGTCGTCTTCACCGAGTCCATCTTCAATAGATATGATTGGGTATTTTGAAACAAGCATTTCATAATAGGCAATCATTTCTTCAGAGGTTTTCATTACCCCTTCTCCCTGAAGGTTGTACTTCTTCGTTTTTTCATCATACATTTCACTTGCTGCAACATCCAAGGCTATCATAATATCCGTGCCTGCCTTATACCCGGATTTTTCAACAGCTTCGAGTATTACCTGAATAGCCTCTTCATTTGTATTCAGATTTGGCGCAAAACCACCTTCATCCCCAACTGATGTATTTAAACCTTTAGATTTCAAAACTGCCTTTAAGTGATGGAATATTTCTGCACCCATTCTTATTGCTTCCTTAAACGAGGGGGCTCCCACTGGCATAATCATAAATTCCTGAATATCCACTGTATTATCCGCATGGGATCCGCCATTCAGAATATTCATCATAGGAACTGGAAGCAGTTTTGCATTTACTCCTCCTAAATGTTGGAACAGCGGCAATCCAAGTGAATTTGCGGCCGCATCTGCTGCTGCCATGGACACTGCAAGGATTGCATTAGCGCCAAGTCTTCCCTTATTTGGTGTTCCATCAAGATCAATTAATAATTTGTCTAAACCAACCTGGTCAAAAACATTATAACCGATGATCTCATCAGCTATTTCAAAATTTACATTTTCTACAGCTTTTAACGTACCTTTTCCTAGATATCTGGATAAATCTCCATCCCTCAGTTCAACCGCTTCATGGATTCCTGTAGATGCTCCAGAAGGGACAATCGCTCTTCCTGTTGATCCGTCTTCAAGAAAAATTTCCACTTCTATTGTTGGGTTTCCTCTTGAATCTAACACTTCACGTGCAATTACATCCTCAATATATGACATCTCTTTACCTCCTAAAAATTAATTATTTCCATAAACTGCTCAGGTACAAGACTTGCACCCCCTACTAAAGCGCCATCAATTTCTTCCATGTTCATAATTTCAGTGGCATTTGAAGGTTTTACGCTTCCACCATACTGTATAATCACCTTATCCGAAATTTCATCATTATATAGTTCTTCTATAGTTGTTCTTATGAAAGCACACATTTCATTCGCCTGTTCTGGCGTGGCGGTTCTTCCGGTTCCTATTGCCCAGACCGGTTCATAAGCCACTACAAGTGTACTTATCTGTTCCTCTGTCAATCCTGCAAGATCAGTGACAACCTGTCTCTTAACTACTTCAAATTCCTTGCCGGCATCTCTTTCTTCAAGAACCTCACCCACACAAAGTATTGGAGTAATACCTGCAGTAAATAATTTATGCAGTTTTTTATTCACAGATTCATCCGTTTCGTTAAAATACTGTCGTCTTTCTGAATGCCCTACTATGCAGAAATCCACACCGATTTCTTTCAGCATTCCAACAGAAATTTCTCCTGTGAAAGCCCCCTGATCTTCAAAATGAACATTTTGAGCACCAACTTTAATCCCTGTTCCTTTAAATTCGGAAACAAGTTTCTCAAGCTGGGTAAAAGGTGCACATATTGCTGCCTGAACATCTGTTCCCTTATATAATTTCTTGAATTCTTCTGCAAAAGCAACTGCTTCCATAGTCGTTTTAAACATTTTCCAGTTGCCTGCAATAATGGGTATTCGCATAAATTCCACCTCCTGATGTTTGCTTATTCTAGATTATAATTAATTCTATATCTTTATTTGTCGTCAAGCACTGCAACTCCCGGCAACTCCTTGCCTTCGAGAAATTCAAGAGAAGCACCGCCACCTGTTGAAATATGAGTCATTTTGTCTGCCAGTTTGAACAGTTCCACTGCCGCAGCAGAATCTCCTCCGCCAATTATCGTAACAGCCTCCGAGTTCGCCATGGCTTCTGCAATCGCTCGTGTTCCGACTGCAAAGTTAGGCATTTCAAAAACGCCAACCGGCCCATTCCATATGATTGTTTTTGCTTTCTTTATTTCTTTTTCAAAAATTTCAATTGACTTAGGGCCAATATCCATTCCCATCATATCTGCCGGTATGCTATCTTTAGAATATATACCCTTTTCGGAATCATTGCTGAATTCTTTTGCCGCAATCAGGTCCACTGGCAATAATAGTTTTACTCCAGCTTTTTCTGCTTTTCTGAGCAATTCAGCTGCAAGAGAAACATTATCTGCATCCAGGATTGATTTACCGATTTCCAGGCCTTGCGCCTTATAAAAGGTAAACATCATTCCTCCGCCAATAATCAATGTATCCACTTTCTTTAAAAGATTCTCGATGACTGTAATTTTGTCACCTACCTTAGAACCGCCCATAATTGCTAAGAATGGCCGCTCCGGATGTTCTACAGCACCGCCAAGAAATTTAATTTCTTTTTCAATCAGAAATCCTGATACTGCCGGCAAAAACTCTGCAATCCCTGCCGTCGATGAATGGGCTCTATGGGCTGTACCAAAAGCGTCATTCACAAAAATTTCTGCCAGTGCCGCCAGTTCTTTTGAAAACGCCACATCATTTTTCGTTTCTTCAATACGGAATCTCAGGTTCTCAAGAAGCAGCACCTCTCCGTTTTTCAATTCTTGAACCGCCTTCTTAACCTGGTCATCTATTACAACTGGAGAACTGATAAATTGAATTTTTTGTTCTAAGAGTTCTTCCAGTCTGTCAGCCACAGGTTTTAAGGTGTATTTCATATTTGGCTCACCCTCAGGCCTACCCATATGAGACATTAATATTACCTTTGCACCCTTTTCTATTAAATACTTAATTGTGGGTATTGCAGAGGTTATTCTGATATCATCGGTTATTTGTCCATCATCATCTAAAGGAACATTAAAATCACATCTTACGATGACCCTTTTTCCCTTTACTTCAACATCCTTGACAGTTTTCTTACTCATAATACACCTCTTATTTTCCAGCCATATAAGTTAATAAGTCTACTACTCTGTTAGAATATCCCCATTCATTATCATACCATGAAACAACCTTGAAAAATCTCTTTTCTCCAGGGAGATTATTCTGCAGCGTTGCAAGGGAATCATAAATTGACGATCTCTGATCATGGACAAAGTCAGTTGATACAACTTCTTCATTTCCATATCCTAAGATATCCTTCAGGTAAGTTTCAGATGCCTTTTTCAGTAATCCGTCAATTTCCTGAATTGAAGTATCTCTGGCCGCATTAAATGTCAGATCAACTACTGAAACGGTAGGCGTTGGTACTCTAAAAGCCATTCCTGTCAGTTTGCCTTTTGTTGCCGGCAATACCTCTCCGACGGCCTTTGCGGCTCCTGTGGTTGAAGGGATAATATTGATGGCGGCGGCTCTCCCGCCTCTCCAGTCTTTTTTCGAAGGTCCGTCAACAGTCTTCTGTGTGGCAGTGTAGGAATGAATTGTGGTCATCAAACCAGTCTCCACACCAATACCTTCCTTTAGTAATACATGTACAAGGGGTGCCAGGCAATTGGTTGTGCAAGATGCATTTGAAACTATATTATGCAGCTTTGCATCGTATTCCTGCTCATTAACGCCCATTACAATTGTTTTAAGATCTCCCTTACCAGGTGCAGAAATAATAACTTTTTTTGCTCCTGCTTCAAGATGTCCCTTTGCTTTTTCTGATTGTGTAAACAATCCGGTTGATTCGATTACATATTCAACGCCCAGCTCACCCCAAGGCAGCTGAGAAGGCTCTTTTGTAGCCATTACACATTTTACTTCATGTCCGTTAACAACAAGGATATCATCGTCTTCTAACTCTGGTAAGCTTTTCTTTGTTGCTAACGTACCCTTGAATTTACCTTGTGTTGAATCATATTTTAACTGGTATGCAAAATATTTGGCATCAGTAGTGATGTCAACGACTGCAACCACGTCAAATTTAGTGCCAAGCAATCCCTGCTCTGTCAATGCGCTGAAAACCAGTCTTCCGATTCTCCCAAATCCATTAATTCCTACTTTAATACTCATTTTTTTCCTCCTAAATTACCTTTATCTTGAATAACTTTTATTACCTTTATCTTGAATAACTTTTATTACCTTTATAGCATTATATTGATATTAATATCTCTTCCTCTTGGATGAAGAAGGTATTTTCAATTCATCCCTGTATTTTGCAACAGTTCTCCTGGATAATTCTATCCCTTTTTCACTTAGTAAAGCCACCATATCCTGGTCGCTGAGCGGGAATGCCTGGTCTTCTTCTGTAATGATTTCCTTTAGGAAAGTTTTTATACTTGAAGATGAAATTCCAACACCCTTTTCGTCTGCAACTCCGCTTTTGAAAAAATACTTGATTTCAAAGACGCCTCTCGGTGTCTGCATATATTTTCCATTGATGGACCGGCTTACTGTTGACTCATGAATTCCAACATCCTCTGCAATTTGCTTTAATGTCA
>Ga0209386_1000515_pt1 | contig 18677 bp, 16 predicted proteins | sample NGEPertwo_FD_184510 | JGI IMG/M metagenome (GOLD analysis project Ga0209386, IMG submission 184510) | Arctic peat soil microbial communities from the Barrow Environmental Observatory site, Barrow, Alaska, USA - NGEE Permafrost154B-two... | ecosystem: Environmental > Terrestrial > Soil > Wetlands...
TTTTCTTTCTCGGCCAGAGCCAATCCCTCATTATAAGATAACCAGTTAAGAGCTAATGGATTGGTCTGTTCTACCGCCTCTGCCTTCTGTTCGTCTATTTTGAAATATGATTTTAATCCGAAAAAAAATACTATTACTAATAGGATTAGTAAAACTATTATTTTATCTCTTTTTGTGGAAAATATCTTCATTTTTACTTTAAACCTCTTCTGTTTATATTTAAATTTATTTTTGTTACTTTGTCAACTTTGCACAATTTTAATTTTTAAAGATAATTATTTTTTACTTAATAAAATAACCTGCTACCCTCTGAAAATTATCAGTAAGAATCAAACTGCCGATCAGTATCAGTAATATTCCCCCAACTAATTCTATTGTTTTGAAATGCCTTTTAATTTTACTGGAAAAGGAATAAAATTTATTGATAGCCAGGGCAGTCAATAAAAAAGGAATCCCTAAGCCGGCTGAATAAATGGCAAGCAATAAAATTCCCTGATAAACTGTTCCCTGAGTCCCGGCATAAATTAATATTCCGGCCAAAATAGGTCCCACACAGGGAGTCCAACCAAAAGCAAAAGCCAAACCCATTAAAAAGGGGCCTACTATAATATTAACTGGTTTAGTTTTAGTATAAACCCTTTTTTCGTAATCTAAAAATTTTATTCTATATAGGCCTGACATATGTATTCCGAAAATTATAATTATAATTCCCCCTATTTTCTTTAAAATAAAGGCCTTTTCTAATAAAAAACTACCTAAAAAAGTGGCGGTAGCCCCTAAAAGAATAAATATTAAAGAAAACCCGAGAATAAAAAACAAAGAACTTATAATTATGGTATTACTATTTTGTTTTTCCCCTTTTTCTATATCCTCCAAAGATATCCCTGAAATAAAGGATATATACCCCGGTACTAAGGGTAAAACACAGGGAGAAACAAATGAAAAAAGGCCTGCTACGAAAGCCGCCATTAACGAAACTTCATTCACACTTAATGTTGTCATTATAAAATAACCTCTTAAATTAGTTTATATTTATTATTTCTTAACCTTAGATTTTTTCTTATAATCTTCGATGGCTTTTGATAAACCATCGGCCGCTAAATTAGAACAATGCATTTTAATGGGTGGAAGCCCGCCTAAGGCCTCAGCAACAGCTTTGTTTGAAATTTTTAAAGCCTCATCAATATCTTTTCCTTTAACCATTTCGGTAATCATACTGCTGGTAGCAATAGCCGCTCCGCAACCGAAAGTTTTAAATTTACAATCAATTATCTTATTGTCTTTTACCTTTATATAGATTTTCATAATATCCCCACAAACAGGATTCCCAACTTCTCCTATACCATCGGCATCTTTAATTTCTCCTACGTTTCGTGGATTATTAAAATGATCCATTACCTTTTCACTATACATACTCATTCAGCAATTCTCCTTCTTAATTCTAATTAAACGGAAAACTAAAACCCATAATTCAAAAATTTAAAATTGACCGATTGACCAATTTGCCAATTTACCAATTAAGAAAGTATAAAAGGTTTGCTTTTTATCTTTTCCTACCCGCTAATCGCTATCAGGGCATATGCAATACGCCCCTACTTTTTCTTTTTCTTTACTATACGTTCTACGCTAAACGCTATACGCTATTATCTATTTCAGTCCTTCCCAATCCCCATTAAAGGGAGAGAGTCCCCTTAACTTCTCAATAATTCCCGGCAATATATCTATTACATAATCTATTTCTTCTTCTGTATTATCTTTCCCCAAAGTTAACCTTAAAGAACCATGAGCTATCTCAGGAGGAAGTCCGATAGCCAATAATACATGTGATGCTTTTAAGGAACCAGAAGTACAGGCTGAACCACTGGAAGCAGCTACCCCCTTCATATCTAAATTAAGTAACATCGATTCCCCTTCGATAAATTCAAAACATAAATTAGCATTTCCAGGTAATCTATTAGTTGGATGGCCGTTCAAACGAACATTTCCTATTTTGTCCATAATCCCCTTGATCAATTTATCTCTTAATTTAACTACTCTATCCTCTGCTCCTTTGGCCAACCTCTTCTCTGCCAATTCAGCAGCTTTGCCTAATCCAACTATCCCTGCTACATTTTCTGTACCGGCTCTTCTATTTTTTTCCTGAGCACCGCCATCTATTAAGTTAACTATCTTCGTTCCCTTCCTTAGATACAGTACCCCTACACCATTAGGGCCGTAAAATTTATGTCCGGACATCGATAACATATCTACTCCTAAATCATTTACATCTATAGGAATATGGCCGGCAGTTTGTACTGAATCAGTGTGAAAATATACTCCTGCATCTTTGACTATTTTTCCTATTTCTTTAATCGCTTCAATGGTGCCGATTTCATTATTAGCATGCATAATGGTTACTAATATTGTCTTATCAGTAATCGCTTTTTTAACTTCCTCCGGGTCCACAAAACCATATTTATCAACCGATAAATAAGTAACCTTAAACCCCCGTTTCTCCAAAAACTGACAGGAATGCAGTACCGCATGGTGCTCAATCTTCGAAGTAATTATATGATTCCTTTTTTTTTGGTTAGCCCAGGCTATTCCTTTTATGGCATAATTATCTGCTTCTGTTCCCCCGGCAGTGAAAACAATCTCTGAAGAATTTGCTCCGATTAAATGAGCTACCTTTCCCCTGGCTTCTTCTACTGCTTCTCTTGCTTCCTGCCCAAAGGAGTGAATGCTATTAGGATTCCCATATTTTAAAGTGAAATAGGGCTCCATTGCCTTAACTACTTCTACATCCGTAGAGGTGGTTGCTGCATGATCCATATAAATTCTTTTCATAAAAACACTTCCCCTTTTTATGTCTTTTGTGCCTTCCTAAATAACAACTTGAAAAAATTATATTATATATGAGTTATTTTGTCAACTTTAGTATTTCTTATTTTGTTTATTGCTTCAAAGCTATCTCTTGGGCATCTTCTTTTACAATTCGTTCTATAAATTCTTTAATTGTGCCCTCTCTGTCTTTGTATTATTTCCGTTTACTGTGGGTACGATGCACCGTTCCCCATATTATACTTTACTATTTTTTTTACGAGATGCAATACGCCCCTACATCTTTCTATTTCTTTTTTACGCAATACGCGATACTCGATACTGTTTTTACACCTTGCATCTATTTTCTTCTTTATCCCTTCCTCACTATATACTCAATACTATATACGCGATACTGTTTTACTAATTTATATAAACTTAATAACCCGTCCTAAAATAAATCCTAACAACATCCCAATGAGAAAAACAGTAGTTAAAAGCCGGGCATTGGCTACTTCTTTAACTCCCCTAATTCTGATAAAGGTTAATGTAACCAGATAGGCTATTCCATTTATGGTAATAAAAAAGGGCCAGACTATTACTTTGGCTACAATCGGACCTATATAGGGAATTGATTGAAGGATAAATATAGCTTGAGAAAAGACCTGCCTGGCTACCTCCATAAAAATTCCCAATAAAGCTACAATAGCCGTAGTCAATATTTTATCTACACCTAAATAAGTCAGCACATAAAAAACCGATATCATTATTAATATGGTTACGGTAATTTCCAAATCTTCCTTAAACTTCGGCTTCTTCAGTTTAGGTTTAAAATCTTTACTCACTTTTTAAAATCCTTTTAAATTTTATATTCATTTAAACTATGAAAAATTTATTCTTAACCCAGTAGTGTCCTATAAATTATAATATAAAAACCAATGGATTAAAAAATATTTTTAATCTTGCTTTCTCTTTATAATATTTCCTTCTTAATATAATTCGTGATTATTAAAGTAAATCCTCTATCACCTAATACCGAAAGAATTGAATTCTCCTCTGTATTTTTCCCATTCTATGTCTATTTTTTCTACAATTGCACTTCCCGGTCCCTGATAACACCAGTTTATTAGCTTTTTTGCTTTTCCTTCCTCTCCTTCCACAACTATCTCTACTTTACCATCCCAACAATTCCTAACCCATCCTTTTACCCCTAAGCTTTGGGCAATATCCTGGGTATAATAACGGAAAGCTACCCCCTGGACTATCCCTGAAATTAAAAGATGTGCCCTTACTTTTTTTCCATCTTTATTCATACTTAATAGTATCCTTATCCAAAACTAATTTCCTATTCCCATTTTACTCCAAAACAAAAAAATTAAAAAGAAGTAATCCGATTTTAATTTTTATTCTATCTTATCTTTTCCCGAATCTTTTCTTTTTTTACGCAATACGCGATGCTCGATGCTAATATTTTTGCCTTTATAAATATAAAAGAGTAATATATAATAAATTTATACCGATTAGAAAGCGATATAATACAACGAGGTGAAGAGTAATTTTACACTTAATTTTATTTCTTCTGACTATAGTTTCTTGTTTTTTTGTAGGCGGTATCTGGTATGCCCTATTTTTAATCACTATTCTACTTACTCACGAATTAGGACATTTCTTTGTTAGTAGAAGATATGGGGTAGAAGTAACTCTTCCCTTTTTTATCCCCTTCCCTCTATCTCCTTTTGGTACTTTAGGGGCAGTTATTAAAATGAAAGGAATTATGCCCAATCGTAAAGCTTTATTTGATATCGGGATAGCCGGACCTTTTGTAGGTTTAGTCCTCACTATCCCTACTATAATAATCGGGCTTAAATTATCAGAAGTAGCAGTAATTTCAGAAATCGAAGGACCGGTTCTTCCTCTGGGAAGCTCCATACTATTCTCATTTATAGAAAAAATCATGTTTGGTCATCTTCCGGAAGGGCAGGATATAATCCTGCATCCTATAGCTTATGCGGGCTGGGTAGGATTGTTTGTAACTGCTTTAAATCTCCTTCCGGTTGGACAATTAGATGGCGGACACATAATTTATTCCTTGTTCAGTAAAAATAGTAAAATTGCTTATTATATAACTTTGGGTATTTTAGGCCTTATCTGTATATTTGTTAATCCGGCGTGGTCCTTATTATTTATCTTACTTCTTATATTTGGATTTAATCACCCTCCACCATTAGATGATTTCACGCCATTAGATAAAAGAAGAAAAATATTGGGAATCTGCGCCTTAATTTTCTGTGTCTTATCTTTTACTCCTGTACCTTTTCAAATATAACATTTAAGTAAATTGGCTTATTTAAATACTCATTTAAAACTGATTAAATTAATTTTTTAAAAAATTTTCAAATATTTTCAAAAAAAAGAAGGATTTTCTAAATTTATGTCGTAATATAATAATTAAAGAGTATTATTGTTTTTATTTTTATGAACTATACTTATTTTTATCCAAACAATCTATTCTACTTGTCTACTTGCAGATTTCACTTTATTAAAACAAAGGGTGGTGATGCTACTGAAAAAAATAGTAAAATACTTATCTTAGGAGTTTCGCGAAATATTATATACTTATTAATTTATTAAAAATTCATTGAATTTTACAAAAAAAATAAAAAACAAGGAGGTTTTTTAAATGGAAATTAAAGAAAGAGGCAACTGGAGTTCGCAATTTGGTTTTATAGCAGCAGCTGCCGGTTCAGCCGTCGGTCTGGGAAACATTTGGAGATTCCCTTATATCACCGGATTATATGGTGGTGCAGCATTTGTATTAGTATATTTACTTTTTGTCGTTTTAGTTTGTATTCCTATTATGAATTCAGAATTATTGGTAGGCCGTAAATCCGGAAAAAATGCACTTGGAGCATTTAAAGAATTAGTACCGAAGAGTTCCTGGTGGATTGTCGGATTAATGGGAATTATAGCCGGGTTTGTTATCCTATCTTACTACTCAGTTATTGCCGGATGGGCAACAGCCTATATCTTTAAATCAGGTGCATATATGGCAGCCGGTGCTAATCCTGCTGACGTTTTTGTTGGTTTTATTACTTCTCCTGTAACCCCTATTATTTGGCACGCAATATTTATGATTATGTGTATAGGCGTCGTTTCAGCTGGTATTGAAAAGGGTATTGAAAAATATTCAAAGATTTTAATGCCTGCTTTAGTAGTAATATTGTTGGTCTTAATTGTCCGTGCATTAACTCTACCCGGAGCAGGTGCAGGGGTATCTTTCTATCTGAAACCAGATTTTGGCAAATTAAGTGCGGAGGGAATTTTAGCTGCCTTAGGACAGGCCTTCTTCTCGCTAAGTTTGGGAATGGGCTGCATGATAACTTATGGTAGTTATCTTAAAAAGGACCAGGATATTCCTGCCAACTCTTACTGGATTGCTGGAACGGATACTGCTATCGCTCTCCTTGCAGGTTTGGCCATTTTCCCGGCAGTATTTGCTTTTGGATTAGAACCAGGTACAGGACCAGCATTAACCTTTATAACTGTTCCGGCTGTATTTGCATCTATGGGAGCAATTGGTCATCTCTTCGGGATTTTATTCTTCTTCCTGCTGACCATCGCTGCCCTTACATCAGCTATTTCCCTACTTGAGGTAGTCTGTGCTTACTTCATCGATGAAAAAAAATGGAACCGTAAGAAAGCAGTTTGGATAATGGGTTTTGTTATTTTCTTATTAGGTGTCCCGTCTTCTTTGGGCCAAGGTGTATGGTCTAGTTATAAATTTATCGGAGGAAGAGATTTCTTAGATTCTCTCGATTTTATAGCCTCTAATGTACTTCTACCTTTAGGCGGATTTTTACTCTGTATATTCATCGGCTGGTACTGGGGAACTGGTAAGGCAATTGAAGAAGGAAATATTGGTGCAAAAGGTGGAATTACTTTAGGCGGCGGTTATCGTTTCCTCATTAAATATGTTGCTCCGGTTGCTATTTTTATAGTCTTCCTTAAAAGCATAGGAGTATTTTAAACTAGAACGAACATAAGAAATTTGTATTTAATGAAATAAATTAAAATGAAAAAATGCCCATTCCTAACAAAGGATGGGCATTTTTTTCTGTAAAATCAAATAAAATATTTTTTTATCTCTATTTAATCTTCTAAATTTCTCTTAATATCAAAAGGCATGTTAAGTCTGAACTCCCAAAGTACCTGCCTTATTTTATCTTTAGTTTCCCGCAATACTTCTTCTGCGGTTTTTCCTAAATAAACTATTTCTGAATCATCTAAGGAGATTATCCTGTTATTCCGAATGAGTAGTGTAGATTTACTTCCCTCTACAGAAACATTTATCTCATAAGGAAACAAATCGATACTAAGAAATCTATCCAGATTTTGACTGGTTTCAATTATTTTAAGATAAATTCCCTCTCTCTTGGAAAAAGTTAGAGTTAACACAGGAATATCATCAATACAGATAACACCGGTATAAAAAGAATCTTTTAATATATATTTAGAGCTCACTTTAAGATAATCGGTGGTAGCCCGCCTATCGATATCTATCCCCTTCTCTGTAAGCATATCTTTCACATAATTAATCCTATTTTCAGTTTCAGGATGAGTTTGAAATATTCCCAAATGTAGTACAGGTTTAAACATTTCCCGGGCATACAATCTTTCCAAAAAAGTTAAAAAACCTACCGGATTATATCCCGTCTTAATTAAGAGATCTATGGCGGTTAAATCTGCTTCCTCTTCATACTCTCGTCTATACTGATTCAGAAAGGTAATAGTAGTTAACTTACCTAATACAGCTACATCCGGCTCCCTGGTTAAAAGAACGGCTAAAATAGTTAACAAGGTAAATTTAGTATTATCTCTGGTTTGCTTTAAGGCATGATTGTGGATTACGTGGGCAATTTCGTGAGCCAAAATACCGGCAAGTTCATCATCTGACTGGATATAATCAAAAAGGTCATAAGTTACATAAATATATCCACCCGGAATAGAAAAGGCGTTGGGTCCGTCTTCCTTTAATATCTTAAAGTGAAATTCCATCTCTCTCATCTCAGAAGCTTTAGCTAATTTATTACCAATCTCAGTAATTAATGAATTTTGATTTAAATCTTCAACCACTTCATATTTTTTCTCAATATCTTCAGATAGTTTCTTCCCTAATTTCTGCTCCTTATCTAAATCTCTTTCGGCAGAAAATGAATTAAGGCTTACCAACAAGAAGACCATCAAAAGAAAAACTATCACAAAAACTAATTTATTTATTAATTTTTTATTTTTTCTCATTTTTTATATGCTCATTTTTTATATGCTCATTTTTTATATGCTCATTTTTTATATGCTCATTTTTTATATGCTCATTTTTTATATGCTCATTTTTTATATGCTCATTTTTTTACAAAATCTTTTAAATTCGTCAAAGCAAAATCTAAAGCTTCATGAATCCCCTCAGCCCTTTTCCCTCCGGCTTGAGCAATATTGGGTGCTCCGCCTCCCCGGCCTTCGATAAATTTCCCCGCTTCTCTAATTAATCTATTCATATCATATTTCAAAGCCCTGGAGCAGGCAAACAATATCTTAGCCCCTTCTCCCTCTTCTTTACTCTTAATACCAGCTAATACAACTACATTATCATCCAGATTAATTATCTTCTGCCCTAATCCCATTACTTCTTGAAAATTTTTCTCTTCAAACACTTTCTTTATAATCTTTATTCCATCATCTACCAAAGAGGATTCATTGATTAAATTTCTTGCTTCATATTCCTGTAATTTTTCTTTAAATTCTTTTAATTCCTTTCTAATTTCTTTTTGCTCCTGAAGCATCCTATCTATCGCTTCCCCCAGTTCGGAATCCTTGATGGTTAATTTATTGGAAATATTCTTGATCAATTCATTCTTCCAGAAATAATCTCCCCATGCCCGCCAGCCACAGATAAACTCCAGGCGAATTTTTTCTCCTCTCTTTTCCCATTTAGTAATTTTAATCAACCCCACTTCCCCGGTTGTCCGACAGTGAGTTCCTCCACAGGCAGAAAGGTCGAAATCTTCCACTTCGATTATTCTTATCTTTCCTTTTCTTCCCGGCATCTTCCTTAAATTTAATCTCTTTAACTCCTCTTCTCCCTCCACGAAATAGCATTTTACAGGTCTATTATTAAAGATAATTTCATTGGCACATTCCTCTGCTTTTTTAACTTCCTCTTCGGTTAGCTTTTCTTTTGCAATATCCAAAGTACAAACATTTTCTCCCAGATGAAAAGATACGGTTTCAGCACTATATATCTCTATTAAAGCCCCGGACAAAATATGCTGCCCTAGATGTTGCTGCATATGATCAAATCTTCTCTCCCAATCTATCTTTCCAATCACTTCGGAATTTATTTCTTCTTTTAGCTCTTCTTTTAAAATATGAATTATCTCATCGCCCTCTTCTACAACTTCAACAACCGGAACATCCTGGATAACTCCAACATCATAGGGTTGGCCTCCGGAGGTAGGATAAAAAGCGGTTTCATCCAGGACAACCGCCGGCTGGTTATCTATTTTTATTTTCTTTAAAACTTTAGCTTTAAATTCTTTTAAATAAGAATCTTGATAATATAATCTTTTCGTCAAGACATTTTCTCCTTTTTCTAAAATTAGTATCTTGCATCTCGCATAGATACAGTAACAAGTAACATGTAATTAGTAATAAGATTAAATTCTTGAAATTATAAAAACAGATATTTATTACAGGTTACTTACCACATGTTACACATTATAACACTTGTTACCTGGTTGGATGGTTAAAAAAATATAAGAAAAAAACCAGGAACCGGAATAAAAAAGTTTATATTAACCTTTTAAAATATTTATATAGTTCTATTCTTTCTTATTATAATACAAAAAGCTAATCTAAACAAAAAAAGAGTCTTGAATTGTACGCAATACAAACACAAGACTCTTTTTATTTATATCAAATATAATAGGTTATATCAAGACCATTCTATCTTCTATATACTTATCTTTTCGATTGCCTAATATTGAAAACTGTCTTACTAAGTCATCCACATTAATCTTTTCTCTTTCTTCTCCTTGAATATCAAAAATATTATGTCCTCTATCCATCATTATCGTTCGATTACCCACTTCCAGAGCTTGTTTCATGTTGTGGGTAACCATTAAAGTTATTAATTCTCCCTGTCGATCCATAACTAAATCTTTCGTCAATTTCAAAATTTTTTTACTGCTTTCCGGATCCAAAGCTGCGGTATGTTCATCTAAAAGTAAAACCTTGGGTTTAAACATGGTAGCCATCAGCATGGTCATTGCCTGTCGTTGCCCTCCGGAAAGCAAGCCCACCTTTTTTGAGATATTATCTTCCAGTCCTAAACTTAATTCACTTAGTTTTCCCCGAAAGAAATTGCGTAAATTTTTATTAATCCCCAAGCGTAACCCTCTTTTTTCTCTTTTTAAAGATAGGGATAAATTTTCCTCAACAGTCATATAAGGAGCAGTACCCAAAAGTGGATTCTGAAAAACCCTTCCAATCCAACGAGCTCTTTGATATTCAGGTTGATTATTAATCAGCTCTCCTGATAATCTTATTTCCCCTTTATCTTGCTGTAGAGTTCCAGCAATTAAGTTTAATAATGTTGACTTGCCAGCACCATTACTGCCGATAATCGTAACAAAATCACCTTTTTTAATCCGCAAGTCAAAATTATCCAAAGCCAAAGTTTCATGAGGACTATTTTTAGCAAAATATTTAGTCAATCCTTTAATTATCAGCATAGATTAAACTTCCTTTCCATTATTGTTTTGAAGATCTTTTCTTCCTAAATTAAATCTATCTGCAAAATTAAGTTTATGTTTAATAAAGGGAACACTTAAAGCTATTATTACCAATAAAACGGAAATCAATTTCAGGTCTCCCGGCTTAAAACCAAGATTATACCCATAACGCAAAGCAACAATCATTAGAAAACGATAAATCAAGGAACCAACCAATACGGCAATGGTTCTCCAAAAAATAGTAGGTATTTTTATAATACTAATACCAATAATTACACAGGCTAATCCCGAAACAACAGTACCTAAACCCATATTAACATCAGCAAATCCGGAATATTGAGCAAAAAGTGCCCCGGATAAACCTACCAAAGCATTAGAAATGCAAAGACCCATAATTTTCGTTAAATCTGTATTCACTCCTAAACTCTTTATCATTTGTTCATTGTCACCGGTCGCAATAATAGTCAATCCTATTTCTGTAGACAAGAAATAATCTGTCACAAATTTTATGATAACAACCAGAAATAGGAAAAAGAAAGGAATCAGATAATCTATCGACAAATGAGGAAAATAGTTTTTTATTTCTCCTATTAAGGTTATTTTCCCTAATAAAGGAATATTTGGCCTTCCCATAATTCTTAAATTGACCGAATATAAAAGAGTCATGGTTAAAATTCCAGATAAAAGATTGGTCAATTTTAATTTAGTGTGTAATAATCCGGTCAATAAACCGGCAAGGGAACCGGCTATCATAGCTAAAAATGTACCCCATAATGGGTCCCCTCCCGAAAAAATAACTTTTGCTACTACTACAGCACCTAAGGGAAAACTACCTTCAACGGTTAAGTCAGGAAAATCTAAGATCTTGTAAGTAATAAATACTCCCAACACCATGATTCCAAAAACCAACCCTTGTTCCAATGCATGCAATAAAAGACTTATCGACATATTACCTGATCCTCTCTTTCAATAAGGGATTATTCACCCTGGACTTTACCATCTTGAATAATCTTATCTGCTTCTGCTATTATTTCTTCACTTACAGTGAGTCCGATGGTTTTTGCTGTATCCAGGTTCACTACAAACTGTAAATCCTTAGGGTCAGTAATCATCTGAAGAGGAATATCAGAAGGTTTTGCGCCCTTAATTATTTTAAGTGCAAATTCTCCGGATTTCTTCCCCAGGGAAAAATAATCGATACCATAGGAAGCCAAAGCGCCTTTATCAACCGAGCTCGGATCTGCAACAATCAAAGCTATCTTTTCTTGATTACATACATTAATTACAGATTCCAAGGCTGATACCACCGTATTGTCTGTAACGATGTAGATAGCATCCACCCTATCAGCTAAAGATTGAGCCGCCATTAATACTTCACTGGAATTACTTACAGATACTTCGATTAAATTAAGGCCCAGTTCTTTGCAAACTGCTTTTGCTACCTCAACCTGAACGACAGAATTTGCTTCACCCGCATTGTAAATAGTACCTACATTTTTAGCCTCCGGCACAAAACGTAGAATTAATTCAACCTGCTGTTTGTTTGGAGCGGCATCACTCATTCCGGTAACATTATTTCCGGAACTTTCCCAACTTTTAGCTAAGCTTGCTGCTACCGGATCTGTTACTGCAGTAATGATTATGGGAATCTCATTGTTAACTTGTAATGCTGCTTGAGCGGTAGGAGTGGCAATCGCAAAAATGATATCTACCTTATCATCTTTAAATTTTTGTGCGATAGAAATGGCATTATTAAAATCACCCTGTGCATTTTGTAAATCATAGACAACATCCACACCTTCTTTAAATCCTGCTTCTTCCAAAGCAGCTATAAAGCCATCGCGGGCAGCATCTAAAGCAGGATGTTCTACAATCTGAGTTACACCAATTACCAAAGGTTTAGCTTCGGCTAAGGATGATACTCCTCCGATAATCATAAGTGCTATCACCAATAATAAAATTGACATAGTTTTAACAATATTTAATTTCATCTTTTTCATAATTTTTTCTCCTTTTTATTTTTATATTTTTTAAATTACTTTTTACAATATTCCACTTATTCCATATTTAATCCTACATTTCAATCCCCTCCTTTCTCTTTATCGACATGAAATTAATATTTTCTCTCAGAAAATAAAAGTAGGGCCAAAGATGTTAAAATTAAAAACACCTATGGCCCTACTTTTTAGTGTATAAAAAGAAAAACCACAGGGATGCCTTGGGGGGCACATGCCTATGGTTTCGTTTTTGATAATAGCAATCTAAATCAGCATTACTATTTATCCCTTAGGCATATACCCCCTCGAGATAATAGTAATAATAATAGTGGTAGTAGTAGTTAAAAATCACCTTATTTTTGCTTTGTGTCCCGGTTTTCATTTTTATTCAGCCAACCATTTTTAATTAATTAGATATTATTAAATATAATACATTTCTTTCGCTATTATGTCAAATTTTTTAAATTAGATCCCAAATATTTCTTTACTATTAGCAGAAGTTCTCTTTGCTACTTCTTCCAGGCTAATTCCTTTTATTTCCGCAATCTTTTCGGCAATCAGAGGGATGTATTTTGGTTCATTTGGTTTCCCCCTAAAAGGATGTGGGGCTAAAAACGGAGAATCTGTTTCTAAAAGAATTTTTTCTAAAGGAATCTCTTTGGTAATCATTTGTAATGTTTTAGCATTCTTAAACGTAACCACTCCGCCTATCCCCAGATAATAACCTCGCTCTATACATACCTTAGCCATATCCAAATCTCCGGAAAAACAGTGCAGAAGTATTTTCAAGTCCTTGGCCTCCTCAGCCAGAATCTTCAAGGTATCCCGGTGAGCTTCTCTATCGTGAATAATAAGCGGTAAATCTAATTTACGGGCTAAATTTAAATGCTTTTTAAAAGCTTCCATCTGTTGCCTGATAGTACTGCGTCTTCTGTAGTAATCTAAACCGGTTTCCCCGATAGCTACCACTTTTGAATTATGGGTTAATCCCTCCAATTCTTTCCATCCCTGCTCACTTATTAATTTAGCCTCATTAGGATGGTATCCAACTGCTGCATAAACCTCTTCAAAACGAGAGGCAAATTCCAGGGCTATTTTACTGGATTCCAAATCAATCCCTACGGTAACCATCTTGGTTACTTTCTTTTCTGCTGCCTCCCTAACTACTTCTTCGGCATTTCTTTTTATTAAATCAAGATGAGTATGAGTCTCCACGAAAAATATACTTACCTTAATCACTCCCTTTGTTCTTTGTTTGATATTCTATCAATCTTTTGGTCAGCTATCAATCCGATTAGCCATTTTTAATATTTAAAGTTTAATTTTCCCTTTTAAGAATCTATATAATATATTCGATAAAATTCCTATATGACCATAATCTTTATCAGATAGTTCTATTGGATAAAGAAAATATTCTTTATCGCCCTGCAGAAAAACTACCGGAAGAAAAAGAAGAAATCATCTCTGGAATAGCAGAAGAATCTTCTTATTCCAATCAAGATAATCCCAATAAAATAGTTACTGATAATAAAAAATCTCTCTTATTTCTTTTGTATTTCATTGTCAGAAGAACCATCCCATTGACATTTCTCAAAATATAAAACCTAAAATGTGGATTTGTGAAGCTTGAACTATAATTCCTTACTCATTTATTCCGCTATTAACCGGTCCGCCGTATTGAGGGAGAAGATATTGTTCCCGCTCCTGTTTAAAGTTCTCAAGCGCAGGGGTATAGCAGGCAACAATCTGCTGCGGCGTGAGCCCTTCTTCCAGGTATCGGCCAATCTGGTCAGTCCCCATTACTTTGTCAAATATGACAACATTATCAGGAGTGCTCTTGGGAACCTTAAAATCTCCCAGTATAAAGGCGTAGGCCAGGACATAAATACCGCTCTTCGCCGGATTAAAGCGATATGGATCGCGGATCTCCAGGCGAACACCCCCCGCTGTTCCCCGTATTTCCGGGGTAAAGAGCACTCCGGGCAACCCCGCTCCGTTGAGCAGTTCGGCAAAGCGAACGGCATCGAGACCTTTACCGCCAACCCAACAGAATTTCTCCGCCTGAAAAACACCTGTCCCCTCTCCTAATCCGGTCACCATGTAGCCATAAAGGGAGTTAAGATCGGGAATGTTGGGAGAAGTCTGCACAAAAGGCAGGCCAGTATCATGGAAGGTCATATCCCGATGATAACCTTCCATGGGAATAACAGTCAGATCAGCGCCGATATTGCGGTTAAAGAAAAGGGCTAATTCCCCGGCGGTCATACCGTGAGCCATAGGCAGGTTGTCCACCCCCATAAAAGATTTATAAGGGTCTTCCAGCACAGGTCCCTCCACGATCATCCCTCCCAGGGGGTTGGGGCGATCGAGAACGATGAGCGGTTTATTATACTTCTTCGCTGCCACCAGGCAGTACTGCAGAGTGGACATATAGGTATAACTACGAGCGCCGATATCCTGAATATCAAAAAGGAGTACTTCGATTTTCAGCAACATCTCATAGGTAGGCATCCTGGTACTACCGTAGAGACTATAAACAGGGATGTCGTACCGGGGATGTATATAGGAATTCACCGACGCACCGGCTCTGGTGGTTCCGTCGATACCGTGCTCGGGACTATAAAGAGCGACCAGTTTCATGCCCTTGGTAGCAGTTAAAATATCAATAAAACTAATCCCCCTACTGTCCACACCCGTTTGATTGGTAACCAATCCCACCTTTTTACCTTCGATAAGATAAGAATAACTTTCTAATAAAACTTCGTTTCCCAGCTTTACTGCCGCTGTTGCCTTTCCCGCCCCTGCCGCAGGAAAGATTAGAATAACCACTATAAGGGCTATTAAGCAAAATATCCTTCCCGTTTTTTTCTTATTTTTATCTAGGTTTAGCCAAAATCTATTATCGTCAATTCTATTTATCATTAATAACCTTTCCCTTTCATTTTTGTTGCTCTTTTTTTTCGGGTTTTACCGATACTAATTCTCATGTGTCAAGGGATGGTCCTTGTCACGCTCTACTTTTCGCTATCATACCCCGATTAACAAAAGATTCGGGGCCAGGATTCACAAATTCACATTTCTACATCTTAGATTTTATGAACTCGCAAAGCCCGGCCCCAATCCCTTTTCTTAAATTATACAGATTTCTCCATAAGTTTTACAGAAAAAGAATAACCTGTTTTTTGGGCTTCTTCCTTGATGGCTTCTCTTATCTTTTTATAATCAAAGGAATATTGATATTTTTTCCCAAACAGGTTCGACATCTCTTCTATCCCACCTTCACGTTCTTTTCCTTTAACCCCATAGGTCTCTTTTTTAAACTCGAAACCGGAACCGGCAGAAAGCCCTGAATTTGATTCACTCAACATCTCAAAAAAGGTTACTTCTTTTTTCTCATCATTAACTCTTATTTTGCTTTTATAGGTTAATTTTTTTTTAGAAAGAAACGCTTTTCTTTCAGCAATGACAAACTGAAGGACCAGAGATCCATCTTTCTGCTCTTTAAATTCAGCCGGAAATCCTTTACCTAATTCCATCAAAGTTTCTTTTAGTGACATTTGCTTACCTCTTTTCAAATATTAATATTCTATTACTGATATTGAAACTCCACTTTTCTCCTTCCTTGCCAACACTCACGCTTTTTTCTGGCTTCCAAAATCCGAGAATGCCCAGTAACCTAAAATAATCAGGTTTATCGGCGAAATGATAGATAATATGCCGAAAAGAATCGGGTTTTTACCGTACTTGCCTGCTACCTTGCCAAAGCATACAGCAATGTAGATACATACAATTACCGTTATTATCCAACCTAAGGTATTCATATTAGACATCTCCTTTCTTTTTTAAACTTTCGCTGTATCTTGTTTATTCCCGAACCCAGGACGGTTATCTTTCCATATTGGTACTATAGAGAAATCTGGTTCGGTTATAATACTTTTATCTTCTTTATGCTTAATATTATATACTGAATCAAGATTTTTATCGACCTTTTCTTTGTATAATACTAGCGATATTTTTTGTCTTTTTTAAATTTTGGAACTTATTTTCCAATAGGTGTCTGCCCTTATTAGTTTTCTATTAGTTATATTAGTGTATTATTTATATGTTCTTATTCTGGTAGAAAGAAAAATTTTTGACTATCCTAATTGATTCAGATATTCTATTTGTTAGGAGTTATTTATAATTTTAGACCCCATTAATTTTATTCTAATTTACAAGCTAAGGAAATAATCGATCATACCATTCATGATCACTTCGGCAAATTCTCTCTGATACTTGGGTTGAAGGAGATACCAATTATCATCCGGATGCATCATAAATGCTGCCTCAACCAGAACACTTGGGACCTGTGGACGCCTTAATACGACAAGGTCACTTCTTTTCCAAACTCTTGTCCGGGGAAGTCCTATCCTTTTCACTAGATTATCCAGTATAATTTCGGCCAGTTTCTGATTGTAAGCATAGTTATAAAGTGTCATATGACCATGATAATTAATGGCATCTGCTCCCTCAGCATGTGCATTGGCATGAATACTTATGAAAAGATCGGCATTATGCTCAAGGGCACTGTTTATACGTTCATAGAGATCCACATTTACATCCTCGGTACGGGTCATGATTACCTCTGCCCCTCTATCTTTAAGCATGCTCTGGAGAAACTTACCGATTTGCAACACTACATCTTTTTCATGAATATCCCCGGGACCGATAGCACCCGAAGATTCACCTCCGTGTCCCGGATCAATTACTATAATTCGCCCTCGTAGGGGATTATCTTCTGAAATCTGGGGCAGTTTACGTACACTAATTACCAATTCCGTCCCCTCCCAACGGTAATCAAATCCAGCCAGCGGTTGCTTCATTCCAATGGTTATTGCTGCTGCATCGGATTCATCTTGAACAGGAGACTCAATTTCAATTTTTTGTACAGAAGGCGCTTCCCCTTCTTGTATAATATTCTCACTTTTTTTAACACCATACAAAATCAATCTGAGCTGTTGAGGCTCATCTTCTATAAGAAAGGGAATACATTCCCGAGTATTAAAACGGATCTCAACCTCATTCTTGGTTTCATTCAGTCCTATTTTGGAAAGTCCGGTAAAAGGTTTATTAATTACATTCCCCATTTCTTTGACATCGCCCTGGTAAATCAGATAATTTTTTACACCCAGGTTTACACGCAGATAGTTTCCAGCAACCCCGATGACTTCCAATCGGGTTCCCGGGAGAATATAATAACCAACCATCTGGGTGGGCAGACCATCCCCGCCCAGGGTAGAGCTGTGGAGAATAAAGGAATTTTCTTCAACCTGATATATCCTGGTTCGATTGCCTGTAACTTCAACGATACGTGGGGGAAGACCAGAAGCAAAACGAACCTTACCCGGCAATTCTCGGCTGACCTCCTTATCTTCCCTCCTTAGAGTAACTGTGATAATCTGAGGTGATGTTTCTCTCAAAAAGGGAACATCTTCGGCTTGAACTGTATAACTTCCCATATAGATCCCTTGACCTTCCAGGGGTGAGGGCAAATCGTTCACTTCCTGCATGGAAACTTCATTTGAACTGTCACCAATCCGGAACACCGCCTCGGCTTCCGGGCTACCCTGAATGATAACTTTCAACTTATCACCTTCTCTGAGCACCTGATCCTGTTTGGGTTGCACATGAGTAGAATGAATGGTCATCGGATTTCTCGGTAACTCCTCCCACAAACGCGGGTAGATTACCGTTCTTTCGATTAATGTTCGTTCTCCGCCCCTGCTGGCAGCAACAACAATCGAAAACTCTTCCTCTTTTGGCACCTCTACCAGGGTAAGAAAATTACCGGTCCTGAAATCGAACTTTTTCACTTCCTCATCATTGACGGTAACTTTTACTGCGGGTGAAGGGTCAGTTGTACCAAAGACAAAAAGAGGGCTGCCCCCTATCCTCTGCCCTGATCGCGAGGGATAGGCTACCTTCAAAGATGGTGCTTCCTCTGTTTTCTGCCATTGTTTTAATTCATCTAAAAGCTCTATGGAAAAGCCATTTTTATAAACTTCCCTGGCATAAGTCCTCTGTTCATTTGTCGGTAATTTTTCCAATAAGTCGA
>Ga0209386_1000517_pt1 | contig 18670 bp, 15 predicted proteins | sample NGEPertwo_FD_184510 | JGI IMG/M metagenome (GOLD analysis project Ga0209386, IMG submission 184510) | Arctic peat soil microbial communities from the Barrow Environmental Observatory site, Barrow, Alaska, USA - NGEE Permafrost154B-two... | ecosystem: Environmental > Terrestrial > Soil > Wetlands...
GAAGATCATTCGCTATTTAGAGATCCCAGAATCAACCTTTGCTTGGAATGGCTCTTAAGTATTATTCTGAAAAATTACCAAATTAAAACATTCGAAACCGCCCTCGGAGTTTTCAGGAATATGAGTGATAAAGTGATATTTGTAAATATAATAAATGAAAGGGATGGACAAGTTTTATGAAAAACACAGACCAAGTAGATTTTTTAGCCGCTCTCCTAATAGGTAATAGGCTCAAATGTACGGAAGTTATGAAAAAGTTTAGAAAATCAAATCCATCCATTATTGCATTATATGAAGAGATTTTTCAGAAGAGTTTATACGAAATTGGGCAAATGTGGGAATACAATAAAATTAGCGTGGCCGTTGAGCATATGGCATCTTCTATCGTAGAGGGCCTAATGAATGAATTGTTCGGAGAAATAATGAGTATGGACAGAAAAAATAAACAAGTTATAATCTCCTGCGTAGAAGAGGAGGAACATCAAGTAGGCGGCAAAATGGTTGCTGATATTTTTGAAAAAAATAGTTGGGATGCCCACTATTTGGGGGCGAATACGCCAGTGGCTGAATTGGTTTCATTCTGTGATTTAATAAAACCTGATTTAATTGGCCTATCATTAAGTGTCTATCCAAATGTTCCATTTCTCCTCAAAGAAATTACGGCTTTAAGAACAGTAACTAACGTTCCCATTATTATTGGAGGTCAGGCACTGAAAATTGTAGGGGTAGAACTATCTGAAAAATGTACAAATGTTATTTATCTTGCTGATCTTGAAGCAGTAGAAAAATATATTGAAGGATGTGCTTAGAATGGAAAAGGACGCTCTTATAAAAAGTGCCGATAAAATTACAAAAGTTAGTGAAGCATCACTGAAAGAATATCAGGACAAGATGGAATTTTTAAATGTGAAAATGAATGAGGTCATGCTGAAACGGGACGATATTTTGGATCTCATTGGCGGGCAAAAAAATGTAGCGATGATGAAAGACAATCACAGCAATCATTTGCGTTTTGTGGCCTCTATATTAGAAACACCTGATTCAGAAACCTTGGTAGATACAGTTTTATGGGTTTTTCGTGCCTATATGAGCAGAGATTTTAGTTCGAACTATTGGGCAGCTCAAATAAATACTTGGATACAACTGCTGAAAGAAAATGTTTCGGAAACGGCATTTACTGAAATACTTAGTATTTATAATTGGTTTAGTGTAAATATTCCTCATTTTACAATAGCAGCGAATGAAAACTTTAATAAATCGCTACATATCGAAAAATAATGTCAGATTTCCACTTTGACAGAATGCTTGATTTAAAAACCTATATAATGAATACTAAAAACGTTGTTTGTTTTTCATTGGACTTTAAAGGAAATGTCAAATTTTCTAATCAAGCTTATACACGGATTTTAGGGTACCCTGAAAAGAATATTAAAAATAATTTGTTAAATCCAGAACTTAATGCTTTAATTATTGAGGCTAAGGATGGTCTAGTATTTAGCGGGATTATTACCTTGAAAAAGATGGGCATAAACTCTTCGTTTGAAGCTAAGATTTATAAACGTAGTGATGAGCTTTTCTTTTTGTGCGAGTATGACGGTTTGGAAGTAGAAACCCTTTTTAACATAATGTCTTCTAATACGTTAGTCATTAATAACATGAATAGAGAACTCATTAAGAAAGAAATAATGCTCAATAATACCATTTCTAAGTTGAAAGAGATACAGGCTATGCTTATTCTCTCTGAGAAACTCAATGCCTTGGGCCAGCTTGTTGCCGGGATTGCCCATGAAATAAATAATCCCATGACTTATGTTATGGCTAATGTTGAAATTATGGAGCAATACTCTCAATCAATGAAGGAGTTTGTGGAGGACTGTGATAAAGAAAATATAATCAATATCCATGTTCTCAAAAAGAAGCATGATATTGACTATATTCTGGAAGATTTTTCCTCTCTTCAAAAAGCAACATTGGAGGGTGGGGAAAGAATCAAAAAGATTGTATCAGAACTGAGAGATTACGCAAGAATTGACACGTCAGAAAAAAGTTATGCAAATATATCCGAATGTATTATTAGCTGTATAAATATTGCGAACCCAGAAATAAAAAGGGAAAATATAGATTTGAAATTAAATTTATCTAAAACTTCTGAAATCGAGTGCTTTCCCGCACAATTGAATCAGGTCTTCCTAAATATAATCGTCAATGCCGTACAGGCCTCTGGTGAGAATGGGAAAGTTGTCATCAATTTATATGAAATAGAGAAAGCTGTAGTTGTTGAAATTCAGGATAACGGGCCTGGAATTTCAAATGATAATAAAAATAAAATATTTCTACCCTTTTTTACAACCAAGCCACCAGGGAAAGGCGTAGGATTAGGACTTAATTTAGCTTATAAAATAATCAGAGACATGCATAAAGGTGACATTCATTTTGCTTCAGTAGCTGGCCAAGGAACAACCTTTACTATTTCCATACCAAAGGAGCAGCCAAATGATGGATGAGCTGAATTTACTCATTATTGACGATGAAATTGAAGTTTTAAATACGCTAAAACGTGTCTTTCATAAAGATTATAAATTACACATTACCCAGAGTATAGAAAAAGCTTTTGATATAATGGCAAGAGTTAACGTAGGAGTTATTTTATGTGATCAGCGTATGCCTGAAATGAAAGGCACTGAGTTTTTCACAAAAGTTAGGGAGCTGTATCCTGATACAATAAGAATATTAATTACAGCCTACTCAGAGTTAAGTGACGTAATCACATCTATTAATGACGCCCACATTTACAGATATATAACAAAACCATGGAATACATTAGAACTTAGAGGTTCTGTTAAAGAAGGCTTTCAAAAATATGCTCTTATACGGGAAAACCTAGCCATGGTTGAAGCTCTGAAGAACACAAACCAACACCTCATGACAGAAATTCGAGAGCGTCGGATGATAGAAGAAAAGGCCCTTCGGTTGGCATCGATTGTAGAGTCTACCGAAGGCGGAATTATCGCGATGACGCTCGAGGGGGTAATTATAGACTGGAATCGAGGAGCAGAGAGTATTTACGGCTATCCTGAAGGGGAAATGATCGGCGAGTCAATCATTAAAATAATTCCTGAGGACAAACACTATGAACTTGCTCAGATGTTAGCGAATATTTTTCATGGAGCGTCAATGACTCATTATGAGACGATACGCCAAAGAAAAGATGGGCAGTTGATCAATGTTTATTATACAGTCTCCCCTGTCAAAGATCAGGCTGGAAAGATTATTGGAGCCTCAAAGATTGACAATGATGTTACCGCGCAGAAGAAATTAGAAAAAGAAATGATACGTATGGATCAAATGACCGTAGTCGGTCAAATGGCTGCAAGTATAGCCCACGAGGTAAGAAATCCGATGACAACGGTGAGGGGCTTTTTGCAACTTCTAGGGGAACAAAAGAATTCCGATAAATACAGCGATTACATTCCTCTCATGATCAGCGAACTAGATCGGGCAAATTCCATCGTTACTGAATTTTTAGCAATAAGCCGGACTAAAACAACAGAACTTGCCCGGCAGAATCTAAATGGTATTATAGAACTCATTTTACCGCTTGTGCAGGTAGACGCTACTAATAATGAAAAGTCGATAAAATTGAAACTCAATGCGATACCAGATCTACTTTTGGATCATAAAGAGATCCGTCAGGTTATCCTTAACTTAGTACGAAATGGACTTGAAGCAATGGGTAAAGGCGGTAGTCTTATTATAAAAACTTCATTTGAAGATAAAGAAGTGATTTTAGTTGTCCAAGATGAAGGGGAGGGAATTAAGCCGGAAATAATGGAACGGTTAGGAACACCCTTCTTGACCAGCAAAGAGAAAGGCACAGGCTTAGGATTGGCTGTCTGTTTTGGAATTGCAGCACGGCATAATGCGCAGATCAGTGCCAGAACCAGTCCCCAGGGTTCCACGTTTTTTATGAAATTCAAGGTGTTCGATGGTTAAGTGCAAGGAGAGTGGCTATTAATTAGTAGGCTAATAGTTACCCTTTTCGCTTTTATCGTAGGGCTTATTTCGCGTTTCTTCATCGTATTTAACTCTGCTTTTTCCGATAGTGATGGTTCTCTTAACGATTATCAAAAGAAGAAGGAATTTTATGTACTATGATTTTTTGATTAATGTTATGGTGGTCTGTGCGCTGGTGCCCTAATGCCGAAAAGCCAATTGACGCTTGAAAAATGCTGGAGATTATAAAATTTAATAATATTGTCGGTAGTAGCAGGAATATGAAGGATTATGACAGAATTGCGAAATATAGAGAAAAGAGCAAGGGAATTCAGTGAATGATTTGCTGGGGGTATAAGTATGACTAATTTAAATAGAATATCGATCAAAGCGAGATTAACCATATATGCTATTTTTACAATATTGAGCGTGCTTCTCTTATCAATTTCCGTTGTGATGAGCATTAATAGTATGTCTACGCTTGCCAACGCGATTACCGAGCATCCAATGCAAGTCTCCAATGCTTCTGCTTCCGCTCAAATATCGGAGTTGAGAATGAATAGAGCGGTCAGCAATGCACTCATGGCAAAAAGTGAATACGACATTAACCAGGCTGTAAACCTCTTTGATAGGGAAGAAGCCATGGTCTATCAAAACCTGGATATTGTTAAAAGACTCATCTTGGGGGACGAGGGTTTGAAACTGGAACGTGACACTCGTGAGAATTTCATGGCTTGGAGTGACCTAATTGATCAAGAACTCCGACTGATCAAGGAAGGAGGTCAAACTGTGGCGCTTGAGCCGCTTCTCCTTGAGTCTAACCTCCAATTTAAGCGATTAGGCCTCCAATTAGATGCCTTAAACCAATATCCACTTGAAAAAGCAGAGGACTTTATTTCAACTTATAACAAGCAAAAAGAGTGGACCTTGTATTTTATGACGGGAATGTTTCTCGCAGTCTTGGGTCCCATTGCGATGAGTACGTTCTTATTAATTAAAAGTGTAATGAAATCTATCAATTTACTCAAAGATAATATGGCTGAAATCGTCACCTCAGGGCATATTTCAAAGCAGGAAAATGAGGGCAATGATGAAATTTCAATAATGCATCGTGATTTCAATAGTATGCTAGATTTGTTGCAAAGTCAGCTTTGGCAAAAAGAGGGACGGAATCTTCTCCAGGATCAGTTTGCTGGGGATTTGACCTTGGGGGAGATCTCGAAGCGAGCAGTCGATTTCCTTGCTTCATATGTCGCCGCAGGCGTAGGTGTGTTATATCTGCTGGATAAAGATGCCAATATACTTAGGCTTAACGGCTCCTTTGCACTGGTGGATAGGGACGAGTTATTCAAGGAATATATATGGGGTGAAGGGGTTGTAGGACAAGTCGCCCAGCAGGCTTCCCCGATTTTACTGAAGAATATTAGTAGAAAAGAGGGCGTTATTCAGACTGGAATTACAAGTGAGCCGCCTCTGAACACCTATACTGCGCCAGTTATTTATGAAAAAGAAGTGCTTGGCGTTATAGAAGTGGCTTCACATGAGCCTATAGATACGTTGAAGCAGGAGTTCCTAACGTTGTCCTGCACAATCCTTGGAACCACATTATACGCTAGCAGGCAAAAGCAAGAAATTGCAGACTTATTGACTCAATCTCAAGATGCGAATGCCAAACTTCAAGCTCAAAGTCTTGAATTCGAAGCCTTAAACCGGGAATTGGAAGAAGGGCAACGGCAACTAGAAATTCAAGCCAATGAATTACAGCAGCATAATTATGAATTCAAGGCTAAAAATAACGAGCTAGAAAGTATCCAGCAAATCCTTCTGGAAAAAAGTGAGCACATTGTTCATGCCAATCGCTACAAATCAGAGTTCTTGACCAATATGTCCCATGAACTTAGGACTCCATTAAATTCCATTATCTTGTTATCTAAAATGCTAGGAAAAAACAGACAACAAAATCTTTCCCAAGAAGACCTGAAAAAAACAACCATTATTTTTTCTGCGGGTAATGAGCTCCTCCAACTCATTAATAATATCCTGGATCTCTCCAAAATAGAAAGTGGTAAACAGGAGATTTATATGGAGACCTTCAAGACTCAAGAATTTGTGCAAAGCTATACAGATAAATTTGGTGCACTAGCGGCGCAGAAAGGCCTGTCTTTTGTCATTCGAGATGAAATACAAACTAGTCTATCGACGGACAGCGGCAAACTTAACCAAATTATTACGAACTTGTTAGCCAATGCCTTTAAATTTACGACCCAAGGGGAAGTTGTACTAAGCGTTGCAGTAAGTGGGATTAAGGAACTCCCTCTGAAATTTGAAATCCGAGATACTGGGATTGGTATTCCTTCTAATCAACAGCAATCAATTTTTGAGCAGTTTAGGCAGGTTGATGGCACTCTAAGTAGACATTATGGCGGCACTGGTCTGGGATTAAGTATCTCCAAAGGCTTGGTAGAACTCCTCGGTGGAAAGATTGAATTGATTAGCCACGAGGGCGTTGGAAGTACGTTTACCGTTCTCCTCCCTATGAATGAGGATGCTCTTCACCCAAACCTGGGGGCAAATCAAAAAATGCTGCACAGCCAGGTTGAGGATGACAGGAACCAGTTACAAGAGGGTGACAACATCATCTTGGTGATTGAAGATGATGCTTATTTCTGTGAGAAGTTAAAAGGTTATATCAACCAAGAAGGCTTTAAAATGCTCAGAGCCCTGACCGGGTATGATGGACTGTCATTGGCACAAGACTATCAACTGCTGGGCATTATTCTTGATCTCGGCTTACCCGATATCAACGGAGTTGAGGTCCTACATTCTCTCAAGAGTAACGCACAGACGCGAAGTATTCCTGTTCATATTTTGTCGGTGGATGATTCAAAGGACCATTATTCTTTGCAAAAGCAAGGGGTTGTTGGCTTCACGATGAAATCTCCGGCGGGGTTAGAAGACATACAGGAAGTCATGGCAACTCTTCTGAAAGTGGCGGATAAAAAGCCTAAACGCCTCTTGATCGTTGAGGATCGTGAAGAGGAAAGAGCGGCGTTATTGGCACTGATAGACAATGGATATGTCAAAGCAAAAGGGGTAGCAACAGCCAATGCTGCTATGAGAGAATTAGGCACAGGACAATATGACGCGCTAGTCCTGGACTTATTCCTTGAAGAGGGGAGCGGCTGGGATGTTTGTCAATATATAAAAGATAACCAGTTGCGCATACCCGTCATCATTTATACGGCAAAAGAATTAAATGAATGGGAAACGCGAGAACTTGAGAAATACTCAGACAGCATTGTGGTAAAGACCGCCTATTCCCAAGGAAGGTTATTGGAGGAAGTGGCGCTGTTTTTACACAAAGTTGCAAAAGTTCGAACAATAATAGCTCTAGATAAAGGAGCTCAAGATCATTTCAAGGGTAAGAGAGTTTTAATCTGTGATGATGATGCCAAAAATATGTTCAGTTTATCCTGCTTGCTTGAGGAATCCGGCGCTACTGTAATCGAGGCCTATAATGGGCAAGAAGCGCTGGATGCCTTAAAGAGTGAACCCAAGGTAGATTTAATCTTAATGGATATCATGATGCCCGTTATGAATGGCATCGAAGCCATTAAGAAGATTCGTCAGGATAAATTCTTGTCTAATATTCCGATTATTGCTATTACAGCTAAGGCTATGAGAGGCGATAGAGAAGTCTTCTTGGGAGCCGGGGCGAATGACTATATCTCTAAACCTATTGATTATGATATCTTAGAAAAATTACTTAAAGTTTGGCTGGATAGAGCACAATGAGAGTATTATCCTATAATAATAATCAGACCAAGCACATCTTGGTATTAGAGGATCTTGAAGAGGAGACTACCCAACAAGATTTCCTCTTCCAATGTTCCGGTCCTCATTCCAAGCTTGAAATAATGTTTATAGAAAGCCTAGTTTTGCCTGTTCAAATTATAGAGGTTCTAGTGAACCTTATGGAACAGTATGGCAACGATACCTTCAAGATCTATACGACGACTGAGTATCTGTGCCAATATCTATTTGATTTGAGGATCCCCAATAGTCAGATTAAGACTCCTATACAAATAAGACGAGAGAAGGTTCAAGACCTGATCAACTTTTCAGAGAATAAGCTTAGAGACTTTCTTACGGGTATTCACAAGATTTATGGCTATGATTTTAGTAACTATCAGTTTGAAAATATCAAACGAATCGTTTCTCAAATTATGGTTAAGGAAGCTATTCTCGATTTCGATAAGTATAAGAAAAGAGTACTTCTCGAACATGAAATTTTCCAAAGATTATTCCTGAGTCTTTCTGTTAATGTAACTTCATTTTACCGTGATCCAGACTATTTTAAAGTATTAAGAACAGAGGTTTTTCCCTATCTGAATTCATTTCCGCATCTCAGAATATGGAGCGTTGGAACCGCTTCCGGTGAAGAAGCATATTCTTTAGCTATTCTCTTAGAGGAGTTGAATATGTTAGAGAAATGCGTTATCTATGCCACAGACTTCAATTCCTTGGTGTTACAAAAAGCACATAATGGTCTATATAGCTTGCCCTCTCTTAGGCAAGCCGTTGAAAATCATCGTCAAGCAGGTGGGTCAAAACAGCTGGTAGACTATTTCTACATTAACCACCATTACGCCCAAATCAAGCCATCTATCAAGAAAAAGGTTGTATTATTTCATCATAATCTCACAAATGATACAGTATTTAATGAATTTCACTTAATTATTTGTAAGAATGTTCTTATATACTTTAATTCTCAGCTTCAGAATAATGTGATTAATTTGTTTAAACAGTCATTACATAGAAATGGATTTTTAGTTTTAGGGAGAAGTGAAAATATCTTTAGAAATGGTAAAGATTTTGTTAAGTATAATACAGGTTTTAATATCTTTAAACAACTTAACTCATCGATAGAGTGAGCCCGCAAACGCTAGTCAGCGAAACTTGGCGAGACAGATCGTTTGTGTGTTTATAGGAGGAAATTCTAGTGGCTTATGACCGATACAAGATCTTAATCGTGGATGATTATGAAGGGAATATTGTCGTCTTAAACGAAATTTTAGGACAACTCGAGCAATGTGAAATAACCAGCGTTACAACCGGGAATGAAGCACTTAAGCAAATCCGGAAAGAAGAGCCTAATCTGATCATCCTGGACATCAAGCTACCAGATATTGATGGTTTTGATTTGGCCCGAATTCTTAAATCACATAATCGGACTATTCATATTCCTATTATATTTTGCAGTGCAATATTTACTGCGGATGAATGGATCAAGAAAGGCTTTGAATTAGGAGCCATTGATTATTTGGTGAAACCTATTAAGGAAGAACAGCTGATCAATAAAATTCGATTTTATTTGAGCCTCTACGAAAAGCAGACATTGCTAACGCGTGAACTTATGCATACCAATATAGAGCTAGAAAAACAAAATCGAGCTAAAAGCGAATTTTTAGCCAACATGAGTCATGAAATCAGAACGCCCATGAATGGGGTTCTAGGAATGGCACAACTATTGCAATTGACCAAGTTGACGACTGAACAAGAAGACTTGGTTGATATCTTAATATTCTCTGGTAAGAACCTGCTAAGGCTAGTTAATGATATTTTAGATTACTCCAAACTTGAGGGTGGTAAGATGGAGCTGGAGGCTATAGAGTTTGTCCTTAAAGACCTTGTAAGGGAAACTGTGATGCCTTTTGTTGTTGAGGCAGAAAAGAAAGATCTACAGGTGTTATACAATGTGGGTTCAGAGATCCCCGAAAGTTTAATTGGCGACTCTTATCGACTGGCGCAGACTCTCAATAATCTAATGAGCAATGCCCTTAAATTCACACGCTTTGGATCAGTGCACTTGGATGTTTCGTGTATAAATCGTCAAGGGAGCAAAGTGTTTTTGCAATTTGTGGTCAAAGATACAGGGATCGGCATACCTCTCAACAAAATTGATGTTATATTTGAGAAATTTATTCAGGCTGATAGTTCTACTACGAAAATTTATGGTGGAGCTGGATTGGGTCTATCTATTTCCAAGAGACTTACGGAAATTATGGATGGAACGATCCGAGTAGAAAGTCAAGAAAATTGCGGGAGTAGCTTTATTCTGGTAATTCCTTTTGTAATCTCTCCAGGGCATTAAGCAAAGAGTAATACACGTTAAACTAGTTCATTAATAGAGGGGGATTAGTTCAATGGCTGGAGATAGTCAATCTTGTGATAATAAATCGGAAGCTATCATTAAGATAACTCTAGAAAAAGATTTAATAGAAAGCGAAGAAAAGTACAAGGATTTATTCAACAATATGCTTATGGGGCACTCGTATTATAAAATCATTGTTGACGAAAATGGTAAGCCCATTGATTATAAGATAACTGAGGTCAATCCAGCTTATGAAACGATTACGGGTCTTAAACGTAACGAGATTATTGGGAGAAATGCCTCGGAACTATTTCCAGGACTGGAAAATTCTGCAGTCGATTGGCTTGGAATTTTTGGGGAAGTTGCATTGTCGAGAAAGACTATCTCAAAAGAAGTATACTCAGATATAGTGAACAGGTGGTTCAATGTTTTTTATTACTGTCCAAAACCTGGATATGCTGCAAGCATATTCTCTGATATTACTGAAAGAAAGATCCAGGAAGAGGAATTAAGAATAACGAAGGAAAGATTAATTGAGGTACAAGAATTTGCACATTTAGGCTACTGGGAATTTGATGCAATAACTGGAGAATATCCTTGGTCTGATGAATTGTTTCGTATATATGGCTTTAAGCCACAGGAATTCATACCCACCATTAATGATTTCCTGAAGATAATTCATCCTGAAGACAAAGAATTTATTGAAAGTGTCTTGCAAGGCCCTTTAAACGCCCATGAGCGTGAATTTGATTTTAGAGTCATCAGACAAGAGCATGAAACAATCTGGATTCATGGGAAGATGAAATATGAGTATCATACTTCTGGAAAGCTTATTCGAAGGTGCGGGGTAGTTCAGGATATAACACGGCGAAAACTGAGCGAAGAATTATTAAGACAGGCTATGGAAGCAGCGGAGACCGCCAATGAAGCGAAGAGCATGTTTTTGGCAAATATGAGCCATGAACTTAGAACACCGTTGAATGGTATATTAGGTATGGCACAACTGCTAGAAATGGACCTTCAGGGTGAGCAAAAGGAAATGGCAGCTATGATTAACACTTGTGGTAATAACTTAATAACTATTATTAATGATATCCTTGATCTATCTAAAATTGAGGCAGGTAAAGTCATATTAAGCCAGGAAAAATTTATAATAAATGACTTAGTGGTTGAGATAAACCATTTAATACAATCCCTTGCAAAGCAAAAAGGACTTGAGTATAATTTCCATGTCGACAAAGAAATAAGGAATCAGGTTATCATAGGTGATTCGGGGAGGCTTAAACAAGTCTTGTTGAATCTATTGGGAAATGCTATTAAGTTCACAAAATGCGGACAAATCTCGTTATTAGTTAAGACAGGCAGGGTATTTGAGGATAAGTTGCAGTTGTTCTTCTCTATTACAGATACAGGGATGGGCATTTCAGAGGATAAAGTGGGGCAGCTGTTCACGTCTTTCATGCAGGTCGATAATTCATATGCCAAGCAATTTGAAGGTACGGGGTTGGGTTTAGCTATTTCGAAACAGCTAGTAAGTATGATGGAAGGAGAATTGTCCGTTGAAAGCAAGTTAGGGGTAGGGAGTAATTTCACGTTTAGCACAATCTTCAAATTGAAGACAGACGTAAAAGAAACCACAGAAATTGAAAATGTGCACGATATACAGATGTCTTCCGAAATTATTAAGGTACTCTTGGTTGAAGACGATTATATAAGCACGGTGTTTGTAAAAAGGCTCTTAGACAGAAAAAATATTACCCTGAAAATCTCAACCAATGGCAAACAAGCTCTTGAAATACTGGAACGAGAGAGCTTTCACATAATATTTATGGATGTGCAGATGCCTGATATGGACGGTTATGAGACGACTAAAATGATAAGAGATTCTGAGAAAGCACTTCATAAGCATACTCCTATTGTTGCTATAACTGCCTACGTTTTGTTGGGAGATAGGGAGAAATGCCTTGAAGCAGGTATGGACGATTACTTAGAAAAGCCACTCGACGCAGAAATGTTCTACGCTATAATGCAAAAGTACATTTCTAAAGACGTTACTTGATAGTGCCTGTACAAAAATAGAATATGTGTTGTTGTCTGAGGTGTGAACACCTACAAATTGCCGATCGGCCACTTGTAGATGTTCACACCCTTTTAATAGCTAAGTTTATTTATATTTCGTCATAATAAACGCTAATTATGGTTATGAAGAAAGATATTGACAGAATATTATGAGGCTGTTATTATAAGGCGAGTAAATGATCGCTCTCCTTATAATAACATAGTGAGGATAAGGTGAACTATGTAAAACGGTTGGAGGTAATAGTTAATGAAGGCTGAATATATTAATCCATTTATATCAGCGAGTGCTGAAATGATTGAACAAGTTACTGGGCTAAAGACAAAGATGGGTAAGACATATATCAAAAAGGTGCCCTACCGCAGTGAAGCATTCTTGTTCTCATAGGAATAACGGGCGGATTTCATGGTAGTGTCGTATTGTCATTCAGCAAAAGTATCTGTTGTAAACTTGCTTCAGTTATGATGGAATGCCAGCTCATCACAGAACTGGATGAGATAGCCAAAAGTGCCATCGGTGAATTATGTAATATGATCTTGGGTTTTACGGCAACGTTATTTTCAAGAGAAAAAATAATCGTAGATATTACTCCTCCAACTATTCTGACAGGAGACAACATTGAATTGAGCATGCCGAATACAGTCGTCGTATGTATACCTCTAATATTCGAAGATGACTCACAAATCGAGATTAATGTATCGTTTGTAGAAGATATATCTTAAGGTAAGCAGGTAAGCTGTCTATAAGTAAATCTAAATCTTACTAGTGGAGGAACACATATTGTCAAAATTAATACACACTAAAGAAAGCTTAATTTTATCGACGATCGAGGTTATTAGTGAACAGGGTCTGCAGGGTCTGACCACCAGAGAGGTCGCCAAAAGACAGGGCATCTCAGAATCAACGATATTTAAGCACTATAAATCTAAAAACGAACTTATTCTGGCGGTACTCGATTATTTCTCGCAATATGATCAAGCAATCATTGAATCGTTAGTCCTGAAAGAGCTCAAACCCATCGAAGCGATTATTTATTTTGCCGAAGCCTATGTCACGTATTATGAAAATTATCCAGAAATAACGGCAATTACCCTGTCCTATGAGGGGTTAATGCATGAAGCAGAGTTCTGTATTGTAATTAAAGAGATTTTTACCAAACGAGTCAACACCATTCAATTCTTAATTGAGGAAGCTAAATGTCAGAATGAAATTAAGCAGAATGTCGATCCAGAGAGTCTTACCGATCTTATTATTGGTTTAGAAAGAGAGGTTGTATTGAGATGGCGCCTTAACAACTATAACTTTTCTCTAAAAGAACATACCTTAAAAGCCTTGAAAATGTTATTAGAGGTCTTTCATAAGGAATAGGTAGATAAAAAGTCCAGTTTATAGAGGAGTGTTTTAAATGAAGAAATTACTTATTGTGGATGATGCAGCTTTCATGCGCCTTGCCATTCGCAATATGCTCCAGAAACACGAAATAGAAATTGTTGGAGAAGCGGCTAACGGGGCAATAGGCGTTGAAATGTATAAGCAATTACTTCCAGATGTCGTGACGATGGATATTACGATGCCAGAGATGACTGGAATTAAAGCCCTCAAAGCTATCAAAGCTTTTGATCCTCAGGCGAAAGTGATCATGGTATCCGCTATGGGACAGGAAGGGATGGTGAAGGAAGCAATTATTAATGGAGCAAAAACATTTATTGTCAAACCCTTTAAGGAAGAATTCTTATATCAAACAATATGTAAAGTACTAGGTATTTAGAGGCGACTCCAAGTCAGAAGGGGGTGAATGAATTGTCTAACCAGTATGTGAACGAACCAATGCTTGATCTGTTCATTTTCGAGTCGATGCAACTACTTGAGCAAATGGAGCACTTGATCATATCGAATGAAAAGTCTAGTTCTTATGCATCGGATGCAATAAACGAGATCTTTAGGATTATGCATACGATCAAAGGGTCCTCCGCAATGATGCTCTATAATAATATTTCAACGTTGGCTCATTCTATGGAAGACCTGTTTTTTGTTCTGCGGGAGGATAAGCCTCAAAACGTCGATTATTCTGAGCTATCCGATTTGGTACTTGAGGGTCTCGATTTCATTAAAGTTGAGATTGCTAAAATCAGGAATGGTGACGAAGCAGATGGCAATGCATCTGATCTAATAGAGAGCTTGCGATTCTTTTACGAAACGATTAGAGGTCAGGAATTTAACTCTATAGATCAAACTATAGGTGGAGTGATTCCTAGTGAAAATCGCAAGCCTGATAAGCAGCAATATTACATTAGTAAAGTGAGAACAGAAACCACATCCAATAGGAATACGTTTGAGGCCACCCTTCGTTTTGAAGAAGATTGTGGTATGGAAAACCTCCGAGTGTTTGGGGTGGTGAACGATCTAGGAGACCTAGCTGAAGAGTATTATCATATACCCGAGGATCTCGACAAAGAGGATAGTGCTAGAGTTATTAAGGAGCAAGGGTTTACCCTGTTTCTAACAACAGAGCGTTCCTTGGATGAGATTCACACAGCTCTAATCCAGACAATCTATCTAAAGAACCTTCAATTAACGCAGGTGGAAAATAGCGAATCGTTGAATGAACGTCATAAAGAAAGACAAATATTACTAGAAGACTACTCAGTGAAGGTTCCGACAGTGTGCTGTCCAAATCGTGTTGACAACGAACCTGAAGGAAAAGAATTGCATTCTACTGCGACTCAGCAGAGCATTATTAGTGTCAGCGTAGCAAAGTTAGATCAACTAATGGATTTAGTGGGAGAAATGGTGATCGCAGAGGCCATGGTGACGCAAAATCCTGATCTCAAAGGTTTAGAACTGAATAACTTTGATAAGGCAGCCCGACAACTTAGGAAAATCACCGGTGAACTACAAGATACTGTCATGTCTGTGCGCATGGTGCCTTTGGCTGGGACGTTCCAAAAAATGAACCGAACTTTGCGTGACATGTGTAAAAAGCTTAATAAAGAAGTCCAGCTCCAATTGATCGGCGAAGAAACTGAAGTAGACAAAAATATTATTGAACATATCTCGGATCCCTTAATGCATCTCATTCGCAATTCAATCGATCATGGGCTAGAGATGCCTGACGAACGGGAGCAGCTGGGCAAACTCCGACTGGGTACGATTGTTTTAGAAGCCAAAAATTCAGGAGGAGATGTCTTAATCATTATTCGGGATGATGGTGAAGGTTTTAATAAAGATAGGATCTTGGCTAAAGCTCGTGAAAAAGGTTTAATTCAAGGACCAGAAGACGAAATAACGGATAAAGAAATCTATAATTTTGTCTTTCTACCAGGGTTTTCTACGAATGAGAGTGTCACCGAATTTTCCGGACGTGGCGTCGGGATGGATGTCGTGGTGAAGAACATTGAAGCGGTTGGGGGATCGATATCAGCGGATAGTATACCGGGAAGGGGGACGACCATTACTCTTAAGATTCCTCTAACCCTGGCGATCATAGATGGCATGAACATCAAGGTAGGAGATTCACGGTATACCATACCGACAACCGCGATTAAAGAGTCCTTTAGTCCAAAAATGACGGAGGTAATTGTCGATCCCGATGATAATGAAATGATGATGGTTCGAGGACAGTGTTATCCTATCCTGCGATTGCATGATATATATCATGTACACACGGAAGTGACCCAGTTTACGGATGGGATTATCATTATGGTGGAACAAGACAACAAGACCCTTTGTATCTTTGCAGATGAGTTGATCGGTCAACAGCAGGTTGTGGTCAAAGCACTGCCAACTTATATCAAGAATACCAGCAAAGTCATAGGACTCGCAGGGTGCACGTTATTGGGGGATGGGAGCATAAGTTTAATACTTGATATAGCGGGGCTGATCAGTTTCAGGAGATCTGCGTAAAAGTTCACGGTGCTGGAAAGGAAGGAGAGATAACATGGCAGACAATGGAGAAGTGGAGAGTCAACAAGAAGAAGTAGAAGACACCCAAAAAGGTAAGTTCCTCACGTTTTGTTTGGGGACTGAGTTTTACGGGATTGAAATTAAATACGTTACTGAAATTATTGGGCTTCAGCCCATCACGGAAATTCCGGAAATGCCCGAGTATATCAAAGGAATCATTAATTTAAGGGGTAAGCTCATTCCTTTGATGGATGTGAGGCTGAGGTTCAAAAAGCCCTTTAGGGAGTACAACGATCGGACTTGCATCGTTGTCATTGATATTAAAGAAATTCCCATAGGTCTGATCGTGGACAGTGTTTCTGAGGTGATAGCAATCCCAGAAGAAGAGATTGTCGCACCCCCAACCATGACGAAGGAAGGCAACAAATACATCAAAGGGATTGGCAAAGTGGGGACTGATGTGAAACTTCTTCTGGATTCGGATAAGCTGCTCACTGAAACAGATTTTGATAATTTAAGGTAATCAATAAAATAAATGGGGGTGTTGCGATATGAAATGGTTTATGAATATGAAAATAGCAGCAAAGCTAGTGTTAGGGTTTATACTTGTAGCAATTATAGCAGCAATTGTAGGCGTTGTAGGCATCGTAAATATGAAGGCTATAGACAAAGCTGATACGGAGCTTTATAAGAACTATACCGTGCCAATCTCCGAATTAGGAGATATATCGACTCAATTCCAACGGATAAGGGTCAATGTACGTGATTTGACATTAACGAATGACCCCCTCCAGAATAAAAAAGTGTCGGATAGTATAGCTCAGAGACAAGCCGACATTGCTAAGGATTTAGAGTCCTTTGATAAAACAATATTATTAACCAGTGTGAGAGAACAATATGGTGACCTAGTTAAGAAAAATAATACTTTTACGCAGCAGGTTGCTAAGACAATTGAGCTGGGAATGCAAAACAAAAATACAGAAGCTATAGCACTTATGAGTGAAACTGGTTCCAGCGGCATTGCTTCAAGAGAACTACAGGATGCAATTGCTAATTTAATCCAAGTTAAATTAGACGAAGCAAAAGGAAAGGCCGAGGCTAATAACAACACCGCCAGCAGCAGTACCATAATTATGATTATTGTGATAGGCGCAGGTGCACTCCTAGCAATAGGGCTAGGTGTGTTTCTGAGCTCACTTATCAGCAAACCCATTCGTGAACTTGTTAGCGTTGCGGAGAAGATTGCAGATGGGAACTTGGATGTAGCCATTGAGACTAAGACCAAAGACGAAATCGGGATGCTTTCTGCAGCCTTTAAGCGTATGGCCGATAATCTCAATGAGGTGATGTCCAACTTTAACTCGGCCTCCGAGCAGGTCGCTTCTGGGTCTAGGCAGGTATCTGCTTCGAGTATGTCTCTCGCCCAAGGTGCCACAGAACAGGCTAGTTCTATCGAACAACTAACCGCTTCTATCGAAGAGATATCCACGCAAACCATGCTTAATGCCCAAAATGCTACTCAAGCAAATCAGCTTGCTGAGGCCGCCAGGGAGATTGCAATCCAGGGTAATCAGCAAATGGAAGGAATGCTCCAAGCCATGGAGGAAATTAATGATTCTTCCGGCAATATTTTCAAGATTATTAAAGTCATTGATGAAATCGCGTTCCAAACGAATATCTTAGCTCTTAATGCCGCAGTAGAAGCTGCTAGAGCTGGTCAACATGGTAAGGGTTTTGCCGTGGTCGCGGAAGAAGTCAGAAATCTCGCGGCGCGTTCAGCTAATGCGGCTAAAGAGACCACGGATATGATTGAAGGTTCTATTAAAAAGGTAGAGGGCGGAACTAAGATTGCCAACGAGACGGCTCTTGCCCTCAACAAAATAGTGGAAGGCGTCAGTAAAGCAACCAACCTTGTAGCGGAAATTGCGACGGCTTCCAATGAACAAGCGTTAGGTATTAATCAAGTGAATCAAGGTATTATGCAAGTCTCGAGTGTGGTCCAGACTAATTCCGCGACTTCGGAAGAAAGTGCTGCCGCCAGCGAGGAACTATTAAGTCAAGCGGAGATGTTAAGAGAACAGGTGGCTAAGTTTAAGTTGAGGAAGAACACAGGATTCTCCTCTAGAGGATTTGAAGATCTCAATCCAGAGGTCTTGAAAATGCTGGAAGAAATGTCACGTAAGCAAAAACGCAACACTAATTATGATAGCCAAGGTTATGCTGAGGCTGCGGTAACAGCAACGCCAATAAGTAGTAAAAAACAAATCTCTTTAAGTAATAACGAGTTTGGTAAGTACTAAATCAACAAAGGAGAGCCTAATGGCTCTCCTTAAAACTAAAGAGAGGAATTTTGTAGAGAGGGAGGTGTAATATGCTTACGATTTCCGATCAAGAATTTAAGCAACTGGCAGAATATATTAAGGCTAATTATGGTATCTTTCTAAAAGAAGAGAAAAAGACCTTGATAGTTGGACGGCTCAGTAACGTGTTAGAGGGGAAAGATTTTACAAATTTTCATGATTATTTTAACTATCTTATAGCAG
>Ga0209386_1000519_pt1 | contig 18629 bp, 16 predicted proteins | sample NGEPertwo_FD_184510 | JGI IMG/M metagenome (GOLD analysis project Ga0209386, IMG submission 184510) | Arctic peat soil microbial communities from the Barrow Environmental Observatory site, Barrow, Alaska, USA - NGEE Permafrost154B-two... | ecosystem: Environmental > Terrestrial > Soil > Wetlands...
AAGGACTATTTTGGGCTCCGCTATGCTGGAGAAGATCGACTTTATGTTCCGTTGGATCAACTGCATCTCTTACAAAAATATTTGGGAAGTGCTGCGGAAACCCTGCCCAAACTGTACAAACTTGGGGGGACTGAGTGGTACAAGGTAAAGAGTAAAACACGCAGTGCCGTCAAAGAAATGGCAATTGATCTTGTGAAACTTTATGCCAAGCGGGAGGCAATCAAAGGATTTGCTTTTTCTCAAGATAATGCGTGGCAAAACGAATTTGAGGACAAGTTCCCTTATGTGGAGACCCCAGATCAACTCCAGAGCATTGTGGATGTAAAACTTGATATGATGCGACCACGTCCGATGGACCGCTTACTTTGCGGAGATGTGGGATATGGCAAAACAGAAGTTGCCCTTCGCGCAGCGTTTAAAGCGGTGTTGGACAGCAAACAAGTAGCAGTCCTCGTTCCCACTACTATTTTGGCCCAACAGCATTTTAATACGTTTCGGGAACGGTTTATAGGATATCCGATTACAATCGAAATGCTGAGCCGTTTTAGGTCTCAGAAGGAACAAAAGGAAATACTTGCAGGTCTCAAGGTTGGCCGAATTGATGTCATTGTGGGAACGCATCGCATTCTCGCTGATGCCGTTGAATTTAAAGATTTAGGTTTATTAGTCATTGATGAAGAGCAGCGTTTCGGGGTTGCCCACAAGGAGAAGCTTAAAACCTTAAAGGGTAACGTCGATGTGCTGACCTTGTCGGCAACCCCAATCCCAAGGACCTTACATATGTCGCTGGTAGGAGTTAGGGACATGAGCGTGATTGAGACGCCACCTGAAGGCCGGTATCCAGTTCAGACGTATGTTACGGAATTTCGGGCTGATGTGGTACGCGATGCCATAAGGCGTGAGATTCAACGGGGCGGACAAGTATTCTATGTGCATAATCGAGTTGAGGATATGGACAAAGTGACTCATTTCTTGAGTGACTTGGTTCCCGAAGCACGATTTGGTGTTGCCCACGGTCAGATGCGCGAAACACAGTTGGAACGTGTCATGCTGGACTTTCTAGAGCAGGAAATTGATGTCTTGGTTTCTACAACCATTATCGAGACCGGACTGGATATGCCCAATGTAAACACGCTTATTATCGATGAGTCCGATCGTTTTGGGTTATCCCAACTTTATCAGTTGCGGGGACGTGTGGGGCGGTCCAATCGTAAGGCGTTTGCCTACCTTTTGTATAAACCGCAGAAGGTTCTTACGGAAATTGCCGAAAAACGTCTGGCTGCGATCCGTGAGTTTACGGAATTTGGAGCGGGATTTAAAATTGCCATGCGAGACTTGGAAATTAGAGGTGCAGGTAACTTGATTGGTGCTCAGCAACATGGGCATTTAGCAGCGGTGGGTTTTGAAATGTACAGCCAGATGCTTAAAGAAGCGGTTCAGGAGTTGCGTGGGGAAAAGGTGGAAGAAATCATTGAGCCAAGCATTGAGCTCCAGGTAGATGCCTTTTTACCGGACAACTATGTTGGAGATAGCCAAGCTAAGGCGTCGTTGTACCAACGACTGGCCATGGTTCGGGATGAGGAACAACTTAGCGATATGGTCGATGAATTGGTGGATCGCTTCGGAACTCCGACTCGTGAAGTTGAACACTTAATTGAAATAATCCGGATCAAAATACGGTCAAGCTCTTTGAAAGTCGAACAAATTCAACAAGGCAAACAAAATGTTAGTATTCGTTTTGCAGTAGATATGGGCATGTCTGGTGAGAACCTGATGGCCGTGGCCTCGAACTCCCCTTATCCCTTGTCCTTCAAGACAATGAGTGGTGGAAATCTTGAGTGCAAAATCCGTATCCGGACGCTGAACCAAGCAGAGGTAATTGAGGCGGTAGGTCGAGTGCTCGCGGCATTTTGCAATATTGCTTCAAGCACAACTCCTTGATATACTGTTCACAGGTTAAAGTGAACTCGTTCAGCTAAAGCTGAGGACGGAGACTTCGGGGTGGGAGTTTTGAAAGTGGATGAAAGGGTGTGTCTAAATGAGAAAGTCTCAAGTGGGGATGATTTTGGGAGTCATTGCATTGATCCTTATAACCACGGGGTGTTCTTCGTTGGTTGGCGGTAAATGGGCGGTAAAAGTTAATGGAGAGTCAATTTTGATTAAGGATTATGATGCGCGAGTTGCCGAGGCACAGAAGACTTATGAAAAACAAGGTTTGAAATTTGATACAGCGGACGGTAAAGCAGCCTTACCTCAGATTAAAAGCCAGCTTCTAGAACGAATGATTGAAGGTAAGCTTATCGCTCAAGAAGTGAAGAATCAGAAGCTTGATCCAGAGGATGCAAAAGTCAAGGAGCAGGAGGCAATCATTAAAAAAAGCATTGGGAATGATGTTAAATTTCAAGATACCCTAAAACAACAAGGGATGACGGAAGCTGAATTGAAGAATTTTTTGACCGTTTATGAGAAAGTAACCGCTGACGTTAAAGTTCTGAGTGCTGCTGAAGTTAAAACTTTTTTCGATCAAAACGTGGCTAAGTATACCCAGCCTGAAAGAGTAACAGCTAGTCACATTCTGGTTAAAACGGAAGATGAAGCTAAGGCAATAATTACGAAACTTAAAGCGGGGGCTGATTTTGCCAAGCTCGCTAAAGAGAATTCTACTGATACTCAAACAAAAGAGGCCGGTGGCGAGCTTGGAACGATTACTAAGGGGGGAAAAATGGTTCCTGAATTCGAGACAGCGGCATTTGCCCAAAAAGTAGGCGAATTTTCGGCAACTCCTGTGAAAACAGAATATGGTTATCATGTTATCTTGGTTACAAGTCACACGCCTTCGATAGCACCGGTTTTTGAAAAGTTGAAAGCTCAGGTGGAAAAGGATTCGCTAAATTCGGCGAAAGACGTGAAGTTTCAGACGTACTTTGACGATTTGCGGACGAAGGCTAAAATAGAATATGCTAAGGAATATAAACCTGCAAGTAAATAATTCAGGGCAAAAGAAGGCAAATTAATATTGCCTTCTTTTTTTATAGATTTAGCATTTAGAGTTACCTTTTTTTGTACCTCATTGAAAAAAAAAGAATAATTGTCAATCATTAGATATATACTATCATTGAATTTAAGGTTCAGAAATAACTGCTAAATTATTTTCGGGAACGACAAAAGGAGGAAAGTGCATTTATGAAAGCAACAGGTATAGTAAGAAGAATTGATGACCTCGGTCGTGTCGTTATTCCAAAGGAAATTCGTCGGACTCTTCGTATTCGGGAAGGAGATCCGTTAGAGATTTTTGTAGATCGGGAAGGGGAAGTAATTCTAAAAAAATATTCCCCCATCCGAGAATTGGGGGAGTTTGCCAAAGAATATGCTGATTCACTTTTCGAGACAACCGGGCATATTACTTGCATCTCAGATCGTGATACGATTATCGCAGTATCTGGAGCTTCAAAGAAAGAGTATTTGAATAAGGCGGTAGGACCTATCATCGAACAAGCCATGGAGGGAAGAAAAACTATTCATATCGGTGTTGCAGGGGAGCATACCTTATGTAAAGACTGTCCTGATAATGAAGATGCGGAAAAATGCAAGTATACAAGTGAAGTCATTGCACCGGTTATTTCACAAGGGGATCCTATAGGTGCGGTGATGCTTATGTCCAAAGAGCCTAATATGAAGATGGGGGAACTGGAGATTAAATTAGCCGAGACTGCTGCTGGTTTTTTAGCAAAGCAGATGGAACAATAAGCGTAGCGATAAGGGGATGTCCTGTTCGAGTCATAGCTGATTAGACACTAGACACTCCTGAGTCCTCGATCTAGTAGCACTTATGTAATTAATTACTAAAAATAAAGCGGTTAACCGCTTTATTTTTTTACCATTTAGAAAGTTTATGATAAAATACTCCTAGGAGGTGAGAAAATGTCCTCGTGTCTTCATGTCATGGGCCTTGGCCCTTCTGGACTAGAACAGTTAACCCTTGGAAACTATCGCCGTATTTGCAACGCAAAGAAAATTTTTGCACGAACTGCAGAGCATCCCTGTGTTCAGGAATTGATGGCCGAGGGTATATGCGTAGAATCGTTTGATGAGGTTTATGCCAAGGAACCTTCCTTCGAGAAGGTGTATGAAAGCATTACCGAACAGTTACGTAAAGAGCTGGAAAAGAGCCCTGAGGTTATCTACGTGGTTCCGGGACATCCCATGGTTGCTGAGAAGACCGTACAACTTATTGGCGAAAAACTTGCGCAGGAATATGAAGTAGTGATCTATCCAGCCATGAGCTTCGTCGATGAAATATTTAGAGTCTTAAAGTTCGACCCTATTGACGGGGTGCTAATAAGGAATAATGATGCTTTAAAAGATGTAGGGCTGACGGGGAAAGAATGGCTGATAATTCCCCAAGTATATAATAAATTGGTGGCCTCAGAGGTCAAATTGGACCTTATGAGTTCTTACCCTGACGATGCATGGGTGTATATTACAAAAGCCCTTGGAACCTCTAGCGAACAGGTGGACAAGCGTCCACTCTACGAGATGGATCATGGGTCCTATGATCATTTGACTACCGTAGTTTTACCACCGAACTCAGAGGTTATCTCTTTTTCTAGGTTGACGAAAGTTATGGCAATCTTGCGTTCTGAAGAGGGGTGTGCCTGGGACCTTCAACAAACACATAGTACTTTAAAGCCCTGCCTTATTGAAGAAAGCTATGAAGTTCTTGATGCAATAGATAAAAAAGATATGTATAATTTATGCGAAGAGTTGGGAGACTTATTATTACAAGTTGTTTTTCATGCTCAGCTTGCTTCAGAAGATAGAGAGTTCGATATTCAAGATGTACTTCAGGGGATTATTGAAAAACTAATTCGCAGGCATCCCCATGTTTTCGGGGAGGAGAAGGTAGATACAGCCGATGATGTGATCCTGACTTGGGATAGAATCAAGCAGGAAGAGAAGAGCCGTGGTAATAATGAGTTAGCCTTCTTTAATGATCCGTTAGGGTTACCAGCACTCATGTGGGCTTCCTCAACACAACGTAGAGTAGCCAAGGTTGGGTTTAGCTGGTCAGAAGTAGATGGGCCTTGGGGGAAAGTCGAGGAGGAATTACAAGAGCTTAAAAGTGCTTTGTCCGAGGGAATAGGGGTACGTGAAGAATTAGGCGATTTAATGTTTTCAATAGTCAACTTATCTAGCTTTTTAAAGCTTGATGCAGAAGGAGTTCTTAGGGATGCCATACATAAGTTTCAACAACGTTTTCTGAAAATGGTTGATTTAACACGAAAAGACGGTTTGGATTTAGAACAATTAGCGCTTAATGATATGGATGTGTTTTGGGAAAAGGCTAAATCTCAAGAAAAAAGTGGTAAATCCAAGTAATATAAATAAAAAAAGCAGGAGATTGATTATTTATCGCGAAATATAAATTGTCGTGATAAGATCAGTTATTGGGAGGGTCTATTTTTGAATAAAGCTGAATTAGTTAGTGCTGTTGCTGAGAAAGCTGACATGTCTAAGAAAGATGCAGAAAAAGCTGTTAGTGCCGTTTTTGCTACAATCGAGCAGACCTTGGCACAAAGCGAAAAAGTTCAACTGGTTGGTTTTGGGACGTTCGAAGTAAAAGACCGTGCGGAACGAACGGGAAGGAATCCTCAAACAAAGGAAACTATCTTAATTCCAGCGGCTAAGGTTCCTGGCTTTAAGGCAGGGAAAGCTCTTAAAGACGCGGTCCAAAAATGAGTCCGGGGATAGTTTCACAAAATCAGGTTCCAGGTCTTTTCTGGAACCTGATTTTGTATATCAAAAAACATACTTTCAGTTAGGAGAAATGTAATGCGCATCGATAAATACCTAAAAGTATCTCGTCTGATCAAGCGACGCACGGTTGCAAAAGATGTCTGTATCGGAGAGAAAATCTCAATAAACGGACGGGTTGTTAAACCCTCAGCAGAAATCAAGATAGGGGACCGTATCCTGATAGAGATGGGGACTCATATTCTTGAAGTACAGGTCTTAGCTACACCGAAAAGTATAAAGGCCAATGAAGCACAAACCCTTTATGAATTGATTCGTGATGAACGGAAGGCAGAGTCTTAAGACTCTGCCTTCCGTTTTACATAATTCTACTTAGAAATTATGAGACAACTATTCTTATCGCTTATTGCTTATTGCCTGGCTATCACAAGCGTGCTAGGGTGGTTGAGACGTAGCAAATACGCTTTGCGTGCTTTAGTGCATGTAAAGCGTATTTGCGTCCAAAATACAAACTGCGCCATATGGCCCCAGATTGCACCTAAGGCACCAAAACCTAGCACCCGTCCTTTGTGACCTGAAAGGAGACTATATTAGCTTAGAAAGCACACAAACGTCTCTGCGCCATAGGACTAACGACAAGGCACTGTTCCAGATAACGAATAGATAAACTTTCTCCTTCTAAAGGGCAGGCGATGTGAATAGTATGTTAAGAAGAAAAAGTGTTAGGGGGATGGGGCATGGTGGACAAAATTGGCAAGGGACATCGCCTTGTCATGGAAAATCGAGAACAAATTGCGCTGACAGGAGTACAGAAGGTGCAGTCCTTTGACCCCAAAGAAATTATTCTTGAAACTGAGCTGGGTATATTAAGTATCAAAGGAGAGCAACTTGGCATTAAATTGCTTAATCTTGAGGAAGGCCTCATTGACCTTCAGGGGCATGTCAGTGCTTTGATCTATCATCGAAATACGAGTGGTGGCTCACGTCAAGGATTAATGAATCGAATTTTTCGTTAATAAGCCTCCCTAGTCATTAGAAAGGAGGAAGAACAATCTCAGAATTCGTGACGTTTTTTTGGGTCATTGTGGCTGGATCAGCAGTTGGATTAGTGTTTGACTTTTATCGCTCTTTTCGTCGTTGGCAAGGCTGGGGGCAAGTTTTGACCTTTATAGGTGATGTACTCTTTTCATTAGTTGCTTTGTTTATTCTTTTCTACTTTTTCAAAAAGGCTAATGCCCTAGCCTTTCGTTCTTATATTATTTGGGGTAGCATGCTGGGGTTGATCCTATATTTAAGATTATTGAGCCGTTTTTCTGTCCGCTTCTTTTTTGGACTCTATCGGGTAATGAATTACCTTTCTGGACTTATCCACAGAGGGATAAAGATTCCGATTAGAGGGCTTGTTCTTATCATGAGACCTCCCTATGCAATTTTGAAATGGTTTAGTATGCTTCTCTATCGGATAGGAGAACTTTTTCTCCTTGAACTAATCACTCCTATTAAAAAAAGGGTAAAGGGGTGCTGGAGAAGACTTCTGCCACCAAGGATTACTAAGTAAATTTTTATATAGGGATTGATTACTTAATAGAGAGTGGCTATAATGGAGCTATATTAGCATTGTAAATGATTTGTAGACTATTTGTAAATGATTTGTAAACCATTTGTCCACATCTTATCCACACTTGTGGATAACTATTCAGCAGGGGTGTGCCACAGTGCAAATAGAAATTCGAGGTTTGGAAAAACTAAGCTTTCGGGAACGCCAGGCGGTGATCCTCAAAGAAAGTGGGAAATCTTTAGAAACCATCGCCAAACAACTCCAGCTCAGTCAGAGTTCTGTGGCAACTTTATTAACGCGTGCCAGAAGCAAAGGTTATGAGATTGTTTGTATTATTCCGGCAGGGGAACTTGGCTTAGGGGGGGAGGAACTGGATGAAGAGGGCTAATCAGAAAATTCAACCGCGAAATAAGCCTAGGTTTCAACTCCGTTTCAGTACTATTTTTGTTCTATGCATTATGGTCGCTGTCGTCGGAAGTTCCTCATGGCAAATATGGCAACTTCGTTCTCAAGTAGAGGGGAAATTAGCTCATTTAAATCAGGAAAAAAGAACATTACTTCAACAAGAAAAAGTACTTCGCGATGAGATTGCGCTATTGAACACTGACCGTTATATCGAAAAATTAGCCCGAGAGAAGTTAGGACTTGTAAAACGAGGCGAAATTCTCATTTCTCCTAAGAATTAGTAATTAACGTTGATCTTCTTAACCTTGACAGTTGTAAGTGTTGCATATAACATAGAGTAGATATAGATAGATCATCACAAGGAGGAGTTTACTTCGTATGGCCATTGACGTTGGCAGTATTGTTGAAGGAGTCGTTACAGGGATCACGAATTTCGGAGCATTTATTGAGTTGCCGGATCGAGTAACCGGACTCGTACATATTTCGGAAGTCGCAGATGCTTACGTAAAGGACGTCCGAGATTACTTAAAAGAACAAGATCATGTCAAAGTAAAAGTCATTCATGTGGATGAAAAAGGAAAGATTGGACTTTCAATTAAACAAGCAAATCCCACTGTTCGTAACGTGGGTCGTGAACGCCGTCTTCCGCCAACCGTGTGCTTTGAGGATAAGTTGGCTAAGTTTATAAAAGACAGCGATGAGCGTCAGACAGAATTTCGTCGTGCTACAGATTCTAAGCGTGGAGGCAGAGGTTCAAGTAGATAATAGTTGTAACCGCCGGAAGGCGGTTTTTTCTTTGTAAGAGTCCCTTCGTGAAAATGCTGGAGTTTTGAGAAAGTCGTAGGGTTAATACTACAGTATATAAAGAATAATTATGAACCACGTCGAAAGTTGTTGCGCATGGGTGCCTTTACTAGACAAGCTTTGCCATCTTATTAGGTTATAATGTTACCATAAAATGGTTAAGAGGTGACATTATGGCAGAATGGACAACGCTGAAATTAAATCAAGGCCTGCGTAGTAGGATTTCAATCGAAAGTACGTTCTTTCCACTGTTATTGGGAGCGTTGTTAGCGCGGGGCAGCATTTTGGGCTTTCATCCTTTCGCAGTTGCCTTCGGGGCGGCCTTGCTCATGCGAGGAGAAAGTGGGGTCTTATTCGGAATTCTCGGTATTGCCATCGGTGTGCTTTCGCTCGGTGACGTATCCTTTGCACTGCAAGTTGTGGTTATGTTAGCAGCTTTGAAATTGATTATTCCTGCTCTGCGCAAAAAAAAGCACGAGGGAATATATCTGGTTACCTTAACAGGCCTACTGGTAGCCCTAGTTTCTTCTCTAGCTATAAGCTTTGAAAAGCCTGATTTTTATGCATTTTTCTCAGTGGGCCTTTATGGTGTGCTTGCTGGAGGATTTGCGATAATCTTTTGGTATGCAATGTGTCATCAGGAGGCGATCTGGAGGGGAGAATTCCAGCGTGAACAAGGAATTGCCTGGCTTTTTATTCTTATAGGCGTGATGAGTGGTTTGCAAGGTGTACAGGTGATGGGACTTAATTTCTCCGTCGTCTTATTGAGTTTCTTTATGTTATTCGTTTCGGAGCGGTACGGAGCAGGAACAGCTGCGGGTGTTGGAGCCTTACTGGGCTTTATGCCTCAATTAAACACTATAAACACCCAAAATTTAATGGATGCTGGGATTTACGGTTTAGCCGGTTTTTGTACGGGTGCATTTCGCCGGTTTGGTAAATTAGGGATAGGTACGGCGTTCATTGCTGTTATGTTGATGCTAACAGTCTTTTTGAGACAAGAGGCAATATATACACAACTTATTTCCTCTACAGTCGGTTTATTACTCTTTCTTCTACTGCCCGGAGCAGCTCATCAAAAAGATTTTCTAAAACCTAAGGCGATTCCAGAGGTGGAGACTACTGTTTCTAAGGTAAAGGCCTTAGCAGAAATATTTGATCAAATTGCTTTGAGTTATCAAGCTGCAGAGGCTGAATCTTTTGAGATGCGCCCAGAAGTTCCTGAACTCATGAATGTTTTAGTTGAGCGTGTGTGTCATTCATGCCCGACCATGGATGCTTGTTGGAATCGAGAATTCTATAAAACTTACCATATTTTCTTTGAGCTTTTTGGCTTGGTAGAGAATGAAACAGATGTTAAATTGCAAACATTACCAATCGAGTGGAAACGACATTGTGGACGACTCAAGGAAATGTTGTTGGGAGTGCAATTTATCATTGAACAAGAGAAGAGCCAGGAGACCTGGCGTCGTCGTCTCCTCCTCAATCAAGAGGCTTTGTCTCGGCAGTTTCTCAACGTTTCGCAGGTCATAGGGAATCTTGCCAAAGAGCTTCATACACAGCATAACTGGGAAGTAGTAAAACCATCAAATCTGGCTCGCCGCCGCCGTCACTTTCTTGATGTGGGAATCACTACATTCACAAAAACTGGAAACGGCATGAGCGGAGATAATTACGCTTCAATACCATTTTCAACGACTCAACATGCCTTTATTTTAAGCGATGGAATGGGTGTGGGTGAAAATGCATCCAAGATGAGTGCTACTGCGTTGACCCTCCTTGAACAACTTCTTACGACGGGGTTTGAACCGGAAGGCGCGATCCAAGCACTAAACTCTATTCTAGTACTCCGCTCTCCGGAAGAAAGTTTCGTAACAATTGATATGGCAGTTCTAGATTTAGAATCTGCCAATGTAAAGTTAGTTAAAGTGGGAGCTTCTGCATCGTATTTGATCGGTCATGATGGCGTGAAGTCTATTGCATCGTCTAGCCTTCCAGCGGGCATCTTAAATCAAATAGATATACCTGTTATTGATGTGGAGATGCAGAGTGGGGAAACGTTGATTTTATTGACGGATGGGGTGCAAGATGTATTAAAAGAAGGTACAGATTGGATTTCGGATTTTCTGGAAAAAACTACAATTGACAAATCACAGGATATCGCTGACCTTATTGGACAAGAAGCCCGCCGTTTAAGCGGGGGAGCTTTAGATGATGATGGGATTATATTGGTGATACGAAAGAATTATTGGAACGAGTGATACTGATTATGACGGATGTTGGTGATCTTGTCCTGTTAGCGGGACAAATAATTTTAGAGAATGGTGGGGAAACATCTCGTGTGGAAGAGACGATAGTGCGAATGGCTCTTGCCGCAGGGAGACATAAGGTAGACGTCTTTGCCATTCCACAAGGCATATTTTGTACTATTTACGAAGGGCATCAGACGTATACCCGCATTGTTCGAATTCATAATCGTGGCTTAAATCTTGCCAAGGTACTTGAAGTGAACCGGATTTCACGGCAACTATCGGCAGGAAACTTAACGGCAGAGACTGCCTATAATGAGCTGCTGAAAGTGGATGTATTGCCGAGGAGATATCCAACGGTGATTCGACTTCTAGCTGGAGCAATCGGTAGTGGTTGTTTCGGTTATTTATTAGGAGCCCATGTGGGCTCTGTTTTTGTAGCGGGAATGACGGGGTTACTAGTCATGTTGGTGATGGAATTTCTCCAAAAAAGAGAGGTGTTGTACTTTATCTCGCTGGCCATCGCAGGTTTTATGACTGCTGTTGTGAATCTCGCTGTAAAATGGTATTGGCCGGCTATCGAATTTGATTTGGCAATTATTGGGTCGATTATGGTACTTGCCCCAGGTTTGTCGATTACCACGTCAGTCCGGGATGCCTTATTTGGAGACCTCGTTTCGGCCTCGATCCGCGGGGTGGAAGCCTTTGGAGTTGCTCTTTCTATCGCGTCAGGAGTCGGGTCGGCTTTGACGCTCTATATGTGGATCGGGGGAACTATACCCTGAAGCGGAGCAAGGTAAGAAGGGGTACTTTAATATTTAAGCAGGAAAACAGAAATAGGTGTCGAATAGAACTATTATGCCTCTAATTAGGTTGCCCTACCTTTAAGTTTGAAAAACTGAATTTTCAAAATCAAGTGTAGAAATATGCTGACCGCGGAAGTGATTTTTATTAGATACTTCTGTGGATATACTAATCACCTAAAAGACCTACACTTTTTTTGATATGCAGGGAGGATAACCGAGGTGCCAAGGGCGGGAGGCTACGTGTGGTCTGTTTTTGGGATAAGACTGTAAATTTACTTAAGGGAGTGGATTAAATGGCTTGGGATGCTACTGTACTGAAGGATTGGGAAATTGCCGAAGAAGCTGAGAAAAACATGCCTACGGTTGATGAATTAATTAAAACACTGTCACTCGAAAAAGACGAACTGATTCCTTACGGAAAAACGCCGAAAGTGGACTTTCTGAAAATGATGAACCGACTCAAAGATAAACCGGATGGAAAATATATTGAAGTTACTGCTATTACACCGACACCATTAGGTGAAGGGAAAACAACGACTACCATAGGTCTAATTGAAGGACTTGCCAAGAGAGGCATGAATGCCGGAGGTGCAATACGACAACCATCCGGTGGCCCAACTATGAATATCAAGGGTACTGCTGCTGGCGGTGGTAATGCACTATTAATACCTATGACCGAGTTTTCCTTAGGATTAACTGGAGATATTAATGATATTATGAACGCCCACAACCTCGCTATGGTTGCCCTTAATGCTAGGATGCAGCATGAGGCTAACTATACTGATGAGTTTTTAGCTACACGTGGCTTGAAACGTTTGGACATAGACCCCAAGAATGTAGAAATGGGCTGGATCATGGATTTCGCGGTTCAAGGTTTGAGAAATATTATCATGGGTATTGGCGGTAAAAAAGACGGTTTCCAAATGCAATCAAAGTTTGGTATTGCAGTTGGTTCAGAGTTAATGGCTATTTTGGCTATTGCCAAAGATCTTCCCGACTTAAGAGAACGAATTGGTAATATCATTGTTGCCTATAGTAAAACAGGTAAGCCGGTTACTACCCACGACTTAGAAGTAGACGGAGCCATGACTGCTTGGATGCGTAACACGATTAATCCAACGATTTGTTACACCGCTGAAGGACAACCAGTCATGGTCCATGCTGGCCCATTTGCTAACATAGCGATTGGTCAATCATCAGTTATTGCTGACCGCCTTGGCCTGAAGATGTTCGATTATCATGTTACAGAAAGTGGATTTGCTGCAGATATTGGTTTTGAAAAGTTCTGGAACGTTAAAGCTCGTTTGGGCAATCTTAAACCAGATGTTTCTGTTCTAGTGGCAACAATCCGGGCCTTGAAAATGCATGGAGGCGGACCAGCTGTATTACCTGGGCGCGAGCTACCCGAGGAGTACATTAAAGAAAATCTTGAACTCGTGGAAAAAGGGTGCGAAAACCTACTTCACCACCTTAAAACGGTTAAGAAATCTGGGATTATCCCGGTTGTATGTATTAATGGCTTCTATACTGATACCCAAGCAGAGATTGACTTGGTTAAGAAAATTGTTAGAGCAGCAGGAGCTCGTTGTGCTCACTCTACTCACTGGCTTGATGGCGGAGATGGTGCGCTGGAATTAGCGGATACCGTTATGGATGCTTGCAAAGAACCTGTCGATTTCAAATTCCTGTATCCGTTGGACATGCCTCTGCGTCAACGTGTCGAACTCATCGCAAAAGAGGTTTACGGTGCAGATGGTGTAGATTGGTCTCCGGAAGCAGAAGCTAAGGCTGTAAAGTTTGAAGGGGATTCGCATTATGACGATTTCTCCACAATGATGGTCAAAACTCATTTAAGCTTATCTCATGATCCTGCGTTAAAAGGAGTGCCAAAGGGCTGGAGATTACCAATTCGTGACATCTTAGTTTATGGTGGAGCAAAATTCCTTTGTCCAATGGCTGGTACAATTACGTTGATGCCTGGTACAGGTTCCGACCCTGGCTTTAGAAGAATTGACGTTGATACTAAAACTGGTAAAGTTAGTGGCTTGTTCTAGAATCTAGTTAAGTGAAATGAAAGATTAGTAGGAGCTGCCTCTTCATAGAAATCAAATTTCTATGAAGAGGTAGCTCCTTTCTATTAGCTACTATGAACCTATAATTGTTGGTTTCTGATTTATTGGTAGTGGCCATTTATGAATTCTCTGCACGTATGCTGTTGTGTTTAAATGGAGAGAATGTTAAGGTTATAAATAATGTTAAGTAAAACGCAATGGAGATATAATGAATGTTTATCGAACTGACTGTGGCCTTTATCTCTACGCTCGCTTTTGCAGTTGTTTTTAATGTCCCTGTACGTTACGTAGTACCTGGCGCTTTGGCAGGGGCAATAGGATGGCTGATTTTCAGGTCTTTCGGAAGTGCCAATACGGCCATTTTTTTTGGTTCTGTGGGAATTGGGCTTTTAGCCGAAGGGGGAGCTCGTATGTTTCGCGTTCCTGTCTTGATCATCGCGGTGCCTGGAATTATTCCCTTGGTACCTGGAGCAGGAGCTTATTCTACAATGTTAGCTTTGGTTAAAGGCGATTTCATTGGAGCGGTGACTCATGGGACGGAGACGTTGTTCGCCGCCGGTGCAATTGCTGTTGGGATAGCTTTAGCGACAGTTCCTTTGCGCTTGGTTCGGAAAGGGGGCGAAAGACATATACGAAAAACTGCGCGCATACGTATTACCTCAGCTGATTCCAGCAAACGCTAAAGTCATGGTCGCGGTATCTGGAGGTCCGGACTCAATGGCTTTAAGTCATATTATTTGGCGATATGTACGGGAAGAACCGTTAAGAGGGAATTCCTTAGTTCTAACGCATGTTCATCACGGCGTTCGGAAAGAATCTGATGATGAAGTACACCTGGTTCAGACTATGGCCACAAAGTGGGAGACTCCTTGCATTGTGCATCGTTTCGATGCGAAGCAATATGCCAAAACTACTGGTCAATCGTTCCAGGAGGCTGCCAGAGAGTGGCGTTACGCTCGTTGGAAAGAGGATATGTGCAAGGAGGGTTGCACTCTTCTTGCTACAGCCCACCACTTGGGCGACCAAGCTGAGACCATTCTTTATAGATTACTTAGAGGGAGCGGGACGGCGGGATTAGCTGGAATATATCCAGTCAAGGACTCGATAATACGTCCCCTGCTGAGGGTTGGGAAAGAGGATATTTTGAATTACTGTGCACAGGAAGCTCTGCCCTATGCGCTTGATCGTTCGAATGAAGAGCCAGTATACATCCGTAACCGCATCCGCTTAGAGTTATTACCTGAATTAGAGAGGGGTTATAATCCTCGAATTAGAGAAGCTCTGGGCCGTACGGGTGAACTTCTTCGCTGGGATGAAGACTATTTGACCCAGCAAGTTGAGGCGGTGTGGAAACATTACCATATTAAAGACTCTGCAGGTACAATCGGCTTAAGCCGCGATGTCTTTAGTGAACCTGCAGCAATTCTTTCTCGCTTGTTGCGTAGAGCGGCAATGCTGGTCACCCAAGAACCCAGAGGGTTAGGTTTTACTTATGTTTCAAAAATTATGGGCTCTGAGGGAAAGCCAGGTTGGATGCAGGATTTACCGGGTATGATGGTTAAAATTACAGATCAGGGTATTTGGTTTTATAGTTATGCAGCCCCTAAAGGAGAACCGAAAAACGCCATAAATAGGGATGACCAACTGAGAGTGATTCCACCCTTTACAGAGATTCCCTTAAACATGGGATATTGGTCAGAGATTCCAAGTTTGAAGTTAGATGTAGGATTATTGCAGGAATGGAACCTTACCTCAGCGAATGGAAATTTCGATAATAACAAAAACAAGAACAAGGTGGCAGTTTTTAGTCGCCATCTCTTAGACCAGTCTTGTGACCCACTGGTATGTCGTACTCGGAGGCCTGGAGACAAAATGTGGTTTCGGGGTGTTGGGCATAAGACTTTGAAAAAGGTTTTTCAAGAAGATGATATTTCTGTAAAAATAAGAAATAGACTACCTCTAATCGCATTAGGAACAGAGGTACTTTGGGTTCCGGGTGTTCGCCAAAGTGGCCTGTGTCAGGCTGATCAGAGCACAGAAAGAGTTTATTGTGTTCTCAAACCGCACGCTTTGGATTCTAATTTGGATTCATTGTAAAACCCAATACTGCGTGGTATAATAGGAGGAATTGCTTCTTAAGGAGGCGTTACGCTCACTATAGAGGAGGACCATAGTTGAAACTTTTTAAAAATGCGACAATTTATATATTGATAATTCTTATGGCTATTGTGTTAATTAGATGGTCAACTCCTCCCGTTAGTACAGAGGTAGGAATGGATTACAACGCTTTCAAAAGAGCTGTTGCTGAGGATCAGGTTAAAGATGTATTGGCGGTAATGGAAGACAATACCACTAAGTATACTGTCACAATGAAAGATGATAAAAAGCACGAGGTGGTTGGACCTGCGTCGGATTCACAACTTTCAGCTGATCTGTTTTCCCATGGTCTGCCTTACCTCGTCGAACCGCCTCCAAAACCCCAATGGTGGGTGGGACTACTGACAACAATGCTTCCCATTCTCATCATAGTTATCTTTTTCTTCTTTATTATGCAACAAAGCCAGGGTGGTGGCAATAGGGTGATGCAGTTTGGGAAGAGCAAAGCCAAACTTATTGGAGAAGATAAGAAGAAGGTAACCTTTGAGGATGTTGCTGGTGCGGACGAAGTAAAAGAGGAGCTTCAGGAAGTTGTTGAATTCTTGAAGTTTCCAAAGAAATTTCAAGAATTGGGGGCAAAGATCCCCACGGGGGTTCTGCTTTTTGGGCCTCCTGGCACAGGTAAAACTTTACTTGCCCGTGCTGTTTCTGGAGAAGCTGGAGTTCCATTTTTTAGCATCAGTGGGTCGGATTTTGTGGAAATGTTTGTTGGAGTCGGGGCTTCACGGGTACGAGATCTGTTTGAACAGGCTAAGAAAAGCGCTCCATGCATCGTATTTATTGATGAAATTGATGCAGTTGGAAGACAACGGGGTGCTGGGTTAGGTGGTGGACATGATGAACGTGAACAAACGCTGAACCAACTTCTTGTGGAGATGGATGGATTTAACGGAAATGATGGAGTTATAGTTATCGCTGCTACAAATAGGGCAGATGTCCTTGACCCAGCCCTCTTACGACCAGGTCGTTTTGACAGGCAAGTAGTTGTAGATGTACCGGATGTTAAAGGACGTGAAGAGATCCTTAAAGTTCATATTAAAGGGATGCCGTTAGCAGACGATGTTGATCTTGAGGTTATTGCTCGACGCACTTCCGGTTTTACTGGTGCAGACCTGGCCAACTTGATTAACGAAGCGGCACTTCTTTCTGCTCGTCGAAGTGAGACTCAGATTAGACAGCAGGCGATGGAAGATTCAATAGAACGGGTTATTGCAGGACCTGAGAAGAAGAGTCGGATGATCAGTCCTTTCGAAAGAAAACTTGTTTCGTATCATGAAGCTGGGCATGCCTTATTGGGAGAACTCCTCGCTCATACGGATCCGTTACACAAGGTTTCGATTATTCCTCGCGGAAGAGCAGGGGGCTATACGCTTCTTCTTCCGAAAGAAGATCGTAATTATATGACCAAATCCCAACTGCTAGACCAGGTGACTATGTTGCTAGGCGGTCGGGTGTCAGAGGCTTTAGTACTTCAAGAAATCAGTACCGGTGCCTCAAATGATCTAGAGCGGGCCACTGGGATAGTGCGTAAAATGATTACTGAGTTAGGAATGTCAGAACTTGGCCCACTCACTTATGGGCATAAGGAAGAGCAAGTATTCCTCGGTCGAGATATTTCACGTGACCGTAGTTACAGCGATGCTATCGCTTATGAAATTGACAAAGAGGCACGCAGGACTATCGATGAGTGTTACTTGAAAGCTCAAAATCTCATCAAGGAAAATATCGATAAATTACATGCTATTGCCGAAGCATTGATGGAAAAAGAAACGCTGGATGTGAGAAGTTTTGCCGCTCTCATGGCCAAGTTTGACGTCCAGTCTGATGCAGGCGACGCTGCAAAAGTTTCGATTAACCTAGATAAAATTGCGGAAAATTCGCTTGATATTGTGAAAACTGAAATTCAACAAGATGAAAATCAAGCAGTAGAAGGCGAATTCGATAAAAGCTAGTTTTTTTGCTTTAAGGAGAGTTGAGGATGGAAAAAACATTTGTTATGTTGAAACCAGATGCAGTTCAGCGAGGGTTGGTTGGAGAAATAATTGCTCGTTTTGAGAAAAAAGGTTTCAAACTTGCTGGAATGAAATTCCTTCAAGTGGATCGAGCTTTGGCAGAAGCTCATTACGCAGAACATCGGGGTAAAGGGTTCTTTGAGCCGACAGTCACTTACATTATGTCTTCACCGGTTGTTGCCATGGTATGGCAAGGGAGAAATGCAGTGGCGTTGGCTCGAAGGCTTATGGGATCAACGAAACCAGGAGAAGCAGATCCTGGGTCCATCCGTGGGATGTATGGTATTGATGTTAGCCGTAATATTATTCATGGCTCGGACTCACTTACAAGTGCTGAACGTGAGATTGCACTTTATTTCAACCCTGAAGAACTTATAGACTATCCCAAAATGGGTGATGAATGGTTGAGTGAATAAATAAGGGACGCCCGTAGGGGTGTCCTTTTTTCAGAACTAACGGTATGGAGGTGTGAACATTGAAGATGGATAAGAAAGAAAGAGCTTTATTGGGAATAGCTTCTATTTTGCTCGGATTTCTATTTGTAATTCTGCTAAAAACTCAGGGGGTTGCCGGCAGTCAGCTGGCACTGCAGAAAACTGCTGTACCTAATCTGATACAAACAGAACAGGAAAATCAGCAACTTTCTGACGACAATGAAAAGATACAGCTTGAATTGGCGAAATATGCTCTAGGCCAGAGTGCAACAGTTTTGGCAAACCAGCAAGTTCATGAGGCAAAGATGAATGCTGGGTTAATTGGGGTTGAAGGACCGGGCTTGCGAATTACACTGGATGATTCCAAGCGGGAAGCCA
>Ga0209386_1000520_pt1 | contig 18628 bp, 14 predicted proteins | sample NGEPertwo_FD_184510 | JGI IMG/M metagenome (GOLD analysis project Ga0209386, IMG submission 184510) | Arctic peat soil microbial communities from the Barrow Environmental Observatory site, Barrow, Alaska, USA - NGEE Permafrost154B-two... | ecosystem: Environmental > Terrestrial > Soil > Wetlands...
TGGTCCGATGACGTCGGCCCCGACCCGCCCGATCCGGATCGGTGTGCAGATCCAGCCCCAGCACGCCGACTACCGCGCCATCCGCGATGCCGTCGCGCGCGCCGATGACTCAGGCGTCGACGTGATTTTCACCTGGGACCATTTCTTCCCCTTGTCGGGCGACCCGGACGGCAAGAACTTCGAGTGCTGGACCCTGCTGGCCGCGTGGGCGGAGCAGACCGAGCGCGTGGAGCTGGGCGCGCTGGTCACCTGCAACAGCTACCGCAACCCCGACCTGCTGGCGGACATGGCCCGCACCGTCGACCACATCAGCGGTGGACGGCTGATCCTGGGCATCGGCGCCGGCTGGGCCGAGCGCGACTACGTCAAGTACGGCTACGAGTTCGGCAGCCCGGGCACCCGGATCGCCGACCTGGCGGCCGCGATGCCGCGCATCCGGGCGCGGTGGGCTGCCCTGAACCCCGCACCGACCCGCGACATCCCGGTGCTGATCGGCGGCGGCGGCGAGCGCAAGACGCTCCGCATCGTCGCCGAGCACGCCACCATCTGGCACACCTTCGGTGGCGCGGAGGTGATCGCGCACAAGTCGGGTGTGCTCGACGACTGGTGCGCTCAGGTGGGCCGCGACCCGGCCCAGATCGAGCGCTCGGTGGGTGTCGGCCGCCAGGGCCGGCCCGACGACGGCGCGGAGGCGTTCCTCGCCGCAGGGGTGACCCTGTTCACCACCGATGTCGACGGTCCCGACTACGACCTGGGCCTGCTGCGGGAGTGGCTCGAGTGGCGGGACCGCCACAACGCCGAGCGTGTTCGCTGAGAGCGAACACGGTGCGGGCGGAGCGTGCTGACGTGGCGGGACAGGGGCGAGGCTAGGGCCGATGGACGAGCGCACGGAGGGGCCGCGGCTGCCCGGTGGCGGGCCGAGCCGACTCACGCGCCTGCGCACCGGGGTCTCGGGGCCGCTCCTTGGCGTCGTGCTGCGACGCGTACCGCTGCGCACCCTGGGCCGCTGGATCGCGGTCGGGCTCGCCGTCCTGCTCCCGTCGATCGCCTGGGGCGTGGCGACGGCCTCGGCGCACGGCAACCTCGGCCCGCACACGGCGCTCTACCAGATCACCCTCGACCACGAGGTGACAGTCGACCTCGGCCCGATCGGCACCCTCGTCGTCGACTCCCCGCTCCCGGTGCTGGGTGCCCGCGTGGTCGTCCAGGAGATCCCACGGGAGGTCACGTCGGTCGAGGCCTCCACCACCCTCGACGCCCTGTCCCAGGACCTCGAGAAGTACGTCCAGCTGTTCAGCGGCCCGGAGGCCACCCTTCAGGTGGCCGCACGGGCCCTGATCCACGACGCGGTCCGGCGCTCCGCCGTCGCCGTCGTCGTCCTCACCGCGCTGCTGCTGCTGCTCCGCGCAGCGCTCGGTGACCAGCGCCGGACCGAGCTCCGGATGGCGGCGCGGCCACACCGGATGGCGCTGGTGGCAGCGGGCACCATCACGGTGCTGGTTGTGGGGACGATCACGGCCAGTGAACCGCTGCGCCCTGACCCGTCAGGAGAGGTCGTGGCGTCGGCGGTCTTCGACGACACACCCCTGGAGGGCGCGCGGATCACCGGCCGCCTCGCCGGTGTGATCGACACGTACGGCGGGTACGCGGTGAAGGCGTACCGGGACAACCAGGCCTTCTACGCGGCCGCGACCGACGCCGTCCGGGCGGCCTGGCAGGTCAGCGCCGATCGGGACGAGCGGCTGGCCGCCGTCCGCCAGGCCCCGCCGGTGGCGAGCACGACCGGCGACCCGCCGACCGAACCGGTGGTGATGGTCCTGGTCAGCGACCTGCACTGCAACATCGGCATGGCGGAGGTGATCGGGGCCGTCGCGGAGCTCTCCGGGGCCCAGGTGGTGCTGAACGCCGGGGACACGACAGTCAACGGGACCGTCGTGGAGTCGTACTGCGTCACGGCCTTCGCCGACGCCGTGCCGGACGGCGCCACCATGCTGGTCGTCACCGGCAACCACGACAGCCCGGAGACCGCGGCTCAGGAACGTCGGGCCGGCATGCGAGTGCTCGAGGGAGAGGTCGTGGAGGTGGACGGCGTCCGGATCCTGGGCGATGCCGATCCCCGCACCACCCGGATCGGCGTGGGGACCACCCTCGTCGGGGACGAGGACATGACCGACCTGAGCAGCCGGTTGGCCCGGACAGCATGCGACGACCCGGAAGGCGTCGACCTGCTGCTCGTGCACGACCCGAGCGCCGGTGACGACGCTCTGGCCCAGGGCTGTGTCCCGGCCCAGCTCTCCGGTCACCTGCACCGCAGGATCGGGCCGTCCTGGCTGGGCCACGGCACGCGGTACGTCTCGAGCAGCACAGCGGGCGCCGAGCTGGGCGCCAGCACCATCGGGCCGTTGAACGGGATCGCCGAGCTCACCGTCCTGCGCATCGACCCGGACTCGGGACGGGTCCTGGACTACCGCCTGGTGCAGATCCGGCCGGACGCCTCGGCCGCAGTCGGACTCGCGCTGGACTGGCCGGGGGAGCGGCCGGAGCCCGTGCCGGACAGCCGGGTGCAGTAGGGGATCCCGGGCGCCGACGACCCGCCGGACCCGAGGGGGTGACCTCGCGGCGGTGGCGCTTTCGATGGCCGGGCCGTGACGGCGTACGGTTGTGCGGTTGTCGGGTCGAGCGCAGGCCTCCCGACACGCCATCTGCAGACGAGGAGAGGGAGAGCTGTGCGGCACCCCCCGGCCCACACCCCGAGCGGGCCAGGCCACACGACGGCCCCCTTTCGCCGGACCGGCGGACGGCTCGCGGCTGGCGCCGTCGTGCTCCTCGTCAGCATCGGATGGGCGGCACCGGCGCTCGCCCACGACGCACTGCTGGGCAGTGAGCCAGCCGACGGCGCTGTCCTGACCGAGGCACCCAGCCAGATCGTCCTCACCTTCTCCGCCGCCCAGGCGGGCGTCGGCTCCGAGGTCGCGGTGGTCGGGCCCGATGGCGCGGTCTGGAGCGACGGGCCGGCGCAGGTCTCCGAGGCCGTGGTCACCCAGCCGCTGCGGCCGGACATGCCCGAGGGCGTCTACACGGTCACCTTCCGCTCGGTCTCCGGTGACGGGCACCCGGTGAGCGGCGCGTTCACCTTCAGCGTCGATCTCCCGGAAGCGGTCGTGACCGAGGCCCCCGTGACCGAGACGCCCGTGACCGAGACGCCCGAGCCTGCGGCGGCGGCGCCCGACAACGGCGCCCCCGCCCGACCCTGGCTCGGCTGGATGGCAGCGGCCACCGCCGTGCTGCTGGCCCTGACCGGCGTGGTCGCCGCGGTGCGACGCAGGAGGCTGACCGGTGAGTGAGGTGCAGCGGCGCCGCTGGCTGGTGTGGACCGTCGTCGGGGTGGTCGTTGCCGTCGCCCTCGTGGTCGGCGCCCCGTGGGTCTATGCGCGCTTCCTCGCCCGGGAGGCGCCCGACCCGTTGGCGCTGTCCACCCCCACCACGTCGGCCGAGGCGCAGGTCCTCACCGGACGGCTCGAGATCGACGGCACCTGGTTGGTGGGCGAGGGCTCGGAGGCGGGTTACCGGTTGGGCGAGGTGCTCTCCGGGGAGCAGACGACTGTCGTCGGGCGCACCGAAGGTGTCACCGGCACCGTCATCGTGAACGGCGGGATGCTCGACGAGGCGACGATCGTGGTGGACGCCGGCTCCATCTCCACCGACGCGGGGGCACGGGACGCCTACTTCCGGCGGGCCCTGGACACGTCGAGTTTCCCTGAGGCCCGGTTCGAGCTGACGGAGCCGGTGGACATCTCCGCACTGGGCCGGGCCGACGTGCCGCTGTCGGTGACCGCCGTCGGCACCCTGACCTTGCACGGGGTGTCGCAGCCGGCCACCGCCGTCCTCGACGTGCAGCGGACGGCTGGTGGCGTGGAGGTCGCCGGCCAGATCCCGATCACCCTGACCGACTTCGGGCTCACCGCACCGGACCTGGGCTGGGTGGTGGTCGAGCCGACCGGCGCCATCGAGGTGCGGCTGGTTCTGGGCCTCTGACAGCGTGACCACACGCCGTCGTCGGCCTCGTGCACAAGGCGCGGACCGTGTTGCGGAAGTGACGGGCGTGGCTGGTGTTACGTCACTTCTGCCACAGAGGCAACTTGGTGAACATCACCCGCCGGAAACGCGGGATGCGAGGGTTGGGGGACGGGGCGGGCGCCGGCTCGGCAGCGTGGCTGTGACGACGGCCGCCGGGCGTCGGGCGAGGGGCAGGGCCGAGCGCCGTGTCGTCGGCCCGTGTCGTCGGCCCGTGCCACCGGGCCCGTACCACCCGGCCCGTGCCACCCGGCTGGGCCACCCGGCCCGCGCTCGGCCGTGCCGGAGGTCGGTAACCTGAGCGGGTGCACACGCAGGAAGAGCCCCCGATCCCCGCCACCTCCGCCGGCGACGCGAGCCTCACCGCGCCGCCGGAGCCTTCGCAGCGGTACACCGCCGCCCTCGCCGGCCAGATCGAGCAGGCCTGGCAGGACCGGTGGGAAGAGGAAGGGACCTTCCACACGCCCAACCCGACCGGGCGGTTGACCGACGCCGAGGGCAAGCACGCCGACCCGGCGTCGCCGTCGTTCTTCGTGATGGACATGTTCCCCTACCCGTCCGGGGCCGGCCTGCACGTCGGTCACCCGTTGGGCTACATCGCCACCGACGTCGTCGGCCGCTACCGGCGGATGTGCGGGGAGAACGTGCTGCACGCGCTGGGCTACGACGCGTTCGGCCTGCCCGCCGAGCAGTACGCGGTGCAGACCGGTCAGCATCCGCGCAAGACCACCGAGGAGAACATCGCGACCATGCGGCGCCAGCTGCGCCGTCTGGGGCTGGCGCACGACCCGCGCCGCACCTTCGCGACCACCGACAGCGAGTACGTGCGCTGGACGCAGTGGATCTTCCTGCAGATCTTCAACTCCTGGTACGACGCCGACGCCCGACGCCCGGACGGCGGGACCGGTCGGGCGCGGCCGATCGGCGAGCTGGTCGCGGAGTACGCGGCGGGGACGCGCGCCCTGCCGACGCCGAACGCCGGCCGCACCTGGACGGAGCTGGACGACGTCGAGCGCCGTCGCGTGCTGGACGGCCGGCGTCTGGCGTACGTGTCGGAGACCCCGGTCAACTGGTGCCCCGGCCTGGGAACGGTGCTGGCCAACGAGGAGGTCACCGTCGACGGCCGCTCCGAGCGCGGCAACTACCCGGTGTTCAAGCGCAACCTGCGGCAATGGAACATGCGGATCACGGCCTACGCCGACCGGCTGGCCGAGGACCTTGACCTGATCGACTGGCCCGAGAAGATCCGCGCCATGCAGCGCAACTGGATCGGCCGCTCCGAGGGCGCGATGGTCACCTTCGAGGTGATCGGCGGGGAGGAGATCGAGGTCTTCACCACCCGTCCGGACACCCTGTTCGGTGCGACGTTCATGGTGGTGGCGCCCGAGCACCCGCTGCTGGACGAGGTGCCGATGCACTGGCCGGACGGGACCCACGCGGTGTGGACCGGCGGCCACAAGACCCCGATCGCGGCAGTGGCCGCCTACCGCGTCGAGACCGCCGGCAAGACGGCGGTCGAGCGCCAGGCCGACGCCGGCAAGAAGACCGGCGTCTTCACCGGGCACGTCGCCGTCAACCCGGTCAACCACGAGCTGATCCCGGTGTTCACCGCCGACTACGTGCTGTGGGGCTACGGGACGGGCGCGATCATGGCCGTCCCGGGGGGTGACGAGCGGGACTTCGATTTCGCCCAGGCGTTCGAGCTGCCGGTGATCCACACGGTCGCCCCGCCGCAGGACCACACAGGTGGCGCGTGGACGGGCGACGGCGTCGTCGTGAGCTCCGAGAACGACGAGATCAACCTCAACGGGATGGACGTACCGTCCGCAAAGGCGACGATCACCGCCTGGCTGGAGGGCCGGGGAATCGGGACCGGGACCGTCACGTACCGCCTGCGGGACTGGCTGTTCAGCCGCCAGCGCTACTGGGGCGAGCCCTTCCCGATCGTGTATGACGAGCATGACCTGCCGATCGCCCTGCCGGATGACCAGCTGCCGGTCGACCTGCCGGACGTCCCGGACTACTCGCCCCGGACGTTCGACGCCGACGACGTGCACTCCACCCCGGAGCCGCCGCTCGGCCGGAACACCGAGTGGGTGAACGTCACCCTCGACCTGGGCGACGGGCCCCGCACCTACCGGCGGGACACCAACACGATGCCCAACTGGGCCGGCTCGTGCTGGTACTACCTGAACTACCTGGAGCCGGGGGAGCGGGACGTCGTCGTCGACCCCGAGCTCGAGCGGTACTGGCTGGGCCCGGACCACAACGGCACGGTGGGTGCGTCCGGAGGGGTCGACCTGTACGTCGGCGGCGTCGAGCACGCCGTGCTGCACCTGCTGTACGCCAGGTTCTGGCACAAGGCCCTGTACGACCTGGGCCATGTGTCCAGCGTCGAGCCGTTCCGGCGGCTGTTCAACCAGGGTTACATCCAGGCGTATGCGTTCGCCGACGCCCGCGGCCAGTACGTGGAGGCCGCGGACGTCGTCGAGGACGCCGGCGTGCCGAGCGGGTGGTCCTGGCGGGGCCAGGAGGTCGTCCGGGAGTACGGGAAGATCGGCAAGTCCCTACGGAACACCGTGAGCCCGGACGACATGTACGCGGCGTACGGCGCCGACACGTTCAGGGTCTACGAGATGTCGATGGGGCCGCTGGACCTGTCCCGGCCGTGGGACACCCGCGCCGTCGTGGGCTCCCAGCGGTTCCTGCAGCGGCTGTGGCGGAACGTGGTCGACGAGGAGTCCGGGGACGTCACGGTGTCCGATGCCGAGCCGGACATCGAGACCGTCCGGCTGCTGCACCGGACCGTCGCCGAGGTGCGCGCCGAGATGGACGCGATGCGGTTCAACACCGCCATCGCCCGGCTGATCGTGCTGAACAACCACCTGACGTCGGTGGCATCGGTGCCTCGGTCGGTCGCCGAACCGTTGGTGCTCATGGTGGCGCCGTTCGCCCCGCACATCGCCGAGGAGCTGTGGTCCCGTCTGGGTCACGACCACACGTTGCTGCGCGAGGCGTTCCCGGTCGCCGACCCCGTCCACCTGGTCGAGGAGACCGTGACCTGCATCGTGCAGGTCCAGGGCAAGGTGCGCGACAAGCTCGAGGTGTCCCCGGACGTCACCGAGGACGCCCTGCGCGAGATGGCGCTCGCCTCCGAGCGGGTGCAGCGGACGCTGGCCGGGCGTGAAGTCCGGACCGTCATCGTCCGGGCCCCGCGCCTGGTCAACGTGGTGCCGGTCTGACCATGGCCCGCCACATCGCGATCGTCACGGACTCGACGGCGTCGCTGCCGGCCGGCCTGGTGGACGCCGCGGGGATCGTGGTCGTCCCGCTGGACGTGATCGTCGACGGCGTCCCGCACCGTGAGGGCATGGACATCAGCCCCCGCCAGATCGTCGAAGCGTTGCGCTCGGGTGCCTCGGTGCGCACGGCCCAACCCGGGCCGGAGTCGTTCGCGCGGGCGTACGCCAGGGTGGCGGCAAGGGGTGCGCGAGAGATCGTCTCGGTGCACCTGTCCGCGGAGTTGTCCGGGACGGTGAGCTCGGCTGAGCTGGCGGCGCAGACGGCCGGGGTGCCGGTGCACGTGGTGGACTCCCGGACCGTCGGGATGGCGCTCGGGTTGGCTGTCCTCGCGGCGGCTCGTGCGGCGGGCGAGGAGCAGGGCACCGTCGCCGACGGCGCGGCTGTCGCCCTCGCGGCCGAGCGGCGGGCGGCGACGACGACTGTGCGGTTCGCGGTCGACACCCTGGAGCACCTCCGTGCGGGCGGCAGGTTGGGTGCGTTCGCCGCGACCCTGGGTTCTGTGCTCGGTCTTCGCCCGGTGCTGGCGATCCGCGACGGCCGGCTGGACGTCGTGGAGAAGGTCCGGACCAGCGCACGGGCCCGCGACCGGGTGGTGGAGCTCGCGTTGGCCGACATCGCCCGACGGGACCGGTTCGAGCTGGCCGTGCACCACCTCGGCGACCCCGAGCTCGCCGAACGCGTCGCCGAGCACCTGCGCGCGTCGTGCGGGCGAGGTCTGCAGGGCGTACACATCGCCGAGATCAGCGCCGTCGTCGGTGCGCATGTCGGTCCTGGCCTGCTGGCAGTGGTGGTTGCGGACGCCTGAGGGCTGAGCGCGCGGTCCACCGTCGGGCCGCCCTGCTGGTGCGTGCACAGGTGGCACGGGCCGGGCGGTCTCCGGCCGGATGGCGCTACCTACGGTCGCGGTCGTGGGAGCGGGGCGCCTGGAGCAGCAGCAGGTTCGTGCGCGCCTGCTCGCGCTGTCGACCGGACCTCCGGCAGCTGGCTGGGTGCCCGGGCCTCCGGTCGTGGCGGAGTCGAGCGATGCGGGGCGGTCGCCCGGACTGCTCGCGCCCTCACCCGACCCTGTGAGCCCTCCCGGCACGGATCAGCCCGCCGCCGAGGTGCCGGACAGCCCTCTCGGCGGCTTCCAGGCCCGCGCGCTGGCATCGGCCGTGGCCGCGTACACCGCCGCGCACGGGCATCCGCTGGAGGTCGAGCCGTTCGTCGACGGCGTCGAGGGTCGTCGCTGGGCCACCCGCGGCCGGGTCGCCGCCGTCGCCGCCGCTGCCCTCCTCGTGCTGGGCGCCGTCGTCGTGCTGCGGGCCGTCCAGGAGACGCCGTCGGTCGTCGTCCCCGCGGCGGCAGGGGCCACGGTGGGGGTAGCGCCGGCCGCAGCCCCGGAGATCGTGGTGCACGTGGTCGGCGAGGTGCTCCAGCCCGGACTGGTCCACCTGCCGGCCGGCGCACGGCTCGCCGACGCGATCGATGCCGCCGGCGGAGCCGGCCCGGAGGCGGACCTGGCGGCGATCAACCTCGCGCGCGTGCTGACCGACGGCGAGCAGGTCGTGGTGCCCCGCCCCGGCGAGCAGCCGCAGTCCGCCGGCGGCCCGGGGGGCGACCCAGCGGTCGACCTCAACGCGGCCGCCATCGCCGACCTCGACACACTGCCGGGGATCGGCCCCGTGCTGGCTCAGCGGATCGTGGACTGGCGCACCGAGCACGGGGCGTTCACCGCCGTCGACGAGCTCGCCGAGGTACGCGGCATCGGGTCCTCCCTGCTCGAGGGGTTGCGCGACCTGGTCCGGGTCGGGTGAGCGACCTCCGGCTGGTTCCGGCAGCGCTGCTCACCTGGCTGGTCTGTGCCCTGGGCGTCGGGTGGCCGGCACGGACGCTCCTGACGGTGCTGGGTGGGCTGGCGGCCGTGGCGGGCATCACTGTCGTGCTGGTCCGGCGCGGACCGCCCGGCCGGGGTCGGGCCACCGCGACCGCGTGGCTCGCCCTGGTGGCCGCGGGCGTCGCGCTGGCCTCCTGCGCCGCACAGGTGCACCTGCGGGAAGAGGGGCTGCTGCCCGCCCTGGTGGCGGACCGGGCGACAGTGATGGCGGTGGGTGCCGTGCGCAGCGAGTCGACGCCGCTGGCGAACCCGTGGCCGGACTCCGACCCGCGGATCCGGTTCGTGGTCGCGCTGGAGCAGGTGACCGGCCGGGGGAGCCGCGGGGACGCGGTAGCGGCCGTCCTGGTGCTCGCCGACGCCCAGGACGTGCCGTACGGCGCTCGGGTGCAGGTCTGGGGGCGGTTGGAGCCTGCCGGCCCCGGCGACGACGTCGCGGCCGTCCTGCGGGCGTCGCGACCGGTGTCGGTCGTCAGCGACGCCGGTGCCGTCGACGCGGTGGTGGGCCGGGTGCGCTCGGCGCTGCTGCGCGTCACCGACCCGCTGCCTGCCGACCTGCGCGGTCTGGTCCCTGGTGCGGCGATCGGCGACACCACCCGGATGCCGGCCGATCTGGACCAGGCGATGCGCGATGTGAGCCTGACGCACATCACGGCGGTGTCCGGCGGCCATTTCGCGGTGCTCTCCCTGACCATCCTGGCGATCACCGCTGTCTTGCGTCTGCCGGGCTGGGCACGAGCGGTGGTCACGGGTGTGGCGATGACCGGCTTCGTCCTGCTGGTGCACCCGGACCCGAGTGTGGTGCGGGCGGCCGCGATGGGCGCGGTTGCCGTGCTCGGCATGCTGCTCGGGCGTCCGTCGAGGGCCATCCCCGCGCTCGGCACGGCGGTGGTGGTGCTCCTGGTCATCGACCCGTGGCTGGCCCGGAGCTTCGGCTTCGTGCTCTCGGTGCTGGCAACGGGCGCCCTTGCCCTGCTCGCACCCATGATCGCCGCCCGGTTGACGATGGTGCCCCGATGGCTCGCCTTCGCGGTGTCGGTGCCGATCGCGGCCCAGGCGGTCTGCGGGCCCGTGCTGGTGCTCCTGGACCCCTCGGTGAGCATGTACGCGGTCCCGGCGAACCTGCTCGCGGCACCGGCCCTGCTGCCGGCCACCGTTCTTGGCGTCGCCGCGGCTGTCGTCGCACCGTGGGCTCCCGGGCTGGCAGGAGTGCTCGCGCACGGCGCCGGTGCGGCGACCTGGTGGATCGCCGTGGTTGCGCGGACCTGCGCCGGCCTGCCAGGCGCCCGCCACGACTGGCCCTCGGGCCCGGTCGGCGCCCTCGCCCTGGTGGTTGCGACCGGCGTCGTCCTGGCGATCCCGCTCGCGCTGCGGCGCTGGGGGCTCCGTGCGGGCGTCGTCGTCGTCCTGGTCGCGGTCGCGGCGTTCCTGCCAGGGGCGCGCCACCTGCTGCATGCCTGGCCGCCGCGTGACTGGCGGGTGGTGGCCTGCGACGTCGGGCAGGGCGACGCGCTGGTGATGCGGTCGGGACCTGGCGCGGCGGTGGTCGTCGACGTCGGCCCGGACGGGTCGGACGCCGCCGCGTGCCTTGACCGGCTCGGGATCACTCGGATCGATCTCCTGGTGATCACCCATCACCATGCCGACCACGTCGGTGGCCTGGACGAGGTGCTCGACGGCCGGCAGGTCGTGCAGGCTCTGGTCAGCCCTCTCGCCGAGCCGGCGGACGAGGCCTGGCACGCCCGCGCGGCGCTCGAGGCGGCTGGTGTGCCGGTCGTGGTCGGGGCTGCGCAGGGCCTCGGTTCCGCCGGGCGGGCCGGTGAGGTGACCTGGACGGTGCTCTCGCCGGCATCGGTCGGGTCGGTGACGCGGTCCACCGAACCGACCGGGTCCCAGATCAACGACTCGAGCCTGGTGGTGCTCCTGCAGGCCCCGGACCTCACCGTGCTGACCCTCGGCGACGCCGGGCCGGTGGTGCAGGAGCGCCTCGCCACACTTCTGGTCCGCGCGCCACCCGCGTGGGCCGCAGACGTGGTCAAGGTGGCGCACCACGGCTCGGCGTACCAGTCCGACCGGCTGATCGGCCTGCTGGCGCCACCGGTGGCCGTGATCAGCGTCGGCGCCGGGAACGACTACGGCCATCCCGCAGACCGGACCGTCGGGACGTTCGAGGCCGCGGGTTCCCTGGTGCTCAGGACGGACGAGTGCGGGCCGGTCGCTGTGGGACGCGCCGGCTCCGGCTCCGGCTCCGGCACCGGTCTCGTGGTGTCGGCACAGTGCCTCCAGGGTGCTGGCCGAGATCCGTGACGGGCATGCGTGGCAGGCTGGGGCCCATGCCGGACGCTCGCACCTCGCCCGCCGTGACCACCACCTGGGACCGGGTCGAGCTCGGCCCACTGGTCCTGGTCACCGGACCGGAGGAGCTGCTGGCCGAACGCGCCGTTGACCGCCTGATTGTGCTGGCGCGGGCGCAGGACCCGCAGGTAGAGGTGACGCACGTGGACGCCGCGGCCTATCAGGCCGGCCGGCTCCGTGTGGTGGCGAGCCCGTCCCTGTTCGGTGAGGCCCGCCTGGTTGTCCTGGAGAACCTTCAGGCCGCGACGGAGGAGGCGATGGCCGACGTCCTCGACCACCTCGACGACCCAGCACCCGAGGTGGTGCTGGTGATCCGCCACTCCGGTGGCACCCGCGGCCGGAAGCTCCTCGACGCCATCCGCGCAGCGGGCGCCAGGGTCGTTGCGTGCGAGCCGGTGAAGCGCGATGCGGACAAGACCACCTTCGCCACCGACGAGCTGCGCCGGGCGGGCCGGCGGGTGGAGCCGGCGGCATTGCGCGCGCTGGTGGAGGCGTGCGGGTCGGACCTCCGTGAGCTTGCTGCCGCCTGCCAGCAGGTGGTGGCCGACACCACGGGGACCGTGACCCTCGAGGTGGTCACCCGCTACTACGGCGGCCGGGTGGAGGCCACCGGGTTCCGGGTCGCCGACGCGGCGGCGGCCGGACGGGCAGGGGAGGCCGTCGCGCTGCTGCGCCACGCTCTGGCGACCGGGTCCGATCCCGTCCCGCTCGTTGCGGCGCTGGCGATCAAGCTGCGCACGCTCGCGAAGGTCGGCGCTGCCCGCGGCCAGGGCCTTGATCCGGTGCGCGACCTCGGCCTGGCCTCGTGGCAGGTGGACAGGGCGCGGCGGGAGCTGCGTGCCTGGACCCCCGAGTCGCTGGCGGCTGCGATCTGTGCGGTGGCGCAGGCCGACGCCGAGGTGAAGGGTGCTTCCAGGGACCCCGTCTTTGCGGTGGAACGTGCGGTCCTGCGGATCGCCGAGGCGGCCGACGCCAGCTGATTCACGGAGCCGCCGGCTGCTCGTCCGCGGGCGGCCGCGCGAGTCACGAGCGGCATGACAATCCCCAGATTCGGGGCTGAAGGCTACCCAAGTACCGTGACAGTGATGTGACATTTGTGTAAAAAGTGGGGCTGACCTGCGCGATTGTTTCACTCGTTCTGCCCAGCCGCGCACCGCCGTAGTCTGTCATAGTAGTCGTGACAGCGATCGCGGAAACCCCCCTGAGGAGACAGATCATGAACCGTACCCTGAAGGCTCTCACCGCCGCCCTGCTGACCCTCGGCCTTGCCGTGGTCGGTCTCCCGCTCGGCGGGCTCGGCGGGGGCGCCACCACGCTCGGGGGCAGCAGCGGCTGCTGCCGCCAGTACCAGTAGGCCTCACCCGGGACCGATCCACGTCGCTGACACGACAACGGTGCCCGGAGTGGACATGGAGGCCGCCCGCCATGCGGGCGGCCTCGCTGCTTGCCGATGTCGCTCCGCGATTCTCACCCGCTCCAGGCAGCCCACAGGGGTACCCCGGCGGCGGTGTCACGCTCTAGGGTGACACTTGTGACAGAACTCGCTGATCGTCTTCGCTCCGAGCGCGCGAGCGCCGGGCTCTCCCAGACCACACTGGCGGGGGAGGACTTCTCGCCCAGCTACATCTCGCTGATCGAGTCAGGACGGCGAACCCCGACCGAGGGAGCGCTCCAGGTGCTCGCCGCGAGACTCGGTACCACAGCCGAGTACCTGCGGCACGGCGACAAGGCCCCCAGCGAGGAGCGGGCACGCCTGGAGATCGGCTTCGCCCGGTTGGCGCTGACCAACGGCGAGGCGGAACAGGCGAGGGACCGCCTGCTGGCGCTGGACCTGGCCACGATCTCACCCAGGTACCACTCCGAGGCCAAGCACGCGCTCGCGAGGGCCTACGAGATGCTCGGCGACCTCGACGCCTCCGTTGCGGTGCTCGAGCCGTTGCTGGCCGACGCGCTGGCGAACCGCCGGTCGCTGGAAGCCGCCCGGATCGCGACCGACCTGGTGGCGTCCTACCACGACGCTGGTGACCTGAGCCGCAGCGTCGAGCTGGGCGAGAGCGTCCTGGAGCAGGTCGAGGGTCACGGGATCGCCGGCACGGACGAGCACCTGCGTTTGGCCTCGACGATCCTGTGGTCGTACTACGAGCGTGGCGACCTGCTGTTCGCCACCCACCGAGCGGCCGAGCTCATCAACCTCGCCGACAGCAAGGGCACGATGCGCGGCCGGGGGAGCATCTACTGGAACGCCTCGCTGGTGGCTGAGGGGCGCGGCGACCTTGCCGAGGCCCGGCGGCTCGCGGAACGCGCTCTGGCGTACCTGAGCGAGGGCGCGGCCAGCCGTGACGTGCCCCGCCTGCGCCTGCACTACGCGTGGCTGCTGCTGCGCTCCGATCCGGCCGAGCCGCGTCTCGCCCTGGAGCACCTGGAACCGGCGACTCGTGAGCTGGAGCTGATCGGCTCCGAGATCGACCTGGCCCGGTGCGAGTTCGAGTCCGGACGCGCCCACCTCATCCTCGGCGACCTGGTCGAGGCCGAGGAGTGCGCGCGTTCGGGTCTCGAACGGCTCGCCGACGATGCCCCGATGGACATCTGCAACGGGCGGCTGCTCCTGGGTGATGTCTTCGCCGCTCGAGGGCTCGTGTCGGAAGCCCAGCAGTCCTATCGATGGGCTGCAGACATGTGGGGGATGATGTCCGCGGGCCGGGAGGCCGCAAAGGTGTGGCGTTCGCTCGGTGACCGGATGCTCCAGCAGGGTGACCATGAGGGCGCGGCCAAGGCCTTCGAGGCAGCGCTGCGCGAGGCCGGGATCCGGCCGACCGTCCTGCCGATGGTCGCCTCCTTCGTCGAGGCAGCCGGTTTCAGCAGGACCGAGGACGCGGACCGGAGCTAGTCGGACGCCGGCTCGCAGGGGGAGCCGGCGCTTCGTTGGTGTCAGCTGGGTTCGCCGTGTCTTCGGTCGACCGGGGACGCTGCGGCGGGGCGCGCGCCCGCGCATCACGCACCTTGCAGGCGCAGCCCGCACGGCCGGGTGCTGCACGGCGGTGTCAGGCGTTCGTGGGGCCCGGCGGTGAGCTCAGACGGCGACAGCCGGCTTGGGCAGCCGGGGCCGGAGGGCGTCCAGGGCCCGCAGGACCGGGCGTTCCGAGCGCTGGCTGGGCACGGGGGTGCGGTTGAGCACCCGCGTCGTCTCGAGGTGGAAGCCCTGGAACAGGTCGAACCCGAGCTCCTGGCACCAGTCCAGCTCGGCACGGGTCTCGATGCGTTCGGCGACCAGCGTGGCGCCGTGGCTCGCGGCGAGTTCGACCAGCTCGGGGCCCCGCTGGAACAGGTCGCGCCGATCCACCTTGACGTAGTCCGCGTAGGGCAGCATCGCGACCTGGTGGGTGAGGCCGACGAAGTCGTCGATGGCGATCCGGAAGCCCCGGTTGCGCAGCCGCACCAGGCCGGCGAGAACGGCGTCGTCGGCCCGTACCGACTCCACGACCTCCATCACCAGCCGGTCAGGCTCTGGGGGGATCGGCAGGTCGCCCACCAGGAACGACCGCGTGAAGTTCACGAAGACCAGGGCGTCGGACGCGACCGAGCGGACCCCGCTCGGGCCGAACGTGGCCTGCAGGACGCGGAGCGTTGCCAGGTCCTGGGCCTCCGCGGTCCACTGGTCGACACGCAGGGTGTGCTGCCGACCGGCGCGGTAGAGGAACTCGTAGCCGTGCACGCCGCCGCCGTGCCCGAAGATCCCCTGGCGGCCCACAAACAGATGCGCGCCCACTTGGGCGCGGGGGTGGACGAAGGCTGGTGCGGCAGTCGACGAGCACGTCGTCGACTGCCAGCACTGTCACCACAGGTGATGAGACGCCGATGGCGCCTCTTTGACGCGAGGTGGCGCCGTCGATCGGGTGAACTACCGGGTGAGATTCGCCCGGGCGCGGGCTAGAGGCTCGCAACCTGCTTGGCCAGAGCGGACTTGCGGTTCGCCGCCTGGTTGGCGTGGATGACGCCCTTGCCGACTGCCTTGTCCAGCTTGGTCGACGCGGTATGCAGGGCCGTGGCCGCTGCATCCTTGTCGCCTGCGGCGACGGCCTCGTGGACCCGCCGGACGTTCGTCTTCAACTCGGACTTGACGGCCTTGTTGCGCAGGCGGGCCGCCTCGTTGGTACGGATGCGCTTGATCTGAGACTTGATGTTCGCCACGTATGTTGACTCTCTGGTGTGTTCGCGGAAACGAGCTGACAGGTCGATGAGGGCGTCGCCGAGTCCCGGGACATGGGCGGTGGGGTCACCCGCGAGCAGGACGCTGGCCTGTGGCCGCCGACCTGGGCGGACACGCGGGGACCGATGTTATCAGTCGGACACGGCCGCCAGCGAGCGCGTGACCAGGTCGAACCGGGCCCGGTCCAGCACCGCGCCCTCGCGCCGCACGCCGGCCGGGTCGACCCGGATCACCCGATCCACTCGGATCTCGCTCGCTCTGTGCTCCGCGTCCCAGTCGCCGCTGCCCAGGTCCAGCCACGTCTCGTCGCGACGGGCCGGACCGGCGTCGTGGTCGCGGGTGGTGAGCATCAGGACCAGCAGCCAGCGCCCGTCGCGTCCCACCACCAGGACCGGCCGGTCCTTTCCGCGCGTGTGGTCCTCCTCGTACGGCACCCAGGTCCAGACGATCTCGCCGGGATCCGGCCGGCCGTCCAGGTCGGGCGCGTAGACGGGGCGCACGACGCCGTCGTAGTCGCCGGGGTACGGCTCGGCGGCCGCGGGCGCGCTGCCGTCCTGGGCGAGCCGGTGGTCGTCCAGGTGGCTCTTCTGCCGCTCGCCCCAGCGGTCCTGTCCGTCGGTGCCGGCGCCCGACCGGCCCCACCGGACCGTCCGGAGCGCACCACGGAGCATGCGCGCGAGGGCGCTGGAGTTCGGCATGCGGCTCAGGCTAGTGCTCCGCCAGTTTGCGGGTGCTGGTGTTTCGCCGCCCGATCGGCCTGCTGTAGACGTCAGTCGTCGAGGACGAACGTGACCTGGAGGATCACCTGGTAGGCGGTGACCTTGCCGTCCGCTACCTCGACCTTCTGCTCCTTCACCCACGCGCCCTGCACGTTCCGCAGCGTCTGGCTCGCCCGCGCGACGCCTACCTGGACGGCGTCCTCGAAGCTCTTCTCGGACCGAACGCTCAGCTCGGTGATCTTGGCGACCGACGACATGGCGGCTCCTCTGCTCGGATCGACCCGGCACCGAACCTTGGCCGGTGCTGTGCGCTCCAGCCTTGTCCGTTCGCGGAGGCGCTGCAACGGGTCGTGTCCCGGACGGCGCCCCCCGTCGTGGGACGATGGTGACCAGTCCGTCCGCCGACGCCCGGAGCGCCACCCCTTGACCCCGATCCCCGACCCCGCGCTGAGTGCGCAGGTCCAGCCGGCGGCGACCCCGCCGCACCTGCTGCGCAACTTCTGCATCATCGCCCACATCGACCACGGCAAGTCAACGCTGGCCGACCGGATGCTGCAGCTCACCGGCGTCGTCGACGCACGGGCGATGCGCGAGCAGTACCTGGACCGGATGGACATCGAGCGCGAGCGCGGCATCACGATCAAGTCCCAGGCGGTCCGGATGACCTGGGCGGTCCCCGGCGCCGACGGCGCGCTCGTGCCGTACGCACTCAACATGATCGACACCCCGGGCCACGTGGACTTCACCTATGAGGTGTCCCGCTCGCTGGCCGCCTGCGAAGGGGCCGTGCTGCTGGTCGACGCGGCACAGGGGATCGAGGCCCAGACCCTTGCCAACCTGTACCTGGCGATGGAGAACGACCTGGCGATCATCCCGGTGCTGAACAAGATCGACCTGCCGGCAGCCCAGCCGGACCGGTACGCCGACGAGATCGCCGGCCTGGTCGGCGGGGACCCGGCCGACATCCTGCGGGTATCCGGCAAGACGGGCGACGGCGTCGACGTGCTGCTGGACCGGATCGTCGACGTCGTCCCGCCACCTGCCGGAGCCGCTGCGGGGTCCGCACGGGCGATGATCTTCGACTCGGTCTACGACACCTACCGGGGCGTGGTCACCTACGTGCGGGTCATCGACGGGCGGCTCACGCACCGCGAGCGCATCGTCATGATGTCGACGAGAGCCACCCACGAGCTGCTGGAGATCGGCGTGATCTCCCCGGAGCCGGTGCCGACCAGCGGCCTCGGCGTCGGCGAGGTCGGCTACCTGATCACCGGGGTGAAGGACGTCCGCCAGTCCAAGGTGGGCGACACGGTCACCGACGCGGCGCGGCCGGCCACCGTCTCGCTGCCAGGGTACGGCGACCCCAAGCCGATGGTGTACTCGGGCCTGTACCCGATCGACGGCTCGGACTACCCGGCGCTGCGCGACGCCCTTGACCGGCTCAAGCTGAACGACGCCGCGCTGGTCTACGAGCCGGAGACCTCCGTCGCCCTCGGTTTCGGGTTCCGCGTCGGGTTCCTCGGCCTGCTGCACCTGGAGATCGTGCGGGAGCGCCTGGAGCGTGAGTTCGACCTCGACCTGATCTCCACCGCACCGAACGTGGTCTACCAGGTGACGATGGAGGACCGGTCGGTGCTCACCGTGACCAATCCCAGCGAGTACCCGGGCGGGAAGGTCGCCGAGGTCCGTGAGCCCGTGGTCCGGGCGACCATGCTTGCCCCGAGCGAGTTCATCGGCTCGATCATGGAGCTCTGCCAGCAGCGCCGCGGTGACCTGCTGGGGATCGACTACCTGTCGCCCGAGCGGGTGGAGATGCGGTACACCCTGCCGCTCGCCGAGATCGTGTTCGACTTCTTCGACCAGCTGAAGTCCCGGACGCGTGGGTACGGCTCCCTCGACTACGAGCGCCAGGGGGACGTGGCGGCGGACCTGGTGAAGGTCGACATCCTGCTGCAGGGCGAGGCGGTGGACGCGTTCAGCGCCATCGTGCACAAGGACAAGGCCTACGGGTACGGCGTCTCGATGGCGGCCAAGCTCAAGGAGCTGATCCCGCGCCAGCAGTTCGAGGTGCCCATCCAGGCAGCGGTCGGCGCGCGG
>Ga0209386_1000521_pt1 | contig 18622 bp, 11 predicted proteins | sample NGEPertwo_FD_184510 | JGI IMG/M metagenome (GOLD analysis project Ga0209386, IMG submission 184510) | Arctic peat soil microbial communities from the Barrow Environmental Observatory site, Barrow, Alaska, USA - NGEE Permafrost154B-two... | ecosystem: Environmental > Terrestrial > Soil > Wetlands...
GCAACCACCGGTGGTATGCGGTTCGAAAGCGCCGTTATTCGCAAGGTTCCATTCAAGCGCCACCCTGCTCCAATTACGCATCGATCCAATCACAACATTCTTTAAGTGCCATTTTAAATCGCCGGCAAAACTTCCGGTTGAGGCTGTATATTGCTCAGTAAAATATACATTCTTGTCAGGAAATGCATTGTGAACAACAGATAATGCGCTAATATCACCGCCATATAAATGGAATGCAGAACCATCAACAAATGGCTTTGCTGCAGCGTCATTTAAGATTGCAATGGGATATTCGGGCTTGTCGCAATTGTGATCGTATATGACAATCTTTGAAGTGATACCAGCAGTCTGAAAAGCAGGGCCCAGGTTTTCTTTAATGAAAACTGCCTGTTGCAAAGCCGACATTAACATGCTCGGGTTATTGCCGGGATGCAAAGGTTCATTCTGAGGCGTTATTGCATTAATTGTAATACCTTCTTCCTTCATTTTTTGAATATACTTCACAAAGTATTGCGAATAAACGCCGTAATACTGTGGTTGAAGGCTTCCTCCCATGAAGTTGTTATTGTCTTTCATCCAAACCGGAGCCGACCAGGGTGTTGCAATAATCTGGATGGAAGGATTTATCAGTAGAATCTCTTTTAAAAGCGGGATTAATCCGCTCACATCTGCAGCGAGACTAAAGTTCGTTAAGTTTACATCGGTTTGCCCGTAAGGTAAATCATCATAAGTATACGGCATACTGTCGAGATCGGATGCCCCAATGCTGACTCTTAAATAGCTAATAGAGATGGAAGTGGTACTTATACCAAACAGCTCCTGTAACAATTCCTGTTTCTTTGCCGCGCTTAACAGATTAATTACCTGGGCACTTCCGCCTGTAAGCGTAAAACCAAATCCATCAACAGTCTGAAATGTCTGCGTGTCGTCTACTTCAATATTCGGGTACATATTATAAGTTGTCCCAAAACCCAATACCGTGGTTTGTTTTTGAAGATTAATTGTCTGATCTCCCTTGGTTAGCCAAAAATCCACGTCATTTGTAACTGGTGTCGGAGGTACAATTGGAATCGGATCAACGCCCGATTTACTGCATTTTATCTGAAAGAGTGCCAGGGCTATCAGCAAAATAAACTTCCTATTTAATTTCACGATCATCTATTTATTAAAAACTAATTTGAAAACGTTTAAAGATACAAGACAAATTAATAAGGTTAAAAACAAGAGGGAATTTTGCTTGTTACTAAGGTTGCCAAATGGGAATAAGGTTTTCCTATTAAAATCCTTTTTCATTGATGGTTTTCCCTAATGATTAAATTCAAATTGAACCCTTTTGAAACGTCATTGCCTCTACGTTGTCTTATTTAATTGCAAACTCACTGTGCAAACCCTCATCAGAATTTGGTCCGACCCAGACATCAAATGCACCTGGTTCGATCACATTTTCCTTTCCGTTAAAGAATTCAAGTGCCGATGCAGGAAGTTCAAAAGTCACACTGACTGTTTCGCGGCTTTTCAGATGAATTCTTTTAAATCCTTTCAGCTCTTTAACCGGGCGCGTAATACTTCCTACCCTGTCGCGGATATAGAGCTGAACAATTTCATCCGCATCGACATTCCCGTCATTCAATACGGAAGCTTTTACTGTAAGGCACCCTTTATTCGTCATTTCAGTTGACGAAAGCATCAGGTCGCTGTATTTAAAGGTTGTATAACTCAACCCATATCCAAATGGGAAGAGCGGCTTAAATCCATAATCGAGGTAAAACGATTTGTAACCCAAAGAAGTCTGGCTATTCTTGACCGGAATACTATCAATTGGTGTCCATGATTTAGCATTGGCCGGACGCCCCGTATTTTTATGGTAATAGTAGAACGGAATCTGACCGGAACCTTTTACAAAGGTAACCGGGAGTTTCCCGGAGGGTGATTCCTTGCCAAAAATCAGATCGGCGAGTGCAGGTCCTGCCATCGATCCGCCATGCCATGCATAAAGGAGGGCATTTGACTTTTCGACAACCTTGCCAATCGCTAACGGACGGCCAGCCATTACAATTACAATCAATGGTTTTCCGGTTTTGAATAATTCTTCGATCAACTCATCCTGAACTCCCGGTAGATTGATTTCGCCACGACTTTGACCCTCACCCGAGAGAATCCACTCTTCACCAGCAAAGAATAATATGGCCTGTGATTTTTTTGCTGCTGCAATTGCCTCTGCAAAACCGGTTTTACTTTTATCGCGGCTATATTTCAAACCTGTAGCATAATTAACTTTTGCATCTCCCAACACTTCTTTAATCGCGGTTAACGGTGTGACCGAATTTTCGGCTTTCCCATCCAAAATCCATGTTCCCAACTGATCACGTGGCGCATCAGCCAAAGGACCAATCACTGCAACAGAAGCAATATTTGAAGAGAGGGGAAGGGTATTCATTTCATTTTTCAATAGAACCGTGCTTTGTCTTGCTACTTTTCTGGCATGATCCAAAAACTCCGGTGAGAGCATCTGTTTCTCAGCTTCAGGATCCACATAAGGGTTTTCGAATAAGCCCAGTTTAAACTTTAAACGCAGAATATTTTTGACAGCATCATCGACCAATGCCGGATTCACCTTTCCTTCGTCAATAAGGCTTTTAAGGTATTTCGCATAGGTTGTACTCGACATCTCCATGTCGACACCGGCTGTGATTGCTTTCAATGCTGCATCTTTCTCGTCTGCACAATAACCATGAGAAATCATTTCTGAAACAGAACCCCAGTCACTTACAACCATGCCATCGTATTTCCATTCCTTGCGAAGAATCTGGCGCAAGGTAAATTCATTTCCCGTGGTAGGTACCCCGTTCAAGTCGTTAAAAGCAGACATAAATGTCAATGCACCGGCTTCTTGTGCTGCTTTGAAAGGTTTGAGCACCACATTCCGAAGAATGGGCTCAGAGATATACGTTGTGTTGTAATCGCGTCCCCCTTCGGCAAATCCGTACCCAACAAAGTGTTTGGCGCAAGCAGCAACAGCAGTTGGATCGGTCAATTGTTCGCCCTGAATTCCTTCGACCATTGCCTTTGCAAAGGCGGAAGCAAGATACGGATCTTCGCCACAACCTTCGGCGATCCTACCCCAGCGTGGATCCCAGGTGATGTCGATCATTGGGGCGAAAGTCCATTTAATTCCCTGTGAGGATGCTTCGATCGATGAAATACGGAATGCCTTTTTTACAATCTCCGGATTCCATGTTGAGGCCATTGCCAGTGGAATGGGAAAGATGGTCCGGTAGCCATGAATAACATCACGTCCAATCAGCAGGGGAATCTTTAAACGACTCTCCTCCATTGCAATCTTTTGCAGCTTGTTTATTTTTTCAACACCAAAGACATTTAAAAAAGAACCGTATTTACCCTCACGAACGGCCTGATTGATTTGCTCATCAGACATACTGCCGGGAACAATCTGCGACATTTGTCCTATTTTCTCCTCAAGTGTCATTTCGGAGAGTAAGCTTTTCACCCGGCTATCAATGTCATTTCCCTTTAACTGTGTCTGTTTACAAGAAGTTGCAGAAAATAAGCCAAATAGGAAGAGGGCAAAAATAACGTTCTTCAACCGGCGAAAAACCACTTTGTTGAGATGCATGGACCCAATTATATCTGTCATATTAGTCTGTATTTTAAATTAATAAGTTAAGAAATTGGCCGGATATATCTTTAAAACATGGAAACCAAACACATCAATAAAGATTATCCAGCCAATAATATTCTTCTTTTAATAAATTATTTATTTTAGGTCTATTGAAATACTCTTACGTAATCAACAAACATTCTTTGAGGAAATGGAGTGGTTGCATCGGGTGGACCAGGCCAGTCTCCACCGGTGGCTACATTAAAGATGAAAAACTGATTCGCATTAAAAGGATAGTTCGTTGCGCCTGCATCATCACTTGTAACAGTAAGGCACAATATGTCATCGACATACCATTTAATGATATCCTGTGCCCATACAACGCTAAAAACATGAAACTGCTGCGAAAAATCGCCTGAGGGCAAGTTGTAACTGGATCCTTTTGAGCCATGCGATCCGTCACCTTTTTTCCAGTGCATGGTACCTGAAACCCTGCCAGGGTAAGTGCCAACTAATTCCATAATATCCATTTCGCCACAGGCAGGCCAGTTCACCGAAGTAATGTTTGCACCCAGCATCCACAAGGCGGGCCAGATTCCTTTGCTTACAGGCAATTTAGCCCTGATATCGATGCGTCCAAACTTGAATGTCTTTTTATTTTGTGTTGTCAATCTTGCTGAAGAGTAATTGAAACCACTCATTGCCTCTCTGCGGGCTTCGATGATTAAGTTGCCATTTGACAGCAGTGTATTTTTCGGACTATTGGTATAATATTCCAGTTCGTTATTTCCCCATCCGCCGCCGCCATTGCCAATTTCCTGGTTCCAAACATTTAAATCTAAATTTGAACCGGAAAATTCATCACTCCATGCAAGTGTATATCCCGGGTAAGTTAATGGGGTCGTATAACCAGTATTATCTGTTGGAAGATAAGTACCATCTTCGGTTATTAGGGTACCTTTTGCGGAGGCTGTTTTAATCGTGCATGACTTTGGATTACTTAATTGAACCGTAAACTGCAAATTGTTTTGCCGCAGATTTGTAGGATCGCCTTTAATCTGAATATCAATCGTTGCCTGTGTTTTCCCGGCAGGAATCGTTAATGTTCCCGAGGTTGCCACAAAATCTTTGGGTGAAAGTGCTGTTCCATCAACAATAGAGTAATCAACAGAAACTGCATTTGTCGTTGTTTTATTGCTATTTATATAAAATTGCATTGTTGTATTTGTCGCAGCGATTGGTTGGCTTACATCCAAAACACTTATCTCCGGAACTGTAACAGGTATTGGTTCGGGTACGTCAGGATTTTTACTGCAGGAAAACAAATTCATGCTAAAAGCAATAATTAAAGTGACAGAGGCTATTTTCTTTTTTTTCATTTAATTTGTTCTTAAAGGTCGCAGGGAACCGAAGATCAGCGAAGCTAATTGCCAGGATGATATTTCCCTTTCCGGTTTGTACCTTTTTTGTCGAGGCTATTTCTTCAACAGATTATTTATTAAAAATGGAGGAGAAATACCTCCTCCATTTTTTCTGTGTGCCAATTTTGCCAATAAGATTGTGCGACTATACCCGCATTAAATCGATTTTTATAGCGCCTTTAATTTAAGATACCAGGCATTTCCGGTTTCAGTTCCTTGTACCCTGAGATACATATAGGTTTCTGTTAATACCAGAATTTCATATTCCTTCTGTACTGCACCATACCCAATATAGGTATCGTTTCCAGCCAACAAAATACTTGTTTGTGTTGAAGGTGTTGTAGCAGCAATTCCTGTGCTTGAAGGAACGAATGAGAACGAAGAGGTTCCACCGTTGTAACTATAGCAACCTTCATCTCCAGATGCGGGAATACCAGGGAGCGTTGTTAAAGATCCCGTTTTTGTAAAAGCGCCGTCCGGATTTGTAACCTGCAACGAATATGCACCAGTTGCAGCATCCTTGGAGAATTTAAAAGTCGAGGTGTAAAAACAATTACAACAAGCTACTTTTTCATTCACTGCAGCTGCCCACCATTCGGGAACTGCTGAGCCTTCCCAAGGGCCGACACCAATTTGACCAGGTAAACTTGCATCAACTGCCCATGTTTTGGAGGTTCCCCCGGTTAAATTTGTAACAATTTCAGGAGCCACATTAAAATTACTTTGGACAGTTACATCCTTGGTAATTGTAGAGGTAGTACCACCTTTCCCGTAGGCAACAGCTGTTATCCGATAGGTATTTAAGCCCAGTGTCGCATATTTTTTGGTTACGGTGCCTGATGACAAATAAACTAAGTCAACTGCATTGTTTGCATCATAGTCAACTTTATAGGCAAGGGCATTGTTAGCTGAAATTGTAATTTTCACATTTCCGGAACCATCACCGTTCGGATTCGCAGTTGTAGCGCCTACAATTTCCGTAGTAATCGCTAAATCTGTCGGAGCAGTTAAATCTCCCATTGTGTAAGTGGTGTCTGAACATCGGTAAAGTGTAATTACGATTACAAATATACCTAACAGATATTTTAAAGTTTTTTTCATACTTCGTTTATTAATTGGTTAATCTAAAATTATCGACATAGATAACAGCGCCGGCTCCATCAGATGCATCGTTGAAACGCAAAACAAGCTGTGCGAATTTCGCCGTAGCAGGAATTGCTGAAATAGTGCTGAAATCGAATACTAACTCTTCCCATGCGCCGGAAGTGGTAAATGCCATTTTTAGTACAGCTACACCATTTGCCGGGCTACCACCAACTGCCGCTTCCAACTCTACATTCAGTTTTTTACCAACAAGAGCAGGATCAGGGTTATAAACCAATACTTTGATCTTTTTGCCTGTTGCAAAATCAATTGGAATATTTAAAGGGCTGTATGTACCGCTCCAACCTTCGTTGCCTCTTGTGAATTTTCCCACCTTGGAACTGGTATTAAGGCCTGTTGCATTAGGATTTGCAACAGTTGCAAATAACTGTCCGGTGCCAAAAGTGCCGAAGAAGTAACTTACAAAGGCATTTTCAAAATCGATTGGCAAACCAAACGGATCGGTTACTACAATTGCTGTAACTTTTTCAGTGTTTGCAGCGCCACCACTTAACGCAACGACTTTTAAATCATAGTTCCCTGAGGTCGCATAATCGTGAGAAACTTCTGCACCACTTGCCAAAGGAGTTCCCACTTCGCCGGTAACATCCCCAAAATAGACCACATATGATGCGGCAAAATCGGCAGTCGCCTTGACTTTCACATTATGCACAGATTGTGTTAATGTTACAGCGAGATTTTCAGGAGCCCTGTAAGTAACCTTCAATGGATAGGTAGCAGTAGTTTCGTGACCTGCGATATCAGCGGTTACGATCGATACTGTATAATCGCCTTCAGGATAGATGTGTGTGGCACTGGCACCTGCTAAAACTGTAGCAGAAGCTGCTGTTCCTGTACCATGTCCAAAACTAATTACAAATGAAGTTACACCGTCGCCGGTTGGAGTTATTTTTACCTTTCCTGAATTATCGTTGCTGATATCAATGATTTTATCGACATTCCCCGAGACAGCTGTATCCAAAAACGTCAGGTCTTTATCAATACCATCTTTTTGTGTACAACTTATTGCAACAATCAGCAGCAATGCAAAGCCGTAGATAAATGTTATTTTCTTCATATTACTAAGTCTTATTAATTATAGTTCGGATTTTGTACCAATTTAGTCCCTTGTAATTCCCTGTAAGGAATAGGGAAGACTTCATTTTTACCAGCAACAAATCCATTGCCGGCCAATTTCGTAGCTGCATCACCCCATCTTACCAAATCGAAAAAGCGATAACCTTCGCCTGCTAATTCTAATCTTCTTTCTGCTTTAATGGCGGCCATACTAACAGTTACAGAGGGTAATCCAACACGGTTTCTTACAGCATCAAGTAATGCCTGAGCTCTCGCACCTGTTGCTCCCAATGCTTCAGCTTCCAGCAAGTAAGTGTCAGCTAAACGAATGGCATAAGTGTCTTGTTTGTAATTTAAAACCTGATCTCCGGCGCCCGTTGATACATCAGATGATCTTGGCAGGAATTTATTTAAGTAATATCCTAAATCCTGATAACCAGCAATATAATCTGCTTTACCTGCTGCTTTTAAGGCATTTAAGTCAAATACAGTTGCTGTGAATCGGGGGTCGGTTTTAATGACATCATAGAAATCCTGTGTAAAAGTGTTGAAACTCCATCCGGATGGTAAATCTGCGGCAGTTGAGCCTGAAGGCCTTGAATAACTTCTTGGTCCTACCATCACATTTACTGAATTTCCTTCGTCACTGCCACTACCCCAGTTTCCCCAACCAGAACTTCCGATACTGCTGTGATTAACTTCAATAATTGATTCTGTATTGAATTTATTACTGACCACCCAAAGATCACTGAAATTTGATAATAAGCGATATCCATATTGACTGGTGCCGCCTGGAGTTCCATTTACCTCTGCCAGTTGAGTTGCTGCAAGCGCATTTTTACCGTCATATAGATATACTTTGCCAAGTAATGCCTGTGCTGCTCCTTTTGTTAAACGTCCACCTTCGGATGCAACAGGTACGGTTGCTGGTAAATCGACAATAGCTTCAGTAAGATCCTTTTCGATTTGAGTATAAATATCTGTTGGCGCTGCCTGTACTACATCGTACATATTTGTGGCGGTCAATGGATCCAACAACAAAGGGATGTTTTTAAACATTATTACTAAGTTGAAGTAGTAATACGCCCGAAGGGCCTTTGCTTCAGCTCCAAATCTTGCTTTTAAGGTAGCATCCATTGGAACATTCTCAAGTTTTGACAATAATGTATTTGCCCTGAAAATGCCTTGGTAATAATCGCTCCAGAAACTCCCGGGCATTATTATTGCGTTTAATGTAAATGTATTAAACCCTTGTATTCCTGCTCCATCAGTTGAACCGCCACCACCAGCAACCTGGTCGTCAGATCCGGCGTTCATCATCGTTATCATGTTTTCAAAACCTCCTGAATTTTTCCTCATTACATCATAAACGCCAACCAAACCTGCAAAGGCCTGATCTTTGTTTGAGTAATAGTTGGCCGAGAGGAACTGCCCTTTGGGTTGGACCTCAATAAACCCCTTTTCGCAGGATACCAATGAAATCATCAAGGCAACTGCTATAAATAAGTAACTACTTACTTTTCCTTTCATGTCTGTCTATTTTTTAAAATTGTAATTGAACGCCAAGCATAAATGAACGTGCCTGAGGATATACTCCCTTATCTATACCAAATACACCACCTCCAATTTCAGGATCATAGCCGGTATACTTGGTCAGGGTTAACAAATTTTCAGCTGATACATAAAAACGCAGTTTATTAGCTCCGATTTTACTTACTAAAGTGGTTGGCAACGAATAACCGAATTGCACGACTTTAAGACGAACATAATCACCTTTTTCTAAGTAAAAATCCGACATCTTACCAAAGTTCTCGTTGGTATCGTTACTTGTAAGGCGAGGATAAGTATTGGAAGTTCCCTCACCTGTCCAACGGCTTAAGGCTACGGTTTGCCAGTTTGAGTTGCTGATATCCAAACGGCGTAACCCCTGGAAGATTTTGTTACCTGCAGCGCCCTGTGCAAATACCATCAGGTCGAAGCCTTTATAATCGAGATTCACGGTTAAACCAAAAGTGAACTTTGGAATACTGCTACCCAAAAAGGTTTTGTCTAAATCGGTAATCTTACCATCACCATCTGTATCTTCCCAACGGAAATCACCTGGTTTTGCAAGTGGCTGAATAAGACCTCCGGTTGAATTGGTATAGGCGTTAACCTCTGCTACATTTTGAAAAATTCCTGCTGTTTTATATCCGTAGAAAGAATTATACGATTGTCCAACCTGCGTTCTTGTTACTGCTCCCATTGATTGAAATGAAGCATCGCCAGTGATATAATTAGCATCAGAAGCGACGTATGTAACTTCGTTTTTTAAGTAAGCAATATTACCATTGGTTGAGAAATTAAGCTGGCCTAATTTTTTTCTGTAACCGAGTTCAACTTCTAATCCGGTATTCGACATATCGGCAATATTTCCTACCGGAGATGAAGAAACACCAACATATCCAGGAATTGTTACAGGTCTTAAAATACCAGATGTTTTTTTCTGGTAATAGTCAACTGTTAAGCTTAAAGTGTTGAAAAACAAAGATTCAAAACCAATATTGGCTTGAGAAGTCTGTTCCCAACGTAAATCAGGATTATCAAGTGAAGCAGGTGCATATCCGGTTGTAATACTTCCCGTATTGCCAACTGTGTAATTGAATCCACCTCCTACAGTAGCAAGATATCCGAAGTCCCTGATGGCGTCATTTCCTACAATACCATAACCACCTCTGATTTTCAATGTATTTATGATATCATTGGTATTCCAAAAATCTTCTTTTGAAACCACCCAACCTAACGAGAAAGATGGAAAGTCGCCATATTTATGATTCGCTCCGAATCTTGATGAACCATCACGACGGTAGATACCTGTGAATAAGTATTTTTCCTTGTAGTTATAATTTAAACGGGAAAATAAAGAAGTTAATTTATGTTCCGTATTATCCCATGCGCCTCCAACACGGTTGGTTGCATCAGGAATATTAAAACTAAACGAAGCATCTTTGTAGTTCGTAATTGGTAAATCATAAAGTGTTACATTGGAACCTCCGCCAATATTATCAACATAAGCAGCCTGACCCAATAATAGATTGAAACTATGGTCGCCTACTATTTTAGAATAGGTGATTGTATTTTCCACATTCCAGTTAAAGCTTTTTTGATTTTGTTGGTAGTAATTATTTTTTAGCACCTGGTTGGTAGCGTTTAAATAATATACTGGATTAAAAGCCTGGTTACCCCAATAGGCTAATTTTGCTCCAACGGATGTTTTTACTACGATATCTTTTGTGATAGTCGCTTGCAAATAGGCATTTCCAACAAAATTGTCAGACCAATCATAGGCGCCTAATCTTGTTTGAACATAAGCTAGGGGATTTGTCATTTCCTGACCAACAATCGATGAAATGCCATAGGGATTGCCACTTGGATCTCTCAAAACTGGATTCACACTATAAGGTGCAGCACCTGCAACTGCCGGGTCTGTAACAACCAATGGCGTAGTTGGATCAAGATTTATTGCGGAACTCAATGGGCCTCCATATTCACTGTTTGTGTTTCCGATACCTAATTGTTTTTGATGCGTATACCCAACCGTTTGGCCAAAAGTGAATATTTTGGATATTTTATGTGTTGAGTTCAAACGCATATTCTTTTGTGTGAAATTTGAAATCTCCGATGCAACAATTCCCTGTTGATCCTGAATACCAAATGACAAGTAAAAGGTTGATTTGTCATTACCGCCACTCATGCTTAATTCGTGCGAATAACGGTTTGCACTGTTATTAAAGATGGCTTTCTGCCAATCAGTTCCCGTGCCCAGGGCGCCAAGGTTTGAAAATATGGCATTTCCACCACCGGCAACTGATCGCTCATTTAATAAGGCACCATATTGAGTAGCATTTAGAAGGTTTAACACCTTAGCTGGTGCAGAAGAACCATAAAACCCATTATAACTTACGCTTAATTTCCCCGCAACACCTTTTTTGGTGGTTACCATTATGACTCCGGTTGCAGCACGAGTCCCATATATTGCGGCTGATGCAGCATCCTTTAAAACTTCAATAGATTCAATATCTGATTGATTAAGGAATCCCATTCCACCGGCATCAACAACAACTCCATCGACGACCCAAAGAGGGTTGTTTCCGCCATCGCCAAAGGTTGTTACACCCCGGACACGGATCGTCGCTGCCGAACCGGGCTGACCAGATGTCGCAGCAACGGTAACACCGGATACACGACCCTGAAGTGCCTGCTCAACCCGACCTGGTGAAACCTTTTCGAGGTCTTTTGATTTTATGCTTGAAATCGCTCCAGTTACAACGCTCTTCTTTTGTGTTCCATAACCGACTACCACAACCTCATCAAGATTTTCAGTAGATGAAGCTAACACTACATTAATAGTTGTCCGGTTATTAACAGCTATTTCCTGTGACTTTAACCCAACAAAAGAAAATACAAGTGTTGCATTTCCGGGAACGTTTAGGGTGTAAACCCCATCAATATTGGTAGTGATACCAGTTGAGGTGCCTTTCACGAGGATAGCAACACCAGGAATTGGTTGCTTGTCGTCTGCTGAAGTAACAACACCCTTTACTTGTATGCCTTGTCCAAAGCCAGACAATGAACATACAATGACTAGGAGAACTAAAATTGTTTTTTTCATAAATTTCAAATTAAATTTAAGAATTGTTAATGATGATTGACAATTGATAAAAAAAAGACTTTAAGATTTATTAACAATGATTTACGAATAATTAATCCTGAAGCTGATTTTAAGTCGCAAATTAAGATATAACAATTCGATAAAAAACAAATTTTAGTACAACATTATTACGTCAAGCCGGAAATAGCATTACATCAAAAATACATCAAGATATATCTATATTTCTCTATGTATGAGTTATAGATCAATTTGTGAGATTTAATAAATACACTTAATGAGAATTAAGGGTACTACAATAGCTAAAATGACATTAAAGGTCAATTATTAAGCTTGTGAGGTTGGTGTCGCGATCAATGTTAAGTTTTTTTCGCACTCTGTAGCGGCAAATCTCTACGCCCCTGATTGAAATATTCATTAAGGGAGCAATCTCTTTTGTTGATATGTTCATTCGGAGGTAAGCACATAACCGGAGTTCCTTGGGGGTCAATGTTGGGAATCGCGCCTTTAGCCGGTTTAAAAAGTCTTCGTGTACATCATCAAAGGCGGTCTCGAATACTTCCCACTGTTTGTTGTGATCAATGTCCTTATCAATCTTTCCAACCAATGATGAGATTTTTTCTTTCAATAATTCGTCGGTAGATGCCATCTTTATCTTTTCGAGTTCCTCCTTAATCTTAGCCAGGAACTTATTCTTTCGGATCAGATCCATGGTCTGATTGGCAAGTTCTTTATCGCGATGAATCACCTCACTTTTAAGCTTTTCATTTTTAAGTCGGATGATTTTCTCTTCAGATAAAGAAACCTGCTGAATGTAATTACGCTCTTTCTGTCTGTAAGCCTTCAGATGTTTTAACCGTTCCTTACGTTTTGATATTTCTATCCTTTTAATGAACAACCGTATAGCAAAAAGAGTAAAAATTATAAAAAGGATGATATAGCCAATAATTGCAACTATCGATCTGTACCATGGCGGTCTGACTGAAAATGGTAATTCATCAATATTACTTTCAACACCAAGCGAATTACGTGCTTTGACACTAAAAACATAAGCGCCCTCTGGTAAAAGCGCAAATTCAACCGATGTAGAACTACTCCAGGCTGACCAATCGTTATTCAAACCGGCCAATTTAAAACTGTATTCGACACTTTCAGGGGTGTCGTAGATGGGCGAGGAAAAGTAAAACTTAAATGCGTTTTTAGGATACCGGAAAGAGTATAGCTGGTGAACCAGCGGATCAAGTACATGATGGTTATTCCCATAAAAGAAGGTGCTGTCGATATTCGTGGCTATTGCTTTGGTTATGAAAGCGGAAAACTCGGGATTTGATCGAAAGTGGGCTGTCGGAGAATAATGGGCGAAACCATCTTCTGTACCTAAAAACAGATGATCGTCTGAATAAGGATAAACAGATTCGAACCCACTAATGAATTTACTATTCAGCAAAATAAATGGTGAAGTAATATGCTTTAAACTACCACCTTCCTCCATGCGAAAAACACCTGCTTTGTTATTTGACTGGTACCATGCTACATACCAGATATTGCCATCTTTATCCTCTTTGATGTAGGAAAAGTCAGTTATTGGACTCAACAGCTGATTAAAATATACTGATTTTTCAAACCGCTCATTCTGTGGATTATACTGATAGATCCCAGCATTGGTAGTAAAAATTATTTGCTCGTTAATTTTAAAAACATTCAGGTTGTAATTGGTAGGTAGTCCATCATTTGTAGTATAATACCTAAATGACTTTATACTTTCAAGATTACTACCGAAGGTAATTTTATAAATCCCTTTAAATCCATGACTCATCCAGATATTACCTTCACTATCTTCTTCAAATACTCTGAATGACTCATTAAATCCCTTCACCTTATTAACAAAATTCCAGGTGCCGTTTTCCTTTTTAAAGAGAATCATACCGCTGTAGGTCCCACAAATTAAGTAATTAGGGAATCGTTTCATAATATGATACTTCCAGCCTCCCGGAATTTTACTGATCTGCCGTGCCGTTTCACCTTCGATCACAAATGTTCCATTGTTATGCCCACAAATTAATATACCATCATGAACTCCAAGGTACCACACTTGCCCTGAAGTATTTGGAATCATCTTCAACGTACTGTTTTGATCACTTCCGTCCCAGTCCTTTACGAACAGACCCTGATTTGTTCCAAGATACAACTTCCCCTGATGAATAATAGAGGTATAGCCTGCACCGATTCCTTCCGATTGCTTTAAAAAAGTAATTGGCGAATTGATGTTGACGTAATCAATCCCGTTATCTAGTCCGAGCCATAAATCGCCGGACCTGTCGGCGAAAACCTTTAAAACTGTATTGTTTTGCAGTCCCTTTTTACGATTGATTTGCTGAATAATCTCACCGCGGGCATTCGTTATGAGGATACCATCCTGGATCGTTCCAAAGGCATAGTAATGATCCTGAAGAAGTATCGCACTGAATACCTGGTTCTTTTTCAGGTAATCATTAACAGGAACTTTCCACTCGTCGAGTTTCCCTTCCTTGTAAATGAAAACACCTTTTGTTAAGGTGGTAATAAGTAATTCGTCAACTCCGGAATAGGGGAGGATAGACCAAATCTCCTCTCCATTTAAAATTTGGCATCCGGTTAATGGCACAAGTTTACCTTTCACAAGTTCAAACAATCCTTTTTCGATATCATTAAAGTACAATTTCTCATTGACTTTATAAGAGTTTTGAAACCTGACGGGTGCTTTTATGATGGTAAATGAAGTGTCGTTGTCATACACAAAAGCAGTGGAATAGGATTGAAAAATAATTTTTCCTTCGAATGATATGATATTCCAGATGTCATCAAAGTTTTGATATTCAGCAGGTATGTATTTTTTTAGGGATTTAAATTCTAATTTCCCATTGCTTCCAAACACCATCTTACCCAACTCATTGTAGGCGCCAATATAAATGCTTTCGTTTTCATCAATATATACAGATCGAGTGATTGATGAATTTGGCATTTTATACAAGTGCCATACTATTCCATCAAAAACAACAAGTCCTTCATTATTTGCAAAATACATAAACCCCCTTTTATCCTGAGCAATCGACCAGTTTTGAGTACCAGCTTTGTACTCTCTTTTGGGAAAATTCCTTATAAACGGAATTCCAATGTTTTTGATTTGAGCGTATCCAAAATTGAAAAACAGCTGGAAAAAGAAAAATGCAAAGAGAATTTTTTTTGTCATATCAGATATAACCACTTATATCAACTGCATCGCAGTATCGTTCGATGAAGGGCAGTAACAAACATACGCATTAATCTGAAAATCGGGAAAAGTAATTTGCCGGGAAAACACCTAAGTATTAAACGACCATTTCTAATCCTGATTTTTAATTCCGACTTAATAGTTTTCTTCCATTTCTTCAAAATATCCGATCGGATGCTGACATGCCGGGCAAACCTGTGGCGGTTCTGTTCCTTCGTGGACATATCCGCACTTGCGGCATTCCCATTTAATTGGCTGATCGCGATGGAAGACAGTTCCATCCGCAAGTCTTTTTGAGAGCTTCAGAAACCTTTTTTCATGCGCGGCCTCCACTTTGGCGATCATTTTAAAGATCGCGGCTATTGCCGGAAACCCTTCCTCTTTGGCAATCTCAGAGAAACGCGGATAAACAGCAGACCATCCGTTCTTTTCCTCATCGATAGCCACCTTTAGATTATCAATTGTCTGATCTGCAAGGCCAGTCATAATCGTGGTTTTGATTTCAACGGCTCCGCCTTCCATAAATTTGATAAACTGCTTTGCATGTGATTGTTCCTGCAAAGCTGTTTTTTCGAAAATAGCGGCAATCTGTTCATATCCTTCCGCTTTGGCTTTTTCGGCAAAGAATTCATACCGGTTCTTCCGCTGACACTCGCCAGCAAAAGCGGTCAGTAGGTTCTGTTCGGTCAGTGTTCCTTTGATACTCTTTCCCATATCGTTGAATTTTAATATCGTATCGATTGAATTGTTGTCATAGTTGCAAATAAATTGCAACCGATCAAATATACAATGATTCCAGCTTAAATAGGACAGATTTCCGGTTCGGGGCAACTTTCAGCACAAACTAAGATGGATATGCAACAAAATCATTATTTATTAGCTAGTTTTGATCAACCTAAAACGATACCAATTATGCGAATATTCCATCTTCTCACAATATTGAGTGTTCTGCTTTTTTGTAACTGTACGAAAACACAAAGCCAGATGATTGACAAGACTACCGTGAAAGAACTCGATCTGAACCGTTACCTCGGAAAGTGGTACGAGATTGCACGATTCCCCCATTCGTTCGAGAAGAACCTGGTTGGTGTAACTGCAACTTACCAGCTGAAGGATGATGGGATGATTGAAGTCCTGAATGAAGGATTTAAAGATTCTTTGGATGGGGAACATTCAAAGGCAATAGGGAAAGCTAAAATCCCGAATAAACTGGAGCCCGGAAAGTTGAAAGTCTCTTTCTTCTGGATCTTTTATGCCGATTACTTTGTGTTGGAATTAGACCCAAATTACCAGTATGTGATGATCGGAAGTTCGTCCGACAAATACTTCTGGATTCTGTGCCGCACGCCGCAAATGGATCCAGCTATTTACAACATGCTGCTTGACAAAGCCCGTAAACGGGGGTATAATTTGGAGAGACTTTATAAGGTGCCGCAAACCGGAAAGTAATTGTTCAAGCAATGTTCAATTCTGGAACTTTATCATCTTAATAGAACAAAATCAAATCGTTATAACTAATTTGTAGTGAAGAAGAACAAACTCATAAAAGCTGTTGCCTACCCAAAATCGAAAAGTGGTATTCATTTTGATTCTCCAATAGTATGTCTTATAAACAAAAATGATAAGGATAATATTAAAGAAAAGTATTCTCCTTATGAATATATACTCGATTTTGAGCTATTAAAATGGTCTGAATTGGATAATTGTAATTTTGCAGAAAAAATTGTTTACAAAATAAACATTCCTAAGTGGATTTTAACTTTTATGTATACAATAGTATTGCTTGCAATTGGAGCTTGGCTAAATAGTTTATTTTGATTTCGCCTCCCGGAAACACCCTCGTTTGCATCGGAAAATGTGATTTTCAGATTTATTTTCCACCAATCTTTTTTCTTAGCTGTTCTCTTAAGTCAAGAAGCGCTTTCGAACTTCCCACCTTATAGATATGCGGCATTATAAACCGCTTGTGTTCTGCGGGTAACAAGGCCGCACGAGCCATTAAATATTCGTGACACAGTTGCGGAGAGGGAAGTTCGTTGGTGGTCGATTGATGCTCGTAAACCTTTGTATGCAGGTTTTCTCTTGTCAAACCTATTACAGTCGTGCATTTGTCCGAAAGTATCGGGTTATAAATACAATCACATCCGTCAGGGTCTTCGTTTTCGAGCAGGATGCCGTCGCGGAAGAAGTTTCCTTCGCTGTCGTAATAGCGGTAAAGTGATTTTCGCCCGGGATAGGTCATCTTTTCGACATTCTCCGAGATTTTCATGCGGGGCGTATTGTTGCAAAGTGCGAGTTTATATACTCCGTCGAGTGCTGCATCGGGTTTACCCGTCACAAGTTCCGTTCCTATTCCGTATCCGTCCAATGGGGCGTGTTGCTCATTCAAGCTGCTTACGACATATTCGTTCAGCTGATTGGACGCGAAGATTTTAACATACTCCAAACCCGCATTGTCCAGCATTTTACGTGCTTTTTTACTTAGGTAGGCCAAATCGCCGCTGTCGAGCCTGATACCAATCATTTTTTTACCTTCGGCTTCCATCTCTTTGGCAACAGTAATTGTATTTGGAAGACCACTGCGTAATGTATCGTAAGTATCGACAAGAAGAACCGTGCGTTCGGGATTAAACCGCGCATATTCTCGAAAGGCTGTCAGTTCATCGTCAAAGCTTTGAACCCAGCTGTGCGCCATCGTTCCGGATACGGGGATATCGTATATAAATCCGGCATGAACATTCGAAGTTGAAGAGGCGCCACCAATAATCGCGGCCCGGCTGGCCATATTGCCTCCGGTTCCATGTGCGCGTCGGAGACCGAAATCGGCATACTCTTTCTCTCCGCAAACCAGTTTTATCCTGAAAGATTTGGTCGCAATCAACGACTGGAAATTAAGGATATTGAGGAGCATTGTCTCGATCAGCTGGGCCTCAATAATATTTCCTTCAACGCGAAGCAAAGGTTCACTGGGAAAAACAATCTCTCCTTCTCTTACAGAATAAATGGTTCCTGTAAAGCTGAAATCTTTCAGGTAATCAAGAAACTCGGTGCGAAACCCTTGTTTTGCAAGGTATTCAAGGTTCTCATCCGAATAGCGAAATGCTGATAACGAATGGAGTAAGTCTGCTAGTCCAGCAAAAACAAGAAATCCTCCTTCATAGGGATTTGTTCTATAAAAGTAGTCGAAGACTGTTTGTTCATCTTTCTTCCCGGCCAAAAAATAACCCTGGGCCATCGATAATTCGTAGAAATCGGTGTAAAGTCCCAACGTTTCGGAAGTTGAATTGATCATCATAGCGCTTAATTTATCCAAATGTAACCAATTGCACCCAAATAAAAAATCCCGGACGTTGGTTGAGGGCACTGAAAAAGTCCCTCGGGCATAATTAATAAATTTAAAGCAGTAAAATACAGGTTAAAAACTTGGTATTTTACTGCTTTTATTGTATCTTACAGCCTTAAAT
>Ga0209386_1000522_pt1 | contig 18605 bp, 15 predicted proteins | sample NGEPertwo_FD_184510 | JGI IMG/M metagenome (GOLD analysis project Ga0209386, IMG submission 184510) | Arctic peat soil microbial communities from the Barrow Environmental Observatory site, Barrow, Alaska, USA - NGEE Permafrost154B-two... | ecosystem: Environmental > Terrestrial > Soil > Wetlands...
CTATGATAACCAAGATTTGATGTGTTCCATATATTTGGATTAAGTCTGCATCCCCGATCGTATTCGTTGTAAAATTAATCAAAGGATACATTTTCAAAATGCTGGAGAAACCGGAGATCGAAGAGAATAGGATAATCACCAGTTTAAAAGGTGATTATGGATTAAGTGTTGCAGAACTCACATTTTTGCCGCTCGGTGCCGACCAGAATACGGTTGTATACCGGGCTGCAGGTAGTGACAAACGCAACTATTTCTTAAAATTAAGGAAAGAGGATTTTAACGAAGCTTCCGTCACCATCCCTTATTTTCTAAGCCAATCAGGGATGAAACAGGTCATCCCACCCCTTCCAACCCGAACAGGAAAATTGTGGTCCGCTCTCAATCCATTCAAAGTGATTCTTTATCCCTTTATTGAAGGGCATGACGGCTTTGAACACCGCTTGACATTTGGTCAATGGGTTGAATTTGGCAAAGCTTTAAAACGGTTTCATAGTACAGCCTTTCCTGCCAGGTTGACGACCGGCATCCCGCAGGAAAATTTTTCGCCGCGCTGGCGCGATACCGTAAGGGCGTTTTATAAACGTTTTGAGAAAGAGACTTTTATTGATCCTGCTGCGATTGAAATGGCCAAATATTTGAAATCCAAAAAATCTGCAACAATGGACTTGATTAATCGCGCTGAGCGATACGCACAGAAGTTGAAAGATCAAGCACAGGCGTTTATTTTATGCCATGCAGATATCCATGGTTGGAATTTGCTGATCGATAAAAATGGTGCATTGTATATGGTCGATTGGGATACACTGCTGTTTGCCCCCAAAGAACGCGACTTAATGTTCATTGGCAGCAGCCCCGGTGACAGCGGATATTCACCGCAGGAAGAAGAAGCCATGTTCTACCAGGGATACGGCCAGACGGACATCAACCAAATTGCAATAGCTTATTACCGCTATGAACGTATTATTGAAGATCTGGCGATATACTGCAACCAGATCTTTTTATCCGATCAAGGCGGGCAGGACCGCCAGGCTGCTGTAGAAAATGTAGAATCCAATTTTTATCCAAACGGCACTATAGATAAGGCCTTGCTGGCTGATTTGTTATTGAAAGACAATTAGTTTTTAAATGAAGAACCCGGGCTGCAGAGCGTGCAGTGGAAGTACATAGAGATGGGTTAAAAGTGTATAAATCTGTGCTAATCCAAATGAGTTATTGAACTGACTGCCTCCATTAGTAGACAGCAATTACTATATTCTGTTTCCACGACCTGCAAGACACCTTGGGCACTTATGACGATGCTCATCTTCTGACTTTCTGATGAGACACAATTTTCGTAAAAGCGACTGCCTTCAGAATATTTCTGACCGCATTTTTTACAAATCATCGCATTGATCCCTTTCATGTTGCTTGGTGTCTGTCTCGTTTCTTGTTTTTCCCATAAGGCTGAGTTATTTAGCTGGATTATCCTGCATGGGTGAATGAGCTTTAATTCTCAAGTAGCTGACTGGTTGTGACCGAGTGCGTGCGGCTTAGTTCAACTCGGACAGATGCGGCGGCACACAGAAGGCTGTTATTAGGATTTTGTCATTTACGGTGCGTCAATCCTAAATTTATTAAGCCTGACCGCAGCGAAAGGAATGGCTATAAATAGGTTTATTCATTTATTATGAAATTGTACACTGCGGTTTCGCTGAAGCTCCCGCTCCGGTTAGTGATGATGGGATTGTCGCCGGTTTTAGACTCGCCATCATTCACTATCACACTGGCCAGACGTGAGTCGCCTGTCCTATTCGCCACAACATCCATTGTGAGTACCAGTTTATCTGCTTCCCGGGTTATTGTCCCTGAAGCAGTCACGGCATCGCTATAGCTGTATGTCGTCAGATAGTACCATTCATCATTACCCATTGGATCTTCCAAATCTGACCTTTCCACTCTCTTAGAAGTTACCGTGCAGGATAATGTAAATGTTCCTGAGCCGTCTTTTTCATTCCATGTGCCTTGCGTCTGCATATCGCTAACTTCTACGGAAAAGGGCGGTGGGTTTTTTGTGGGCGCTGTTGTAGTAGAAAATGGAACACTGACATAAAACTTGCCGGAACTATCGAAATTGATGCGCCCTGCCTGATTGAGAGCGGCATAAAGTCCGTAAGTCACAAGTGAATGTTGCGTTCCGCCTGAAAAAGAGATGCTTTTTATTTCCGACTTCTCCGATGATTCAGTTTCGTCTTCTCCGCTGCTTTTCAAGATGATGAAGATATTGGGAGATGTAACTTCGAACGGCACTGTCAGCATCGGAACATCATCCCCGGGAGCATAAAGCTCTACCGTGTCCGGTAAACCGCTCTGCATATGACCGAGGATGGTAAAGGAGGTGTTTATTTCTCCGCTCGCCGGCATCTTTCCCGTCCAGCTATTTTTGTCGGCCGTATCGCTTAGCAGGGCAAAGCGGACGGTATAACCGATGTACTGAAAATTTCCCTCCTCTTCTGGCAGCTCGATAATCTTTACCGTTATAACTGTATTCAATTGCTTTTGCAAAGAGAAAAGCTCTGTCTCAAGCTTCTTTTGTGCGGATTCCAGCGCTTGGTTCAAGAGATAGTTACGTGCGGAGGTGAGCGCAGGTTGTAGCCGTACGAGCATATGTGCCTTAAACTGAGCGGTTAGAACCTCTTTGTCATTGGTATAATCCCTTGCATCAAAATTGTATTTTTTGCCGGATACACCAGCAATCTCCTTGATCTTCCCGTAATCAAGCGTCCAGAAACGTTCGCAAAAATCATCGATTTCTTTTTCAATGAGCTGCCTTGCTTTTTCGGGATCGTCCTGATTCTCCTGCATAATTTTAATGAACAACCTGCGCCATTCCTTGTTGGTGCGGGGAGCCTCCACATCGTTGTAGTACGTATATACCTCTCCAATATTCTCGAGTTTGAGCTCCATCATATCACTTTGGACGGTACTAAGCAGCATATCGAATACATAGACACTGGCAAAACCAACTTGCAAAGCTGACGAGCCAAAATAATTTACAACGTTGCCTGCTAAATTCTTGGAAAGATTGGCAAACGTTTCCAGCTTAGACCTATCATCCGAGAAGTTGTAGATAAAATCATAAGTGGTCTGTACGGCGGAAAGGGCAAGCCCCGTATGTCTGAAACCTCCACCCAAGTTATTCGCAAGTGCAGTGTCATACTGCCCCCCCAGGGTGACGCTGGTAACGACGGACTCCATACCGCCAAACAAATTCTTTACTGCCAACAAGCCAGCCTCAAAGGCAGCCTCACCCGGCTCGCCGTTTTCCGCCAGTTCCTGCAGCACCTGAAAGGACTTGTTTCCGTCGACGAAGCTACCCAAGGCATATGCGTTAGTGATGTATGCCCGTCGACTGTTTTCGTTTTTGACCTGAAACAAGCCGTAGAGAGACAGGTGAGTCGTATAAACGATAACCTGCTTTTCCTTGGCATCGACTTCGTAGAAAACGCCCTCCCACTCGCCGGTGCTTTCGTTGTAATATTTCGCTCCTACATATTCACCTTCGGCCCCTGCTTCTACATAATCGCTGTCGTAGGGAATGTAAATGGTGATGACATCCTCAAAAACCACTTTGTCCCCCAGCGTAAAATCATACGCCGTGACCTTGACCTCGTTTGCCACATCTATCTTTTCGGGAAGCTCCTTGATTTCCAGCGTTTCCTTACCGTCAATGTTAAACTGTCCGAAATCCACCTGGACGCCATAGGCAGATGCAGTCGGGTCATCCTCCGAGATCTCAATCTTTTTACCCTGTGCTTGATAATCGGCCTCGTCATAGGTGAAGACACTCATGTCTCCCAATGTCGTATACTCTGGTGCGGATTGCCCGTCACCTTTTTCGCTCAAATATCGGTAGCCGGCAAAACCTAACCCGGCGAGGATCACAAATCCCACGCACAAGAACACAAGTGCAGTCGCGCCAATAATGGTTGTACGCTTGGTATTGCTGGATTTCTTTGCAGGCGCGGGTTTCCTGTTCGCTTGGGGCGGTGGTACCTGCGAAAGGGTTATCAGCTTGCCGCAGATGTTGCAGAATTTTGCATTATCCGAAAGTTTGCTTCCACATTTTTTACAAAACATAGTACCCTCCACTTATTTATAGGTAACTTTCGCTTTACTGCAGCGATTGATGATGTAATCACGCACAAATATAAAATCTTCCGGGTCTGCATAAATCTGGTTATGGGACAACTTTTCATTGACATAGATGACATGCCGTTTTTCATTGACCGTGATAGATTTAACTTTTTCAAAACTGCTCAACGAGCTTTGTTTTGATCCAGCCAGCATCCCCGCCGCTGTCGCCTGAATATTGCCCGTCATTACTCCTGCTAACACAACGACCATTGATAGAACCTGGCTTTTTTGAAACTGTTTTTGCATTTGAATGTGCTTGACACTTTTATCGTCCATCTCGAAGATCACACAGTATTTACCCCCATTCATTATCGCAACGAAGGGATATGCCAACAGCATCAGCCCTGTGACAATTCCAGCGACAATGGCCATTATTTTCAAAAAAACAAGAATTGCAGTTCCAAAACCATCGCTCAGACTGAGGAAAAAAACTAAAAAGGCTGGCGCTAATGCCGCTAAAAGCAGCACTTTCCAGATTGTGATCACCAGGGTTGGGTTTTTCCACATATTCATTTCATATACCCATCGCAGGATTCCATCCACACCCATGCTCAAGCCAGGGCTTACTAGTTGGATGTTGGGTTGATTAACAGCTTCCGTTTTTGGAAGTTCTTCACCAACTGGTGTACCGCAATTTTCGCAAAAGCGACTGCCTTCAGAATATTTCTGACCGCATTTTTTACAAATCATCGCAAAAATCCTTTCAGGCTGCCCGGTGTCTATCTTTGGTTACTAATTATTTTCAAAAATTATTAGATTTGATTTGAACAAGCTCCACTATCTAATGATCAAATCTATTATTTGATCAAACCCAGTATTTCTTGTCCGGGTAATTCAACCAGCGACTCTGCCGTAAATTGCGGGGCACTTGCTGAATACAGACGGTTATTTTCAAAAAAGAAGATGGTCTGCCCATCCTGGCCCCAGAGCGGTACGCCGCTGAAGCTTGTTGATAATTCAACCGGATTGCTATTATTTTCTGTAACCCAAAGACCAGGATTCACACGAGATGACCAGGCCCAGGTTTCCCCGGTTGGTGATGGAGACGGCGTCAATCCTTTTACTTCAGGCAGGATCTCCAGACTGTTGTACCCATACTGACCCTTGTAGTAAATAGTTTGCAGACCCGCATCACCATACACAGTAAAAAGGTTCCCCGCTGGAATGAAACCGACACCATATGCGATTATTTGTTCAAATTTCTTAAACCCAATTTCACCCGCAATCGGACCATCAGCCCCTAAAACTGGAACACTTTCACCAAAGATCATCAAACCACTATCCAGCGGTTCACTGCTGCCGCAGTTATCGTAATTATACGCAACCGAAAGCATTCCGAATTTATTTTCGGGGTCATAGGCAACGGCAGTGAAACCTTGATCAACAATCACCTGCTGTTCAGAACTGATTGCATCCACAATGCGGAGATTATATGCTCCTCCACATGTTAGACTGGAACTATTGATCCAAAACCGGTTGTTATCCGTCCATGCCAGAAAATCTTCCCCATTACTATCCAAAGATTCAAGGAGTTTAACTTTTTTGCCAGTGAAGTCATAAACCCATAGGCCCTCCATATTAAAACCCGCACCAGTGCCAAAGGTGTTTACACTCACATATTGAAGCAGTTGTCCGTCTGGAGACCAATGCAAAGCAGTGGCATGCCCGGCTTCGTCGGAAAGACGGGAAACAGAATTGTCCATTAGCGTAAAAAGGTAAACATCTGCGCTGTCACCATCCCGGGCAGCTACAAAAGCTAACCGTGTTCCATCTGGAGACCAGGTAAAGCTGTCAGTATATTGTATGGCTCCAAAAGCTTCAAACGCCGGGTCGCCATGTGTACCCTCCATGCCTGGTTGGATGACTGGCCCGGTCAGTTCCAATTGTAAAACGGGTGCCTTATTTTCAATATCCAGCACTACTAACATCGGGTTGATTGAGGCGCCGCCAAAACCGGTAATATACGCGTAAAATTTCTTATCCGGGGACAATCCCTGATAAAGATCCCATGAGGAATCTACTTGATCAATGCTTAATTGAACAGTTTCATGCGTTTGATCATTTAACGCCCGGATACCTGAATTGGTAACAATCAGAATGGGTTTCCCCGGAGCGATGCTTTGTGGTTCCAATGTCTCAATTTGCGGAACTGCCTCTAAGGTATCTTCCGGGAGTGGGGTATTTGTTGATGATTCAGGAATAACCGGAAGCTCTTCCAATCCGTTGGAAAACAGATCCTGAACGGTCTGTCCTTGGTTGCGCAGGTAAAAATAACCACCCCCAATTGTAGCCAGACAGCAACACGCAATGATAATCAGGACAATTGCAATACCCCAGATCCAGTTTTTTTTTGTCTTTTTTGGTTCTGGTTGACCCGTTGGATTTTCTGTGGGCAGGATGCCACCCCCAAAGGAACCTGCATACTGATTGGGCTGCTGTATAAATCTATCTCTGTTTGCAGGCACCCCAAGTATCATCGCACCACAGTTTTCACAAAAGCTACTACCTTCTGGATTGTTTTGGCCGCATTTCGTACAAATCATTATATCGATCCTTTCAAGTTACCTGGTTCTTATCATTTACCATTTTTATACAAATTATTATTTGATCAATTACTATAAAAGAACAAATTTTCCAGGCTTTTAATTTTTGAATATCATACTTAAATCAGGGGTTCGGTGTTATAAAAACATGAGCATCATAGGACAATGTTCCGCTGCAGGGATAAGAATCCTTGGGATAATCAAGATCGCCGCTTGGTCCGAATTGCATTGAAACAATTATTGCGTTGATATCAATACTTACCCTACCGTCGCTCAACTTCCAAAGCGGTTCTCCCGGACCTTGCGGATTTAAATATTCCAGTTTCGTAAAGGTTGAATTAAGGATATAGGTTCCGGTCACCTGGTCCCATATAATTGCATCCCCTTCATCCTTACTAAATTGGTATGGCTGCGCTTCGTTTTCTGTATAAGCCATTTTCAACATGATTTCTTCCGGAGCGATCAGCGATAGGCCTTCGCCGGACATCACATCCAGGGTAGAAATGGTTGGATCCTGCCCGGCAATATAAGAATCCCAACGCGTTTGGTTAGCCTGCCAGACAAGATCAGAGAAAGAACTGTTTGGATTAAAATCTCCCATTCGTAAAACAAGCGCTGGCATACTCGATGCTGCGTACTCGGCCACCCAAACTTTATTACTTTCATCACAGGAAATATCCTTTATTGTAGTGTCTTTAATGATACTGATGCTCCAGGTCCCTCTAAAATCGATATTTCGAATTTCAGCTTTAAAGGTTGCTTCCCCTTCAATGGCAATCGCAACCAGCCTGATATTCTTAACACCCCATACCGGATGTACCAGCCCTAACATCATATCTTTGGTTCCATCACTGTATTGAATATCGCCATCTCCAACACGATAGTAGAATGGTGCACCGGCAAGCACTTTCACTTGCAATGGGATTTTTTCTAATTTGGGATTGATACCGGTTTGAACAACCAGTGGATAAACGCCGCCGGCTTGAATTTCTGCATTAATATTGATAATCTGCGATCCTGGATCCCCTGCTGTCACCATTTGAGGGTCATACCCGGTCTTTTTAAGTTCACCTATACCGCTCTTAAAAGCCGCCTCGATGGACTCTCCGTACCCGCGACCATTTATTACAGCCTCCATAATAGGGATCGTGGCATTTGCAGATATTGGCGATTTTCCCAGAAGATAACGGGCATATTCCTGTAAATTTTCTGAAATTTGATTTACAGCAACATCTCCCTCGTAAGGAAAAGTCCCTTGATTAATCGCTTCAATAAAACCGGATTCACTGATCGGGCAAACGGTAGTATTCTCGCACATGAAAACTTTAACCAGTTGGGCGTGGTTATAAAGCTGATCATTCCATAAATTCGGGCTGTATTGAAAAGGGGTATTATGGGTTGAGACAGTGGTCATGCCATAATAGGTCAGGTTGTTTTCAACAGCAGCCGGATCGAAAAGGAACACCATGTTTTCAGCAGAAACTTCCAGCCACCATTGCCGGTATGGTGAAGTGCCAATTAAATTTCCCCAATACGCACGTGTAAAATTGTAACTATAGTCCTGCACCCAATGGGCCAGCTCATGGGCCAGTTCCCAGGATAACTTTTCATTAATTTCCGCGGCGCTATCTTCCGGAATATAAATAGTGCTGTTGCTGGGTGAGTAATATGGATCTCCGGACCCTTTTAATATTTGTACATGTACCCGGCTTTCGGATTTATTTACAAGTTGTGCCGCCAAAAAACCTTTATTGCCATAATCACCCAAGATTTTTTCGATCAAATCTACAATTTGATCTGCCTTATCCTGGGTTATTTTTGTGGTAAATGCCTCGTTAACAATGGCAATAATTGTTCCTTTAGAGTTTTGTCGGCAAAAGTAATTGAGTGGACTCCCCGAGCCAAAGGGGATTCCACAATTTCGCGTGTCATTCTGATGGTTTGCAGCCACCATGTATAGGTTGTCGTTCATATCCAAAGTTGCAGCGATTGGATCCTGGAATATTGCAAAAAGATAATTGCCATTAAATTGCAGAGATTCATCACCTTCATCCATAGATGCACTTCCGATCGGCACTTGAAAGTTAATATTACCGTCAGTCGCATCCAGTTCTGTCAGGCTGATATATTCGCCATCAATAATTTCCATCAGAGTTGCATACCCGCCTTCGGTAGGTACAGATATTTTTGCCTGCCCGAGACCGTCATTTTCACCGTCTGCAGTTATTTGATAGAGAACTGCGCTGGTCTGAAAACTTTCCAACATTATTTGTTCAAGTTCCGCATCAGGGCTGAAGGTTTTCAGAGTAGCACCAATTTCGCTTTCCAACGCCGAATCCGGAATGGTCAACCGGGCACCATCGGCGCTGATCACAATCTCATCGCCGGCAGATATCGGCTGTATGGGAGCGCCATCATAATTGGATGAAGTGTTGTTCTCCGCAACAGTCGGCAATTTAACATCAGAAAAATACCCGGACAGGAAATCCAATTCTCCGGATTGGTTAAGCCAATATAATCCACCTGCACCAACCACGAGTACAACACAGACGATCAGCGACAGCCCTACAAAAGCCAGGATACAAGGGAGCGTATATTTTTTCTTCGTGGAAGTTTCCATTTTAAACTCTCCATAACCTCAGATTTAAATAATATTAGTTTTTGTCTCACAATTAAAAATATTGTTTTTTTTGTCATTATTCAGTTGTTGAAAGTTAATATTGACTGTAACCAACCACCATATTTCAAAAAGGTGATAACCGGTATCAAATTACCCCGTGTAAAATTAATTATAGCAGAGCCTCTTTTTTGTCAATTGAAAAACCGTCTGCATGTTTTGGACTTTCTCAATTACGCACCTTGGAAGGTTTAATATCAAACTATTAATATTTAAAGACCCCTCATTTTAGACTACTGAACCTGATGACGATATTTTTCTGCCAGACCAATTTTTCGAAATCCTTCAAAAAAATTTAGTGCAATTTCAAATAGAAAAAAACCTGTCTGGCAATAGAAGGAGCCATAAATACCAGCCTGTTCTTTTGCAGTTAAATAATGCCAGGTGTTTAAAGCTATCCCTGAAAAATATCATGCCCTGACGATAATCTCCAACTTCCCTCACCGGCTTAGTTTTAAGTGTATCCACCATTTTCAATAGGTAACTAGTTGCATCCACCAAAACTATTAATTTTGTTATTGATTAACAAATTTAATAGAACTATACTGATTTCATCATCATAAATTAGCACCTGAAGTATGCAATCCCAAAATTTTCTCAATCAACTTTCCAGGATAACAAACTGCAGTAAATTTGTAGCTATTCATAATTGCGAACTCTAACGATCAGGCGGCTTTAATTAAAAAGGTTCTTATGTCAAAGAATGTTTAAGAAATTTCGCAAGTGGTTCGGGGCAATATTTCTACTAATAATTGCCTTGGCTATTGCTTTTTCAGGATACAAAGTTATCCTGCATAACCAGCCACTTATATTGCCGTCTCCAACAGGTTCCTATACCATTGGACGGATAGAATATGATTGGATAGACAATAATCGCATTGACCCGCTTTCTGAAAAATCCTACCAAAAACGGGAATTATTAATCTGGGTTTGGTATCCGGCGGTTGAAACAGGATCACAAGCACCGTTTTTACCGCCCGCCTGACTAAAAGCACACGATGAAAATCCGGGAATTGGAAAGTTCATCGAACATGATTTTTCTTTAATACAAACACATTCTTATGTAAACATACCTGTTGCAAATGATCAGAGCATGTATCCGGTAATTATTATGCTGCCTGGAATGGGTCCCATAATACCAGATTACACTGTGTTCGCAGAGAATCTGGCAAGTCATGGATATATTGTTGTTGGAATAAATCCAACCTATACATCAAATCTGAGTGTATTTCCGGATGGACGTGTTGTTACAGGTTCGAAAAAAGGCACAATCCCTGATAGTGCCAATGAGGCTGCCGTCGATGCGGATGCGAATAGGATTGGAAAGGTCTGGACAGACGACGCAATTTTTGTATTGAACAGACTGGAAAGCATCAATGCTGATCAATCAAGTTTCTTCTATTCCAGACTTGACCTTGAGCATTCAGGTCTCTTCGGTCACTCTTTTGGAGGTAAAACGGCCATCAGCGTATGCGAAATAGACGCCATCTGTAAAGCAGGAGCGGATTTGGATGGCAGCGCCTTCAGCAATGAAACAAACGGGATCTTGCGACAGCCTTTTATGTTTATGACGGAAGATAATTGTGGTACAAATTGTGAAACAATGCGCCGGTTGTATCAAAGCACAAATAACACGGCATATTATCTTTCAATAGAAGGGACAAAACACTTTAACTTTAGCGACCTGCCTTTACGTTTGTTACCACCAGTCCGTATTTTATTCAAAATGGCCGGATATACAGGTTCAATCAATCCGGAAAGAGGGCTGGAAATTACTAATGCATATCTGGTTGCTTTTTTTGACCAGTATTTGAAAGATAGCGGTTCAGATTTATTACAAGGACCATCTATTGTTTTTCCAGAAGTGATATTTGAAAAAAGGTGAATTTATGAAAATGAAGCTAACGGCAAGATTAATTCTAATGATAACCATCGTTGTTACAGTCACGGATGTAATTGAATATATCCATTTGAGACAGCACCCGGAAAATTTAGGCATTCCGCTGCTGATTTCCGTCATCATAGTGACCATCGTTCCAATTGCTATTATTATTTTGTTTTGGCATAAGCGAAAGATATTGTAGATATTTATTCGCAGCTATATACTACGGGATTGTGACTCTGCAAGGCGCTCAATTTCAAAATTTTCCGTTGTTCCTACCAAAACCATGAATATTTTTGTTGATAAGTGAATTTTTAAATACTATATTGGTATTATCAACATTAAATTTGCACACAGATAATAGTTTTTTTCCGGGTTCAATCCGATATCCTTCAACAAGTGAAATTATCATCAAATTCGCGGTGAACCGGAATCCATTTTAATAAATACTTAGCAAATGGCGTTCTGTTGAAAGGAGTCTTGTGATGATGAAAACACTTGATGAAAAGCCGGGGTTGTTATTTTATCTGGGGTGGGTTTTTCTGAATATCTTCGCCGTCATAGTGGCCTGGTTCATCGCCTGGGCCCTCATCAAGCAAATTACCAGTATCGTTGGGGACAGGATTATGATCGGCGGGCAGTCCCGCATCACCGAAGATGCCATTTTTCTATATACTTTGCTGCCGGTTATTGGCTTACTGATTGGAACCAGCCAATATTGGCTACTTCGCCATTATTTACCGCGCATGTCCTGGTGGATTGCAGCTACTGTAATAGGCTGGTTAATGCCATTTGTGATCGGATTTATTGGTTCAAGAATTTTTGGACCCGGCAATGATTCATTATCGATTATGCTGGGAATGCTGATACTTGGTGCTTCTATTTCGCTGCCGCAATGGCTGGTGCTGCGCCAACGGGTAAAACACGCCTATTTATGGATTCTAGCTTATGGATTAAGCTGGTTCCTGATCGGGGTGATGAATTATGTCACCACAGAACCATTCCCGGTGCTATTAGCGATATCTTTAATACCTACCATCACAACAGGTACAATCTTATGGCTGTTTTTGGATTGGTATCCGACCTATTCACCCCAATTAAAATTGGAACAATAAACATTAAGTTCATAGGGGAATATTAATTCCGGCATAGTTCAACGACCCGTTTTTTTGTTATCTTACCTTTGAAGGAAAGTAATAGCCTGATGGCTACCATCCGGTTCTCAAGCGGAGGTTGGAAAGGGCACTACAGCGGCAAGAATAACCAATGCAGCTTGTAAGACGGTCATGTGAATAAACGTCTGATCGCATCTTATCCATCGAATCGGGGATATTCTTCCTGAAAATTGATGGATTCGGATTGTGTTTGCCTTGACTGACAAATGTTTTGATATTCTGCATTGACCATTAAATTAATCGTTATAATATTCTCATAACCATTTTTTTCAATGGTTTTTTTATCCCGGTAATTTCTCAAAAGATAGGCTCTTCAAACGGTCGATAATCCATAGTAATGAAGCGCAATTGATCTCCTGACAATATAGGGACAAATATTGGATACGAATATTTCGAAACTCAGAGAAAAGACCATTTCAGCAATCCTGGCCAAACAGGACGATTCGTTCCGCTGGGGATACAATGAAAAACAAGCCGGTGAGCGTCCTGAATATCTGTACTATTCCCCCAATTTCAAATCGACATTATGGACTCTGGTTTTTCTCGCTGATCTCAAAGCCCCGCTTGATTTGCCGCAGATAAATGCATCTCTCCAGCTAATTGCAGCGCATTTTTATGATCCTGAATCTGGAATATACAGGTTGCCGAACATGAGTCATTTTCCGATTCCCTGTTTGAATGGCAACATGCTATATCTACATAATTATTTTGAGACGTCTCATCCGGAAGCATTGCAGAAAATCATTGCTTTTTTCGCTCACTTCCAGCGCTTTGATGATGGTGATTACGAAACGCCAAAATCCTATCCCTATTGCTCCAACACCTCCTGCTATGGAGCGCACAGCTGTTATTGGGGGGTGATAAAATTACTCAAAGGAATTTCGTTCCTTCCCAAAAACCACAGAACAATAGAATCACAAAATTTAGTCGAAAACTGCATTGAATTTATTTTGCAGCACGAAGTCTGTTTCAGTTCCCATAAAAAAGACCGGTTTCTCCGGGATGAAATCAGCAGACTGACCTTTCCGAATTTCTACAAAAGTGATTTTCTGGAAATTCTATGGTTATTGAAAAGGGAAGCAGTTCATGACCCGAGAATGGCTCGCTCACTGACATTTTTACGGTCCGCGATGAAGGACAATGGAACCTGGGAACTTGAGAAAACCATGAATACGATCGTATTTATCGGCCAAAAATGGCATACCAATGTTTTCATCACGGAAAGGGCTACCGAGGTGTTAGATTATTATGGTCATTAATTGGCAAAAGAAAATGCATTTTTGCATCTGACACAATTTGCGGCGAACCGCATTTATTAAAGTCAATTTTGAACACTTAATAAGCACTTAGCCGTCTTACATACCTGACAAAAGGAACCGATAAATCTTATGAATAAACGTCTTAATATCTCGTCAGACACAAAATGGGAAGAAATTGTTGGATATTCACGTGCTGTAAGGATCGGAAATAGTATCGAAGTAGCCGGGACAACCGCAGTGGATGAAAATGGTCAGGTAGTTGGCCCCAGTGATGCCGCTAAACAGACGGAATTTATTCTTTTGAAAATTGAAAAAGCTTTATTGTCAGCAGGGGCAACATTCAAAGATGTGATAAAAACCAGAATGTTCGTCACCAATATTGCTGATTGGAAACTATCAGAAAAGTACACGGCTCCTTTTTTAAAGAGATCAAACCTGCGGCAACCATGGTGGAAGTTAAGTCATTGATCAGTCCGGAATTATTGGTTGAAATTGAAGTCAGCGCCATTCTTTCTGAATAGCAAATCCCTTGAGACGACTTGAATAACAAAAAAAAATTCTATTGCACATATGTATTCCGGGTCGTTTTTGGTCCCCCGCTGCACCTTATGAATGTTGTCCTCTACTTTCTATAACATCCGAATTCTTCCAGCAGATATTCGGGATCATATATTGAATAGTGAACTTAAAAATACTATATACAATAGCATTGGTGTATATCCTGATTTCGTGTCATTATTAATCATTCAAAGGAGCAATCTCATGTCGGTTTTCACAGTGAAAGCGCTTGATGATAGCACCTGACCGGATTTTGCCCGGCTGGTCGAAAAACACAACGGTGTCTGGGGCGGCTGCTGGTGTATGGGTTTTCACGAAAAAGGTGAAGGCTGGAAAAAGTCCGCCGCACTTAACCGGGCTGAGAAAGAATGCCGCGTTCAGAAAGGTCGGGCACATGCCGCCCTGGTCTACGACGGATCAACCGCCGTTGGTTGGTGCCAGTTCGGGCCAATCGATGAACTCCCGCGTATCAAACACAAGCGCGAATATCAAAACGGTCTCACCAAACTTCCGGATTGGCGCATAACCTGCTTTTTTGTCGACCGCGAATACCGCCATAAAGGTATCACCTTTTTAGCTCTCTAGGGTGCGCTGAATGAAATTGCCCGGCTCGGCGGCGGAACGGTGGAAAGCTACCCGGAGGATGTGGAAGATCGCCCGGTGTCCGGCTCTTTTCTTTACAACAGTACCGTTACAATTTTTGAGCGGCTCGGCTTTCAACGCACCCGCCGGTTGGGCAAGAACCATTGGGTGGTTAGCATGGTATTAGACAGCCAGCCTCAGGAAAAAGCGGGTAGTAATTTATGAACGAATTAGAAACAGGACTTCCATACGCCGGATGTGGCGCCGGATGGTCGCATTTGCACTTGATTTTTTGATTATCGCCGCTTACATTCTGGTTCTGCTTGGTCTGGGTTTTGGACTCAATGCTGTCACCGGTGGAATCGCATTGTTTTCCTCACCATTGGCAGTTGACCTGATGGCTTTTGTTGTGCTCGTTGTGCCGGTAGTATTGTATTTTGCTTTGCAGGAAGGCTCTTCCCATCAGGCAACCTGGGGCAAGCGGCGCATGAAATTGATGGTGGTCAACAGACAAGGGAACAGGATGCGACCATGGCAAACGTTGTTCCGGTCATTCTTAAAGTTTCTGCCCTGGCAGCTGGCACACACCAGTGTCATTAATATGTGGCTTGGAAACCAGGCAACCATTTTTAAGGTCGGTGCTCTGACAGCCCAGGGATTGGTTATCATTTTTATCATTGGAATTTGGTTCAACAAGAAACACCAGGCACCTTATGACCTGGCAGCAGGAACCTATGTGGTGTCAACCGGGTGATTGAATTTGAATCCTGTCTGATTTTGAAAAAGCCTCACCAGGGAGGATGATCAATTTGAATAATTACAGCCAGACGAACCGTCTGTTAGGTTATCCACCGGATGCACGCCTGCTGATTATCAATTCAGATGATTTCGGGATGTGTTATTCTGTGAATAAAGCCATCTTCGCAGTGCTTAAGACAGGTGTGGTGCAGTCCACCAGTTTGATGGTCACCTGTCCATGGACTTTGCAGGCTATCAATTTTCTCAAAGACCACCCCGATATTCATTTTGGAGTCCACCTGACGATCATCTTTGAACCCGTCAATAAAGGCTGGGGGCCAATCACCTCCAGAGATATGGTGCCCGACCTGTTGAATCACACCGGCACCTTCCATAATATTGAAATTTTTCCCCGAATTTCATATCCTTCACTCCTGAATCAAATAGAACTTGAATTCAGGAATCAGATTGAATACGTATTGGCGGACGGGCTTAAGCCAACCCATCTGGACTGGCATTCGCTCCGTATCAATAACAGAGCCGATATTTTTGACCTGATGTTCGCACTGGCAAAAGAATACGGATTGGCCTTTAGGGTAAGCGGACGATCTTTTATCCGAAAAGTACAGGTCCAGAATTTGCCATGTAACGATCATGACAAGCTGGACAGTTTCAGTATTGATCCATCAACGAAAGCGACGATATATACTGAGAGGCTGCGTGCTTTACCGGCTGGTCTGAATGAATGGGCAGTCCATCCCGGGTTTGACAATGTAGAATTAATAGCTCTCGAACCCTCTGCAAAACATATCCGTCAGACCGATCTTGATTTTTGGACCTCACCGCTAGCCCGGGAAATTGTCAATGATGAATGTATTATTCTTATCAATTATCGAGCATTACAGTCAGCCTGGGGAAAAAGATGAGTTGATGGATGCCTGCACACCGGCTTTTAGATGAAATTGCTTTGTATGCCTTTCATTATCGCCAAAATTCTTCCGCAGATCGACGGTAAGCTAAATCCCGTTCGCTCCATTAATATCACTCATACCTGGGTCTAGACGCCGTAGATACTCACTTTCCCATCGCTATCCATCAGTGTCTGCTTCATCAACCTGAACCTTCCAAACACTTCAAGTGATAACAAATACTAGTTTTTACTTGACATATTTTACTTTATGATCCATTGTTATTACAAATAAACCAACTCTCCTTTAAGCTGTTTATTTGAATTTTGTCCGGCGTATGGGTGCGCCGGCACTTTCATTTCGCCAAACTTTTTGAAGCAGGCTAACTTCTTTTTTAAAAACAATGATTTCACATTCCAACTATGTAAAAGACAGTCATACCGAATGGTCATTGATCTAAACTGCTCACAATCCCGATCTTATTATTTATCAAAAAGAATAACTTTATAAATTTCCATTACAACATCGCGGATTGCAGATAATATAATAAAGAAATAATTGACTTATTTAATAAGTTTTTTTAGGTTGACGAAGTTGTGCCTGGACGCGATTTTCCATTAACTTTTGCCAGGGATGGTTTCTGCTCTCAACATGATTATTGTTCATTGCAAATATATGGGGTTACATTAATAATTTACCGAATTGAAGATGCCTTATCTAAAATATTCTTGAGGAAAAAATGATTGAAAAACCAATAATTTTTAAAACCGATTCAAAAATTATTGCTGTTATCCACCTCACTATCCCACGCGAAGCGATGCAAGATGAAATGAAACCGGCTATCGACGAAATAATCGCGGCTCTATCGGGGCAAGGCAATCCACCGATCGGCCCGATGTTTGCGCACCACCTTGTGCTATCTTCAACCCGGTTTGATTTTGAGGTTGGTTTTCCGGTTGCTTCGCCAATAACCGAAGTTGGACGTGTCAGGAACGGTGAATTACCATCAGTGACGATTGCCCGGACAATATATCACGGGCTCTACGAAGGGTTGTTCTCGGCCTGGGATGAATTTGGAAATGTATTGGGAGCCACAAGGATATTAGAAGAACTAGGTTTGCAGCGCGGCGAGACTTTATGGGAGGTATACTTGTCAGGTCCGGAAATAAGTGAAGATCCATCGGCCTGGCTCACAGAACTGTGTCTTCCACTGGTTTCAATTTCTTCTTTTTAGATTTGCAATTTCACATACCAGTTTTCTCCTCCCGATGGTTACAAAATATATATGCTGACTTTTATACTTTCCTCCGAGAGGGTGAATATTGAAGTGTTGAACCAGCATAGTGACACCATTTTTCGTGTGTCCAATAGCCATCAAAATAACGATAAAGCATTGGTGCCAAAATTGTTGATAGTGCTACAATATCGATAATCAGGAAATTCAATGAGAGCCGATAAATATAATCCCAGATATATTCGCAAATTCAGCCGTAGAAATTTCTATACTGATTTTTGGGACTGGCTGCGCAGTCATCCAATCTGGTTCATAAATGTAGTTATTGGTTATGCTTTCTATCTGGCAACCACTGAGGAAGTTTAGTCTTAGTAATTGTCGAAAATCCCGCCAATCCACCACCAGCCCACAATCACCACGATTTTCTACAAATTTTCCCCTCCCGGAGGATACAAAAACCAGGCCGTATTTTAATCTTCTCTCTGAGAAAGTGGATTTGTGGACGTTATTTGGATAGGTATTTCTCATTCTAAATTTGAAAAAAGATTGGTAATACTTTAAGTTTATTATTCAAATATGAATAATAATTCTGGATTTTCACGAACAAATTTGTTTCAAAACAGTTAACCTTATAAATTTTCAATACAACACTCCATCTAGTGGATAAACTACTAAAAAACACATTCAAATGCTGCAAAATTCTTTAAGGAAATTCCGAAAAATTATGGCGAATAAAACTATTCCGGAAAAATTATCTGAGATAATTGATGGCTACACGATTAAATACCACGCCAATGGACAGACCAGATGGTCAAAGGGCAAAATTGTTGACGGCCAGCCGGAAGGATACTGGGAGTAGTACCGCCACAACAGAAT
>Ga0209386_1000524_pt1 | contig 18573 bp, 17 predicted proteins | sample NGEPertwo_FD_184510 | JGI IMG/M metagenome (GOLD analysis project Ga0209386, IMG submission 184510) | Arctic peat soil microbial communities from the Barrow Environmental Observatory site, Barrow, Alaska, USA - NGEE Permafrost154B-two... | ecosystem: Environmental > Terrestrial > Soil > Wetlands...
GATCTAGCTCATAGCGTTTTATCAAATCCCTCACGCAGATCAAATTTAGTGACAAACTTAGTCAATCTGACAACAAAAGATGGCTGGGATGGGATTTCTGTTGACATTGAAAAGACGCCCCCCGGAGACCGAAATAATTTTTCTGCTTTTGTCGCTGAACTTAGTAAAGCATTAAAGGCTAAAGACAAAGTGTTAAACATTTCTATACCTGCTAAATTTGTAGATTATCCTTCTGATTTGTGGTCAGGTGCGTATGATTATGCAGCGATTGGAAAGTCTGCTGACCAAATCATTCTTATGACCTATGATGAACATGGATTTGGCACAACCCAGGGGCCTGTTGCTTCTGCAGCATGGGTTAATCGTGTTATTAAATTCTCGGTAGGAAAAATACCCAAAGAGAAGATTGTAATGGGTCTTCCTGTCTATTCCTTTGACTGGGGAACAGATAAGCCACTAATACCTGATTATCTATCGTATATTCAAACACTAGATCGGGCCAAGAAAAATGGAGTGGAGATTCTCACCGATCCGAGTGCGAAAGTTCCACAATTTATATACACCGCAAAAGGTATTCGACATGAAGTTTTCTTTGAGAACGTTAAGAGCTTGAGGGTGAAAATGGATGATGCACTCAAGTACAAGTTACATGGTGTTGCCATTTGGCGTCTAGGCATGGAAGATCCCGCTATCTGGGATCAGCTAATCAAAACGTATGGAACTAATAAAGAAACAAAAGAAAAGAAATAATCTAAAGAATCCTAGATAAGGGCACGATTCATCGTGCCCTTATCTGCTTTATGGGGTTAACTTAGGAGGGGCTCGATGCATCGTGCCCCTTCAGTAAAATATCTAGATAATTTGAGTCTTAGTAAATTCTCGGTTAAGATATAAGAGTTAGAAGCGGAGGAATAAAGGATGATAAAGGAACTTATAGTTGTGGAAGGAAAAAATGACGCCCATGCAGTACGACAAGCCTTGGGGGAAGTCGATATCATTTGGACAGAGGGTTATGGGTTAACAAAGAAGAAGTTAGATTACATTTCAGAGATGGCAAAACGTCAAGGGGTGATTGTTTTTATGGATCCTGATACCGTGGGAGAGCAGATTCGCAACCGTATCCGGACGCATGTTCCTCAGGTAAAACACGCATACTTAACTAGAAAAGTAGCTACTAAACGGGGAGATATTGGAGTGGAGAATGCAGCACGACACGAAATTCGCCGCGCCTTTGCACATATTCAACAAGAGCAGGAGACTCTTGTCGAAAATTTTACGATAGAGGATTTATTTCTAGTGGGTCTTGTGGGGTCAAGGCGAGCGAGTGAATTCAGATTAGCAATTGGAAGCAAGCTGGGGATCGGAGATACCAATGCGAAACAATTTCTTCATCGGTTAAACCGTTTTAGGATATCACGCGAGGTGTTTTTTCAAGCGGTAGAGGAGGGTAGGCATGGAGAACGCAGCTGAATACACACAACGGCTTATAAAAAGTGGGGCACGGGCTCATAAATCAATGGGTCAAGTTTTTTTGATGAGTGACGAAGTGATTAACAACATTGTTGCAGCCAGTACGTTACAGCCGGATGTTCCGCTCGTTGAAATTGGACCAGGACTCGGTGTGTTAACGCGAGTTCTTGCCCCAAAGGTTCAAAAAATGTGGGCAGTAGAGTTAGATACTCATAAAATTGATGGTTTAAAGAGAGAACTTGGTGGACAACCCATAGAAATCATCAATCAAGATGCGCTTAAACTGGATCTATTTGAACTATGGGGAGACAAGAAAGGATATTTGATAGGAAATTTGCCGTACTATATCACAAGCCCTTTAATCATGCACTTTCTTGAGCAAGAGGATCGATTAAGTGGGATGACAATTATGGTGCAAAAAGAAGTGGCAGATCGGATTGCAGCGCCACCAGGAAGTAAGACATACGGTATTTTATCCATTGCAGTTCAAATTTCAGCCCAAGTTACAAAAGTAATGAATGTATTACCTAGTGCCTTCTGGCCTTCGCCAAAAGTAACTTCTGCGGTCATTAGACTAGATCTTCGCCCTTACCCAGGCTTTGACGTGGACAAAAAGGACTTTTTTCGAGTGGTGAAAGCAGCCTTTAGCCAACGACGCAAGACCTTGGGAAACTCGCTGGCGGGGGGCTTAGGAGTAAAGAAAGAAGAAGTCATTAAACGAATGCAAGGCGCAGGGATTTCAGACGGACGGCGAGCAGAATCGTTGAGTATTGAAGAATTTAAGTTGCTCACAAAAGCGTTCCTATAAGTTGCGATTTCATTTATTGGTTGGTTTATGGTTGGTTTGTACTTTGGCTAGAACAGAGGGAGGAAGAGGAACGATTCAGCATCGTCTCTCTTCCTCCCTCTGAAGCATCTATAAGATTCTTGTATAAAAAATGAGAAATTTCCGAAGGATAAGAAAGGTTTAAGATAACATAATTAGAAACAGGGTTTAGGCGGAGGGTGAGTCTGGGGTGCAAAAAACAAACAAGAAGAACATTCTGGGATGGACGAATATTATCGCGACGCTAGCGACCACAGTGTTAGCACTTACAGCTTTAATTACGGTCTATTTAACGGTAGCTGCCTGGAAAGGACAACAAGATACTGCACGACCGTATTTCATATTAAAAGAGTCTCCTATAGTTGATTTGAGTGATGACCTTAGTTTTGAGTTAAAATTTACCAATGTGGGAATGCATCCGGCTAAAGATCTTTCAAGCGAGACAGTTGTCTTTGATGAAGGTTTAACCGGCAAGCCCATTCATCATGATGAATCGGCTATTGTCAACGAAATCCCCAAAGATGCCTCGTCAAGCCTAGTTATGACCATCCCTGGTGAAGAAATTTATTCTAATCAATTAGATATTAATGCGCATTATGTTGTTGTAGCCATACACTATGCAGATCCTATTTTGGATAAAGCATACAGCCAAACGATTTACATGAAGTGGAATGGGGTGCAAGAAGAAAAGATGCAAACTACTGAACACGTAAGGGTGGAGGAAAAGGGAAAGATAGATGAGTACTTAGAGAAGGCTGGTATTTCTCTAATTTAACTCGGAGCTACAGGAAGTTCCTGGGATGATGACATGCTGTTCATAGAACATGTTCTGCGACTTCAGAGACTGCTCCCAACAATAAAGAAGGTCAAAACGTCGTTCCAGGTGGTAGCCCATTAATTTGTGCTTTCCTAGTAATCTAGTCGGGGTCTCATTTTGGATTAGTGCTAAACCCATGAGGCAATCCCCAATGATAGTCTCGGCAATCAGACGAGCGTGACGCCGATGCTTTCGTGGAGAGTGAAGGGATTCATGAGGGATGGAGGTTGCCACTTTAATGATGAGACCATTTTTCTTTGCCCAATACAGAGTAAGTGGGGGCACCGCAATGGCTTGGAGAGGAAGTGAAAGCAAAGCGCGCTGAGAAAGTGCATGAGGACCGTGGGTAGGGGTTGAAAGCCCGAGACTTTTAAAGAGATCAAGTTCTCGGTTGAGCTGTGACCTAAATTTTAAGACGAGATTAGCAAGTTTATGACGATGAGGAATGTACGGATAACAATTTGTTAGAGCAACATCAACCCCTGATTGGACCGAGGTAACGAGTGTGAGGAGATTTTGATAGATATCCCCGGACATATCCCCGTCGACAAAGAGTGCCCCGTTGGCTCCTATATGGCGTGCATAGAGTGCTCCGATTGCTCGGGGTATATCAATTCCTAAGGGGTCTGAAAAATACAGGATATGAATCCGAGTATCTGGGATTGAACGAGCAAGTTCGAAGGTCTGGTCCGTGCAACCGTTGAGTACCAAAATAATGTAACAGACGGGAAGGCGTAAGATGGTGGTCAAAGTTGCCAAGATGCTCTTTTCTTCATTTTTTGCTGGAATCACTACTGCGAACATCTTTGAGCCCCCTTCTAATCATAACTTGTTATACTATATGCCGTTTGAATTCGTTCGACATAGTATATAGCATATTCGTGGTTCGTAGTTCGATATTCGTAGTTCGAACGAAAACGAACCGCGAAAACGAATGTCGAATAACCATAAGACGTAACAGCGGTATTTTATTTCGATATTCGAACCACGATTTACGAACTACGAACTACGAATATCAAAAAGGGGGTCAGGCCATGTTTCATGTTGGTGATATTGTTGCACGGTTCTCACATCATCAAGATATTTTCTTCCATGTTGATCAGATACATGAAAACTTTAAAGGGGAAGGCACGGCGATTCTCAAAGGCCTAAATTTAAGGTTACTAGCCGATGCGCCGTTAGCCGATCTTATTGCCAAGCGTCCAGTTGAAGTTGCTAACTATGAACGTGAGGATAATAGGATGATTTATCAGAAATTACACAAGTTGACCCATGAAAGAAAAGTTGATCTAGATGATAAAAGTGACTTTTTTGAGATCCCGGGACGAGTATTGCAGCTTGATGGCGATCAAGATTATCTGAGCCAATGTATTAAAACGTATAAGCAAATGGGAATCCAAGCCAAGGGAATCTGTAAGTCAGAAAGGGAACAACCAAAAGTTATACGGAAAATTTTACAAGAAAATCCCACGGACATTTTGGTACTGACGGGTCATGACGCTTTTATAAGAGGGAAAAAAGATTTCCATAGTATGGACAGTTACCGTAGTTCCCGCTATTTCGTGGAATCTGTTCTTGAAGCCAGACGTTTTCAGCATAACAGGGATGCGCTGGTAATCTTTGCTGGGGCTTGCCAATCTAACTATGAAGCTATTCTATCAGCAGGGGCAAATTTCGCTTCATCGCCAAAACGCATGCTGATCCATGCCTTTGATCCCGTTTTTGTTGTTGAGAGAATTGCATTTACGCCAATGGACCAAATAGTTTCAGTCAAGGATATTCTTATGCATACAATCACAGGTACTGATGGAGTTGGGGGAATTGAGACGCGAGGCCAGATGAGGAGGGGGTATCCCAGGAGTCCTTATTAGGTGTTTGAATGAAATTGAGGTATTTGGTGACCCGGAGGTTGGTATGCTTAAGAGCCACCGTCTAGCCGGGCCATTTTTTAGTTAACGTTGAATGAGCACGGGGGTTCCAATATCGACGTGTTGGAAAAGGCTTTCAGCATCATGGTTATGCATACGAATACAGCCTTTAGACACGGCTTGACCTATGCTTGACGGGTTATTCGTTCCATGGATTCCATAATGAGGAATAGAAAGGCCCATCCATCGACTACCAAAGGCACCGCCTGGATATACTGTTTTTGTGGCAATGATGTAGTGACCGTTGGGGGTGGGAGTTGCTCTCTTACCAACCGCAATTGGATAATTTTGAATTAGACGGTTCCCTTCGTAAAGCTCAAGTCTACGACGGCCTGTATAAATGACAATTGAACAGTTGGACACTAGCTATACCTCCTTTTTTGACGCTTAGGTTCTATCTCATGGTATGTTAGTGATTTCTGAATGTTCATTGCATAATTAAACCCACTTTCGGTGGAGAATAAAGGAAACTTACTTCAGGAGGAATTAGTTTGGCTGAACATGTGGAAGGGAAGCTGCTTATAATCGGTGGAGCAGAAGATAAAAAGGGAGAGTGCAAGATCCTTAAGCGTTTCGTTCAGGAGTCAGGCGGTAGGGAAAGCCGCATTACGGTCTTGACAGTCGCGACGCAATACCCACGTCAAGTAGGGATTGAGTACCATGCTTTGTTTTTAGAGCTAGGAGCTCAGGAGGTACAAGTTCTCGATGTTTCAGACCGCACTCAGGCTAATACACAAGGAATTGGGCAGCAATTTGAAAAATCAACAGGAGTCTTTTTCACGGGGGGGGACCAACTAAGGATTACCGGTTTGCTAGGGGGAACGCTACTGGGCCGGATGCTCCAACAGCTTTACGAGCAAGGGGTCATTATTGCAGGTACTAGTGCAGGGGCCTCTGTCATGTCGGATACGATGATTGTCGGAGGGGAGGCAGGAACCCCCAAGAAAAACACATTAACGATGGCACCGGGCCTAGGGTTACTTCGCTCCGTCGTGATTGATCAACACTTTGCACAACGAGGAAGAATCGGCCGACTCTTATCGGCAATATCTCAAAATCCTTATGTTCTCGGGGTGGGGATTGATGAGGATACAGCAATTTTGGTGCAAGCTGACGCGCGGTTCTCTGTAGTTGGAAGTAATACAGTGACAGTAGTCGATGCGTCTCCCTCAACCACAACAAACGTTTCCGAAGTCAAACCCGGTCAAGCGCTAATGTTGAGTCCCATTTCAATGCATGTTCTAGCTGACGGCTATGGCTTCGACTTAAAACGTCGTGTGTCTGTATTTTAGTCGAATTTAGTCTAGACAAGGGAATATCAGATGGGAAAACGGTTATAACTAGCATAGTATATTATCCAGTGTTAGGCACATTCAGGAAAATAACCAGTCAGTATGCCTGTCTATTTTGTGTCATACTGCGTCGGCATGTTCACCTAATAGCCCCGCTATGAGGTAACCATACCTCCTTGTCTGACGCAAACTATCCAAGGCATCTTTGACTTGTTATTTTCTTTCATATGCCTTACTGAAGGGGGAACATCAACATAATGGAGATTAGAGAAATCCAAGCAATCGAAGGGGCTAATGCATACAGTCATCGGCCAATTATTCGAGCGATTGTGGATCTCCAAGAATGGACAGAACGGTTTAGTAATGAATTAGGAGATTTCGGGCAACGCCTCGTGGCAACTATACCGACCTTGGCTGACCACTATTGTTCACGAGGTAAACTTGGTGGATTCCTGGAGCGGCTAGAAGAGGGTACCCTTATCGGTCATGTCCTTGAACATGTGACCATAGACCTTCTGACCCAAACTGGACAGACCGTTAAATATGGCAAAACTATGTCAATTACAGAAGAACCTGGTTGTTATGAGATTATCTTCAATTATGAGGCCAAAGAGGGAGCGGTTGAAGCCTTTAAACAAGCGTTCCTGTGTGTGAAAGCTCTTTTGAATCAAGAGGCCTTTGACATTGAAAAAGCTATAAATCATATTACTAAGGTGACCGCTGATCATAAATTGGGAGTTTCAACACAAGTGATTGTCGATGCATGTCAGGCACGAGGAATTCCTGTACATCGTCTAAATGAGGGTAGCTTATTGCAACTGGGGTATGGGCGGTATCAAAGACGTATTCAGGCGACAATTACAGGTGAAACCTCTAGTATTGGGGTTGACATCGCTGGTGATAAAGAAATGACTAAGAAGATTCTGGCGGATGGCGGGGTTCCCGTGCCAGTCGGACATATTGTTAGAACGGAAGTAGAAGCACTGGAAGCATTCCGAAAGATGAAAGCCGTGGTGGTGATGAAGCCGTTGCATGGCAACCAGGGAAAAGGAGTGACCCTCCAGATAAGCAACGAAGCAGAAGCTAAAGCTGCGTTTAAGGTCGCCCAAACATATGGAGATTGGGTCATTGTTGAAGACTATATTGAGGGTCAACATTATCGTCTAGTTGTGGTAGGAGAGCGTTTAATTGCTGCAGCAAAACGAATTCCAGCTCATGTTATTGGAGATGGCTTATTGACAATTTCCGAGTTAGTGACTCAAATAAATAAGGATCCTCTGCGTGGAGAGGGCCATGAGTTGGCTTTAACAAAACTCAGAATTGATCCTGTAGTCCTTTTAACCCTTACTCAAAGGGGGCTAACACTTTCGTCCGTTCCTGAACAAGGAGAAGTGGTGTATCTGCGGGACAGTGCAAATTTGAGTACCGGGGGAACTGCTGAGGATGTGACAGATCGTGTGCATCCAGATAACGTTGATCTAGTAATCTATGCCTCGAAGCTAATTGGGTTGGATGTAGCAGGAATTGATTTAGTCATTGAAGATATTGAAGCATCCTATCGTCAAAAAAAAGGCCATATCATCGAAGTCAACGCTGCACCGGGTATTCGGATGCACCACTTCCCCAGTGTTGGTAAGGCGAGGGATGTGGGCAAAGCAATTGTGGAGCAAGTGGTTCCTACGGGAAATGGAAGAGTACCTATTGTTGCCATTACCGGCACCAATGGTAAAACAACCACGACTCGTATGATTTGTAAAATCCTTTCAGATCAACAGCTTGTGGTAGGTATGACTTCAACGGATGGAATTTATATTAATCAAAAATTATGCCTCAAAGGAGATATGACAGGACCGGAGAGCGCTAAGATTGTTTTAAGACATCCAGATGTACAGGTGGCCGTCCTAGAAACTGCGCGAGGCGGGATTTTGCGAGCAGGATTAGGGTATGATTATGCAGATGTAGCTGTAATTACCAATGTTTCCAATGACCATCTGGGCCAGTATGGCATTGAGACGATTGAAGATATTGCCCATCTAAAGAGCTTGATTGCGGAGGTTGTAAAGCCGCATAGCTATGTAGTTCTGAACGCGGATGACCCACTAGTTGTACAAATGGCGAAGCGAACAAAGGGACGAGTCATTTATTTTAGTACTGAAAAAGATAATCTTTGTGTCCGTAAACATTTGGCCATAGGTGGAACAGCTGTCTTTGTTCAGCGGGGTATGATTTTACTATGTCAAGGTTCAAAAAGTTGCCGGATTTGCTCAATAAAACAGATACCTGTGACCTGGGATGGAAAAGCCAAGCATAACATTCAGAATGCCTTAGCAGCCGTCGCAGCAGGATGGGCTTTGGGACTGGGAGCTGTGGCAATTCAAAATTCTCTGCATAACTTCTCCTCAGATGCCGTGCACAACCGCGGACGCTTAAATCTATATGAGCTGAATGGAGTGCGTGTTTTTGTTGACTATGGCCACAATGCTGCCGGGATCAGAGAAGTTGCCAACACACTTAAACAGTTTAAGAGCGGTTCCCTCGTGGGCTGCATTACTGTGCCCGGTGATCGGCCGAACGAGTCGGTACGTGAAGTAGGACGGATAGCCGCACAAGGTTTTAAGCGTTTGATTATTCGAGAGGACTCTGACTTACGGGGACGTAACCCAGGCGAAATTTCAAAACTCCTCTATGACGAGGCAGTGAGAAATGGTATGGATACCAATAAAATAGAAGTCGTTCTATCGGAAATAGAAGCCTTTAGGAGGGGGCTAGACAGTTGTGTTTCAGGAGACACTTTTGTGATGTTCTATGAGCACATTGAACCGATCGAAGAAGAAATCCGTCTGCGATTGGAATTGCAAAAGGCATTATCCTATGAATCAGCGCAGATAGAATGGGTCGTAGGTGGAAAATTATAAGGCTATTCGGGGGACGAGGATTATGTTCGTCCCTTTTAATCCAAAGATTTTTCAGTGAGAAGCGCTGGAACTCTGGATCAAAAATATGTATAATAAAAGGAAATACATTCGTAATGTTCGGAAAGGGTAATGCAAATGGAACAATTTTTCCTAACAACGTTCGCCTACGCCAAAATTAATCTGGCCTTAGCAATCCACGGAATTAGGGAAGATGGATATCATGAACTCCAAAGTGTCATGCAATCAATCGCCTTACACGATATTGTCCGGGTTCGGCGTTGTGGAGTGAAAGTTGTATGCCGGTGTGGGGCGTTAAGTGGTGTAGGAAATATAGCTCATAAGGCCGCTGTGTTGTTTCTCGAACAACTTGGCCAATCTGAAGGGCTTGAAATTGAGATTAAAAAGGTTATTCCCGTTCGGGCCGGACTAGCTGGCGGGAGCACGGACGCTGCAGCAACGCTCCGTTTATTAAATCAACTTTATGGAGAACCTTTGAGTAGAGAAACCCTTCTAACGCTGGCGAGGAGATGCGGAGCAGATGTCGCTTTCTGCCTGAGCGGCGGAACGATGTGGGCAACTGGGCGGGGAGAGGGGCTTGAGACATTACCTAAAGCCCCTCCTATGGATCTTGTCTTAGCCAAACCGCTTGCCGGAGTGAATACAAGGGAAGCTTACCTACGATTTGATTTAATGGGGCAGAGCGGGAGTTTATCTCAGACTGATTGGGAAAAAGCTTTAGCGAAGAATCCGACCCAGATTGCAGACTTACTTCATAATGATTTAGAGCCAGCATCGATCCAAATCGTTCCGGAGATTTTGGTACTTAAGCAATATTTACTAGAGGCTGGGTGTTACGGGGCCTTAATGTCTGGAAGTGGTTCTTGTGTATTCGGAATTGCTCAAGGAAAACAGCATGCTATAGAAGTAGCAGGACAGTTGAGAAAAAAGGGCTTTAAAGACGTTTGGGTTACAAGCACAATGGATGTAACAAATGAAAGGGGCGACATTCGTGGAGAAACGATTACTACCGGTAATACTCGACGGGTATAAACCACTACGGGAGATTGTCTTTGAGTCTATGCGCGAGGCAATTATGAGTGGGATTCTTGAGCCCGGCGAACGGTTAATGGAAATACAATTGGCCGAAGAAATGGGGGTTAGCCGGACCCCAGTACGTGAAGCAATTCGAAAGCTAGAGCTTGAGAATTTTGTCGTCATGATTCCACGCAAAGGAGCATATGTTGCTGGTGTTTCGTTGAAAGATGTGGCGGATGTTTTTGAGATTCGTTCTGCGCTAGAGGGATTGGCGGCAGGTCTTGCCGCTGAACGAATTACGGATGATGAATTGGAACAAATGGAACGAGCGTTGTTTTATAGGGCCAATGAAGGAAAGGTGGATATTGAGCAGATTGTGAAATCTGACACCGACTTTCATGCCTTAGTCTATAAAGCTAGCCGTAATGAACGCCTGATTCAAATTTTAGCAAATTTAAGGGAACAGATTCAACGTTTCCGAACGACTTCACTGGGTGTTCCGGGACGGATGAAGGTTGCTATTGACGAACACAGAATGATTGTTGAGGCGTTGAGGAATCATGATAGCGAGGAAGCGCAATCCCTGGCGATAGCACATATTGTGACTGCTGAGAATGTTATGTTTGGAACTCTTAGTTTAAAGAATGATCCGGATAAGGTGGATTAATAAGCGTGGAGAAGATGAAAAGAGCAGAACGGATGGTGGCCATCACCCAAGTGTTGATGTTAAAACCGAATGTCCTGACTCCGTTATCCCTATTTGCAGAACGGTTTGGTACGGCCAAATCCACTATTAGTGAAGATTTAATGGTTGTGAAGGCGAGCTTACTGCTCTCAGGGCAGGGTCACCTTGAAACAATTTCCGGAGCTTCAGGTGGGGTGCGATATATCCCGGAAATATCACCTGAAGCAACAAAACAATTTCTAAGTAGGCTTTCTGAACTTCTGAGCGACAAAGAGCGAATTCTCGCGGGTGGTTTTCTATATATGACAGATTTACTCTTTGATCCCTCTGTTTTACGTCCCCTAGGGCTTATTTTTGCCGGTGCTTTCAGAGACAAATTGCCGGATGTTGTCGTTACAATAGAAACCAAAGGGATTCCTCTTGCCCTTGTAACGGCTGAGGCCTTAGGTTTGCCCATGGTGGTCATTCGCACTGGAAACAAAGTGACAGAAGGTTCTTCAGTAAGCATTAATTATGTTTCCGGATCATCTCGTCGTATACAGACCATGTCGCTTTCGCGAAGAGCTTTAGAACCTAAGCAGCGCGTGCTGGTTATTGACGATTTTATGAAGGCGGGCGGAACGGCGTTAGGGATCAGGAGCTTAATGGCTGAATTTGAAGCTGACGTTGTGGGAATTGGGGTATTAGTGGAAGCCCGTATGACTGAAGAACCTAAGCTTGTTGAAGGATATTTATCCCTTTTGCAGTTGAAAGAACTAGATTACTATACAGGTAAGACTTCAGTCATTTCTGTGCTTAAGGCACATTCAAAAAAATAACTAGTCAGTTGCCAGTCTATTTCGTGTCATACTGCGTCGGCATGTTCACCTAAACCCAGAAGTCAGAGGTCAGAAACCGGATGGTATGAGATTGGGGTATTCCTTTCTGATCTCTGACCCCTGTCAACTGACCTCTGGAGACGTACCTCCTTGTCTGACGCAAACTATCCAAGGCATCTTTGACTTGTTATTTTCTTTCATATGCCTAACTTCTAACAAGGCAGTAATAATAATTATTTCTGAATTTTATTAGATTTAATGCAGGATTTTTTTACCATACAGAGAATATTATTATGGACAAGCCTGGAACACAGTTGAAGGGTGGTGATTCATAATGAATATTACCGATGTGCGGATTCGGAAGATTAACACGCAAGGAAAGATGAAGGCAGTGGTCTCCGTGACCTTCGATGATGCTTTCGTCGTCCATGATGTTAAAGTCGTTGAAGGTATGAACGGTATTTTTGTAGCAATGCCTAGCCGTAAAACACCTGAAGGAGACTTTCGTGATATCGCCCACCCCATTTCTGCTGCGGCAAGGGAAGTAATCCAGACGGCTGTCTTAAAAGCGTATCAAGAGGCCATTTAAAGGCATTTATTGTCGTTATTTAAAATGTTGAAGGGGACCTTGCGGATGGGTCTCCTTTTTCCATACAGGATAAAAAATTTATAATAAAGGATTTTAGCCCCATTTTGACGAATAAAGAACTTTTGGATATAAAAAGAGGTAGAAGGTTATACTGGAGGCGAATTAGATCATGCATAATTTGGTAGCGGTGATCATGGCTGCAGGAAAAGGGACCAGAATGAAATCAAAGCTGCCAAAAGTCATGCATTCATTAGCGGGCAAAGCTCTCATTGAACATGTACTAGACACTGTAACCCAAGTGGGGATTGAACGTCCCTTGGTTATTGTAGGGCATGGACGAGTGGAGATTGAGACCCGTATTTCTGAACGTGCGGAGATCGTAGTTCAAACTGAACAATTAGGAACGGGACATGCTGTAATGCAAGCTCTACCTTATTTGGACGGAGCCCACACGGTTCTAGTCTTAAGTGGGGATCAGCCACTGCTTAAAACCGAGACATTACGAGCCCTTATTGAATTGCACGAAATTCAAGGGGTGAGCGCCACGGTATTAACAGCCAATATGGATCATCCGTTTGGGTATGGACGAGTGATTAAAAATGCAGAATTTGTTGTTAAAATTGCTGAAGAAAAAGATGCTACATTTGAACAACGTCAAATTCAAGAAGTCAACACTGGAACGTATTGTTTTAAGGGGTCTGCACTCAAGAAGGCTCTAGCCCAAATCACCACTCAAAATGCGCAGGGGGAATATTATCTGACGGAAGTCTTTGATATTCTCTTAAAACTTGGAGAGAAGGTGCTAGCGTATCGTACTTTAGATTCCGATGAGGCACTGGGCATTAATAGCCGGGCTCAATTGGCTGAGGCCGAAGCAATTTTGCGAAATCGTATTCTTGACCATTGGATGTCTGAAGGGGTTACGATTGTGGACCCTGCATCGACCTTTATCGATGCAGATGTAGAACTTTCACAGGATGTCACAATTTTACCCTTTACCCGCTTAATGGGTAAATCCCGGATAGAAGAGGATGCTGTGATTGGACCACAGACCAGCTTGGACAATTGCACGGTAGGGTATGGTTCAGAAGTGACCTACACTGTGGCTAAAGATGCGGTGATAGGAGCGCGTTGTCACATTGGCCCATTCGCCTATTTACGACCGGGCACGAAGCTAGAGGCGGAAGTAAAAGTGGGGGACTTTGTAGAAATCAAAAATAGTTGGATTGGAAAAGGATCAAAAGTGCCCCATTTGAGCTATATTGGAGACACACATATCGGAAAATCTGCCAATATTGGCGCGGGTACGATTACTTGTAACTACGACGGGGTTAACAAACATCTCACCAAAATTGGCGATTATGCCTTCATTGGTAGTAATACAAACTTGGTTGCTCCGGTTGAAGTCGGAGACTATGCCGTTACAGGCGCAGGGTCTACTATTACGAAGAATGTTCCGGCAGAGGCCTTGGCAGTTGAACGGGGTCCTCAAGTGATCAAGGAACATTGGCATAAACAAAAAGATGAAATAGGGGGCTAAAGACGCATGGCGGCAAAAGAATTTAAGATTTTTTGTGGAAATGCCAATCGTCCGTTGGCACAGGAGATTGTGGACTATCTTGGGGTTCCGCTTGGTGAAGCTAAAATTCAACGTTTCGGAGACGGGGAGATCTGTCTTGCTATCGAGGAAAGCGTGCGTGGGTCGGATATTTATGTTGTTCAGCCTACTTGTTATCCGACAAATGATAACATCATGGAATTACTGATTATGATTGATGCAATGAAGCGGGCTTCGGCGCGTCGTATTACCGCAGTGATGCCATACTATGGATATGCTCGCCAAGAGCGCAAGTCAAGAGCACGTGACCCGATTACTGCTAAATTAATGGCGAACTTGATTACCACAGCCGGAGCAGATCGTGTCGTAACCATGGACTTACACGCTCCTGCTATTCAAGGATTCTTTGATATTCCACTGGACCACTTGCCTGGAGTCCCAATCTTGGCTGAGTATTTCCAGGAGAAAGGTCTTGAAAACCTCTGCGTCGTATCTCCAGACTTAGGTGGTGTTACAAGAGCGCGTAATTTGGCTGAACGAATCGGTGCTTCTCTGGCAATTATTGATAAACGGCGGCCGGAACCCAATGTTTCTGAAATTATGAATGTCATTGGTGAACTGAAAGGCAAGACGGTTATCATGATTGATGACATTATCGATACTGCCGGAACAATTACACAGGGTGCCCTTGCTCTCGTGGAACGGGGTGCCAAGGAAGTTTATGCGTGCTGTACCCATCCAGTTTTATCTGGACCAGCTATTGAACGTTTGGAAAAGTCCGTTATTCGTGAACTCGTTGTCACGAATACAATTCCAATAGAGAAGATGATTCCTCAGATTAAGGTATTGTCTGTTGCTCCACTCCTGGGTGAAGCCATTGTCCGCATTCACGAAGATCTCTCCGTCAGTAAACTTTTTAGTTAAAAAGGCCCCTGGGTTATTAGCCCAGGGGGTTTTTGGTAATGGGTGCTACGGAAGCAGTTTGGTTGACTGGTGGGATATCTTCTGCTTCGGGAAAGATGACCAGTTCCTTATCCAAAGCGATGTCGGGAACTTCAGAATTCGATTTTCCCTTTTTAAAGTAGCTACCGATGGTGTGGGTTGTTTCTGAGGCCAGATTAGAGGTTGAGTGCAGAAGGTTTTTGAAGGAATCGCTGAGTCCTTTATCGGCGACAGTTAGAGAATTTTCACTGCCTTTTTGAGTAATGATCACATCATGTCCGATGGTCGAGATGTATTCTGCAGAGATCCACGCCTTGCCGCTTAAGAAACCTTCGATTTTACCTCCTGAAATCTCTATCTGGGTTATAGTCCCTGTTTTCGAATCGATATAATATTCGTCAGCGATACCAAGTGTCTTTCCTGTTTCCGTGACCATCTTAGTCCCTATGATGGTCAATTTTTCTTTGACTAGTTCTAATAATTCAGGAAGACTTGAGGTTTTTTCCACGTGGGACTCCTTGTCAATGGTGATCGCGTCTTCACCAACACTGACTACTTTAGAATAGGGTATAATGCGTTGATCTTTGAAAAAACCCTTCGTGTCTACTACAATTGCGGCTAGAGACTTGGTACTCGCATTAAGAATTAAGCTTTTTACATACCCAATTTGTTGTCCTTCTTGGAGAGAAATAATAGGTAAAGATAAATACTTTCTACTGGGTTTCACAAGTTCACCCCCCTTATTTACGTTCAATACTCCCACTTCTATAAATGGGCGCTCGATGTTCAACCTTAGCTGAACGGGTTCACTGGTTAGATAAGTTCCTTATACTTAGAGAATGTATTCGGAGTATTAGTTGAATATGCTTTGGAGGAGATAGAAATGAAGGTTATTGTCGGTCTCGGAAACCCAGGACCTCAATATGCAGAGACCCGCCATAATGTCGGGTTTTTACTGGTTGACTTGTTGGCAGAGGTATATACGCTCCAATTTCGCGCGAAGTTCCAGGGATTATGGACGGAAGGGAATGTGCACGGGGAGCGAATATTGCTCTTGAAGCCACAAACATTTATGAATTTAAGCGGCCGCTCAGTGAGAGAACTCATGAATTTCTATAAAATTCCTGGAAATGATTTACTTATTGTTCATGATGACCTGGATTTGCCGCTTGGGAAAATCCGTTTGCGTGATCAAGGAGGCGCAGGGGGACATAACGGCATTAAATCCATTTTAACTGAATTGGGATCAGAAAAATTCTGGCGACTAAAACTAGGTGTGGGCCGACCTCGTGGTTCGATATTAGATAATCGTGGTTCGAACCACGAACCACGAACCACGACCATTGATCATGTCCTTTCACCCTTTGCAGATGATGAGACTACGCAGTTAGATGAGGTGTTAGGACGGGCAGAAAAGGTGGCTGATTTATGGATTAAAGGGGAAAGCGATAAGGCCATGAATTTATATCATCGTTAACAAGGCGTATAACCTTCCTTGCTAGGGGTAATTCTACTAGCTAGGGAGTGATTTTGAGTATGAAGATATTAAAGTTATGTCATGCCTGTGATCGAATTATTGGAGAGATTGAGTTAGATGACTTGACCAACGATAACGCCGACCCTATAATGGATATTGTTGGAAATGTAGCATACGCACTTTGTCCAGGTTGCCTACATGAAATGGAAATAGAGCCTAGGATTGTTTATCATTAGTACGGGCAAAAGGGACGGTGTTGTAGGGGCGATGCTTCGAGCCCCTACCTTGGCGCAGTATGTTGAAGAAATAACATTGGGTTTCAGCAATGCTATAAGGGCACGATGCATTGTGCCTTTACCATATTAGGGGCAAAAAATCGTAATGCGAAGTTCGAGAATCGTGGTTCCAAGCTTGGGTTTATAATCCTTAAATCGAACATCGAACATCGCTATGGGGGTCCTATACGGACGTTCATCTTTTTTGCTACCCGAAAGGATGCGCGGTTTGAATACAATACATGACTATCTACGACAGGGACTTGATATTAAAGAGATCGATCAAGCATTAAGCCAGGGCGAATGGCCCCAAATGATTTGCGATCTAACAGGAAGCCAAAAAGCAGCCTTTGTCGCTCAGCTATTACAACGATCTAGAACCGGATTGATTCTAACTTATTCGGAAGATCAAGCTCAGAAGTGGGCTAACGATTTGCGGACCTGGTGTCCTCAAGAAACAATACTGCATTTTCCCACAACAGAATGGCTTCCTTTTGAAGCGTTGGGTAGAAGTAAAGAAACGACCTCAGACCGAATTCGGGTCATGAATCGATTGGCGCAGGATAATAAGTGTACTGTCGTTGCTTCTGTCCTTGCCTTGGAACGGCGCGTATTCCCTCAGGAACGCTGGACAGATTATACATTAACATTCGAAGTGGGGAAAGAATATAGTCTGGCCGAGGTTCTTAATGGGTTAATCTCTGGTGGATACGAACGGATAGAGACAGTTCAAGGGAAAGGGCAGTTCGCCTTAAGAGGCGGGATCCTGGACATAGCACCTTTAGACGAAGAGGCGGTACGTATTGAGTTTTACGATACTGAAATCGACTCCATCCGGACGTTTGATCTTGGCACCCAAAAATCTATTGCTCCTATTAAAAAAGTGCGTGTTTCGCCTGTAATGGAATATGTTATCACTAGGGAGGAGCTGGGACGACTCCGATTTGCAATACGTGCTGAAGCTCGTAAAGCCACCGGTCGTCTTACACGCGTTGGAAAGAAAGAGGCAGCTGACCGTTTACAAAATAAAGTTAATTTTTTAGATGAACGGCTTGAACAGGGAATATTAGATGAAAATATTTATTCCTTTTTAAGCTTAGTCGATATGCCGCTCGTCCCCTTTTTCTCTTATCTACCTAAGGATCATATTATTATTCTGGATGAGCCTCTACGTTTAAAAGAGCAGTTAGAGTTTCAAGCTAATGAGCGTTTATTAGAATTCACTCATCAACTGGAACACGGTGAGGGGTTTGTTCATCCTGAAACTCAGTTTATTAACTACAATGATCTACTAAGCCACGGAGAGAGACATCCTTTGATCAATCTTTCAACGCTTTTAAGGCAGGCACCAGGTCTCTCACCAAAGCGAATTTTTAATTTAAATGCCCGCCCATTGACAGGTTTCATGGGAAAAACAAGTAAGTTAGTGGAGGAGATAGAGCATCGAAAGGATTCAGGAAATGTAGTGGCGCTGTTTGTCGGCGATGAGGAGCATGTTGAGCGGTTGATTCAGGGCTTAAAAGATCGAGGATTGACTGCGAGCCGCAAAGAACTAAAGGATCCTGTTGAAGAAGGACATGTTTATGTTTATCCGTATTCCCTCGACCATGGCTTTGAGTTACCTCTGGGGAAATTAGTCATTCTAACTGAAGCTGAAATCTATAAAAGGGAGAGCAAGGCGGCTGGCAAGAAACCTAGCATACCTGCTCAAAAGAGCATATTCATTTCGGACCTTAAACCAGGGGACTATGTTGTGCATGCTCAACACGGGATCGGTCAATTTACTGGCATAGAGAGGTTAGAGGTTGGAGGTATAGAGAAGGACTATTTTGGGCTCCGCTATGCTGGAGAAGATCGACTTTATGTTCCGTTGGATCAACTGCATCTCTTACAAAAATATTTGGGAAGTGCTGCGGAAACCCTGCCCAAACTGTACAAACTTGGGG
>Ga0209386_1000525_pt1 | contig 18551 bp, 18 predicted proteins | sample NGEPertwo_FD_184510 | JGI IMG/M metagenome (GOLD analysis project Ga0209386, IMG submission 184510) | Arctic peat soil microbial communities from the Barrow Environmental Observatory site, Barrow, Alaska, USA - NGEE Permafrost154B-two... | ecosystem: Environmental > Terrestrial > Soil > Wetlands...
GATTATTAAAACCTTTTATTGACTATGCTGCACCGCTGATAGAAGGGCATATGGAATATCCAAGTAAAAACGGCCTGCCAAAACATGCAAAATTAAAATTTGTACTGGTAAAATAATGAGGCGGAATTTCAGCGAAGCGGGCTGCTACGCTTTATTTCTATAATCCTTAGGAGACATGTTCATTTCCTTTTTAAATACTTTTGAAAAATAGCTTTGGTCTTCAAAACCACATTTACTGGCTATTTCAGACAATGATAAATTCGTTGTAGTGAGCAGGCTGCAACATTTAGCAACTCTTGTTTGATTTAAATATTCCGTAAAGGTTACTCCAAGATTTCGTTTGAAAAGCATGGATAAATAGGAAGAATTTGTATGGAGTGCAGTAGCGACCGTATTTAATGATAATTTACCATGATAGTTTTGATTAATATATTGCAGTGAAGACTTTATAAGCTGGGAGTGGCCGGAATACCGGCTTACTCCTGCATTTTGGGATAATATATCAATTAAATCATTTGACAGCATACACATGTCGTCAAATGTAAAAGCCTCATTGATGGAATTTAAATTATCATACAACTGGTCAGAAAGCTCATGATTAATAAAATTGCTGTCTGTTGCATTTCTGATTAGAATAGTGAAGACAGATAAAAGTTTGGTTTTTATTGCAGATAAATCTCCAGCTTCAATCATGGACATTTCAAGTAGAAGTTCTTTTAGCTCCTTGTGTGCAGCTTCGGTATTGCCTTTTGAAACATCGTCAAAAAGATTGCTTTCCAGTTGATAAGGATAAGCTAAGCTTTTGTTTTCTTTTTTGTATTTTTGTAAATTTTCTCCAATTTTTCGTTGTTCCTTAAAGGTTGAATTAATGCGTTGATAATCTGAATTTGGTGTAAGAGAACCTAAAATTGTATTGCCAAAAACTGAAGAAAGATATGAAACATCTTTGGGATTGAACATTTTCATCCCTCTTAGAAACATGATTAATTCAGGGTAGTCAATTGGATTAATATTATTTAGACTAAAAATATTGGTGATGGTTGTTTTCTTGAGTTCCCCCATTATTAACGGGCCGGCTATCAGGTTTCCCATTAGCGTTTTATTAATAATTAATGGCATGGAAATTTTCACGAATCCTGCTTTACATACAAAAATATAGGGCTCTCCTAATTGGGAAGATAATTTGCCTGCAGAAAAAAGGCTTTTTCTGCATTGACTGGATGGGTCTTTATATATGTCAAAAAATGAACATGCTTTTGTTTCCTTATTACATTCCCATATTAGAGCACCGCTTTCAGAAAAATAAGTTACCGGTAATCCGGTGATTTTGCTGTAAGCTATAACATGTTCCTTTATTCTGGGATCAAGATCATTTTCGTTTACGTAATTCTTCTGCTGAACCATTAGTTATCTCCTAAATGAAAAAATTATGATAGAATATATGAATATATTAACAAAAATATCACTATTTTATGAAATAAGCAAGGAATACAATATAAAATTACAAAAAAAATTACAAAAATATGAAAAAAATGTGATATCATTCAAAGCCTTAATTGATATAGTATGTAGTTATGAGATATTAGCAGATAATTTCTACTGATGGTAATAGTAATTAGGAGGGAAAAAATGGAAAAAGAGTTAATTTTAAAAGAAGCTTTCGATTCGGTGATTGATTCTGACGAAGACAAGGCAATGGAAGTAATAAAAAAGGCAGAAGAAATGGGTATTGACCCTGTTGAACTGCTTACTGAAGGCTTTAGCGCTGGAATAAAACATCTTGGAGACTTATTTGGACGAGGAGAAGTTTTTTTGCCAGAATTAATTTTTGCGGCAGAGGTCATGAAAATGGTTACCACTGAAATTGAAAGCAAGCTGGAAGGCGGAGCGATGGCTAAAAAAGGTGTTATGATCATAGGAACTGTTGAAGGGGACGTTCATGATATTGGGAAAGGCATTGTTGCTTCACTTGTAAAGACCAACGGGATTGAAGTAATTGATCTTGGAAGAGAAGTTCCGGCCCAGGTTTTTATCGATAAAGCAAAAGAATATAATGCGGATATTGTTGGAAGTAGTGCACTTCTCACAACAACAATGACTGTACAAAAGGAAATTGAAGAACTTCTCAAAAAAGAGGGACTGAGAGACAAAGTGAAAACCATGATTGGAGGAGCTCCTGTAACGCAGAGATGGGCAGACAGAATCGGAGCAGACTACTATTGCGAAGATGCTTCAGAGGGCGTAAAATATGCTCTTGAGTATTTAGCGAACAAAAACTAAGAAAGGAAATAAGAATATGACTGAAGCAAAAAAATACTTTACCCGATTGGGTGATGGCTCCAGCATTCATATGACAGCTGAAGAGATAAAAGCTGACATAGAAGCTGGTGTTGCAGATGCCGTGGACAGAGGTAAAATTGATGCTCTGACCCCGGAAGAAAAGCAAAAAATATTTGATATTGTTACGATGCCAGGCAAAATCGTTGGGGTTGAGCCAGGAAAAGAAATCGTTATGAGTAATGATTCGGGAGCATATAAAATCAACGTTAAAAGCGGAATACCTATTTCGGTAGACACGGAGGTTTTAATCTATGAAAGAGTTCTTGGATGCGATTCTGTTGACGTTGGAAACACGGATTATAATTACAAAACCGCCAAAGGTGTGGCAAAACGAGAAGCGTCCAAATTAAAGAACGCTTTAAATATAAGTATTATGCCACTGTTTTATGGTGCAATGCCAAACCTTGGATTTTATACCAAACCAGATGGTCCTGTTGACAATTGGGCGGTCCTTCTTCCAGAAGGCAGAGTAAAAGAATCGATGGATGCACAGGAAGAGGCTGTACATCATGCAGTAAGAGATATTGTATATGTTGCTGAGCAAATGAATGATGTAGGAGCTGATGGATTCCAGCTTGATACCTCAGGTGCGGCAGGAGATGCCGATTTTCTGGCATCATTAAAAGCATGTGAAGAAATAACAAGAAAATTCCCGAATATGGGAGTTGAAATTGGTATGGCAGGAGAATTTGTTCTAGGTATGCACGGAAAATTGAAATACAACGATGTAAGACTGGCAGGACTGTACCCGCATAAGCAGGTGAAACTTGCAGAACAGGCCGGAGCGTCAATATTTGGAGCAGTAGTGAATACAAACTGTAACAAATCCTTTCCTTGGAACATTTCCCGAGTGTGTACATTTCTGAAGGCCTGCTCAGAAGCGGCCGTCATACCGGTACATGCCAATGTGGGTATGGGCGTAAACGGTATTCCTATGTGCGAGATTTTGCCAAGCGATATGGTGTCCAGAGCGGACAAAGCAATCGTGGAAATATGCAAACTCGACGGGTTCTAGGTAGGCGTTGGTGACCCACTAGGAGCAGAAGCTACTCACGTGCTTGCAGCAGGTATGGGCGGTGTTCGTACAGCCGGAGATCTGGTATTACGAATGCAGCTTGCTAAGAAGATGAGAATCAACGAAGCGAAAGCCTATGTAGCAGAGAAGCTGAATGTTTCCTTAGAAGAACTTTGTGACGTTGTTGCAATGTCAGAGGTACGAGAAGACCTTCGCATTGGATTGTGCCATGTTGAACCATGTAATCTGGAAAACAACGGCATGGAAGCAAAGTTCAGAATAGCAGAAAAACTTGGAATCACAATTAACTCAGTTGAGAGATTCAAAGAAAGATCTGGTATTAAATAAACTGAAAAACTATACAGAAAACAAGAAAATATCATTTCGTCAGTCAGGTAGGTGCCTGACTGACGAAATGATATTTATTTCCCAATAGTGAAAAAGAAGGATATAATGTAGATAACATGGCTAACGAATTTACACCAGCATATTTTCCGGAGGTAATAATGCAAGAATTAATCGACAGGGCTAAAGATTCAATTATTGACGCAAATGAAGAAGAGGCAATGAATATTATTAAAGAAGCAAACGGTAGAAAGTTTGATGTGATGAAATTACTCAGAGATGGATTTTCTATGGGCAATAATGAGGTTGGAAGACTGTTCGAAACGGGGCAGATTAGTTTGCCTGAACTTATTTTTTCCACAGAAGTAATGAGAAATGTATTATATTACATAGAAAAAAACTATGACCAGAATCCTGTAAAAGAAAAGGGGAAAATTTTAATTGCCACAGTAAATGGAGATGTTCATGAAATAGGAAAAGGAATGGTTGTTTCAACAATGAAGAGTTTGGGAATAGATGTGATTGACCTTGGCAGAGAAGTGCCAGTGGAGACAATTATTGAGAAGGCTGAAGAATATGGTGTAAAAATTATTGCGACCAGCGCTTTGCTTACATCAACTTTACCGGAACAGCGTAAACTCGAGACCGAACTTAGAAAAAGGGGAATCAGGGACAAGTATGTAACCATGGTGGGAGGTGCTCCATGCAGCGGCAGGTGGGCAAAACGAATTGGTGCAGACTTATATATTGAAGATGCTGTTGAAGCAGCAAAAAAAGCATTGGAAATACTAAACAGTAGGGAAAAGTGATGTTCTTTTTCTGTATTGACTGGGAGTACATCCCTCTTGAAATTTGAAGACCTTTGCAAAATAACTTTGGTCCTCAAAACCACAGCTTGTTGATACATCGATAAGGCGAAGATTTGTTTTTTCCAGCAAATCCTTGCTTTTTTTAATTCTTATAATATTAATATAATCTGTAAAGCTGAAGCCTATTTCCTTTTTAAAGCAAACGGACAGATAGGAAGCATTTATGTGATGGTGCTTTGCCATATCAGAAAGACTTAATTTATTGGAAAGCTCTTCGTTTATATCGTTTATTATTGCTCTGATGATTTGGGAGCCGCCAGAATAAATATTTTCACTCGCCTTTTCCAGGAAATGGCCTACCAGATCGTGAGACCAAAATTCCAAATCCTGGATTGTATCTTTGGTGTTTAAGTCATTAATATAATCAAAGTTTTTGGTAATCGTCAAGTCAGAAGGAGCACCTGATTCAACTGCGGCTCTTGAAAGGACAGTACAGATTTCAATAAGCCTGATCTTCATAAAATCAATATTGCCTGCACTGTTAAGTAAAATAGATTGAAAAATTTCCGTAATGATTTTTTTTGATTCAGATGCATCTGATCTTTTAATGCTCTGTATTAACTGATTTTCCAACTCATACTGGTGGCTGAAGGATTTGTTGCTTTTTTTGCTGTTTTGGAGTGCTTCACCTACCTTAACCTGTTCATTGTATTTAATTTTAGCGTTTATATAATCATTAGAATCCCAAAGATTTGCGATGATGCAATTATTAAGAAGATTTGCTAAACTGGAAACCTCTTTTGTAGAATATATTTTCATATCTTTCAATAAAAGAAAAATTCTTGAAAGCGTTGCAGAATTGTCATTGCCTGGAACGTTGCCTGCAGTTTCGTTAAGATTACTGTTCAACCGTATAATGTTAGCAATTGTTCTTTGCGTGAGTTTTTCCATTACCAGAGGACCTACCATGAAACAACCTAGAACCTCACCCTTTACCATGAGCGCAATCGCTATTTTAATAAACCCGGAGCTGCATACGAAAATATATGGTTCGCCAAGAGTTGAGGCTGTTTGAATGGAAGAAATCAGATTCCTTTTGCATATGCCGCCTTCGGCGTTGTATATATCTAAAAATTTACATATTTTTACCTGAGAATTATACTCATTCTGGACAACACCATCTTTATTGTAAAAAGTGACAGGAAGCTTCGTGATATTGCAGAATGAAAGCAGGGATGCTTCAATTTTATTGAACATTTCGTTTTTGCTTAATGATATTATTTTATCGTTAATCATTTGGTTTCTCCAATTAGTTTCTCCGGCTTATATAAATTACAGGTGTCTTGTTTCCCATAAAACAATTATACCAAATAATTTTTATATTACAATAAAATTTATAATATATATGATATTTATTGCTGATACTGGTAAATGTTAAAAAAATATTTAAGATTAGCAGCAAAACATGCAGCCATAATCATAAATGTTTAAATGAGAATAGGAGAAAGAAGAAATTGAAAGGAGTATAATTGAATTAAGAAAAGAAAAGTATGGCGATGTTTGTTTTACAAAAGTTATGGCAGCTAACAGGAGGATAATATGGGTAAAGAATTGATTTTTAAGGCTTTAAGGCATGAAGACGTTACAGAAGTACCTTGGGTACCATTTGCCGGCGTCCATGCGGGAGCACTTAAAGGATATACTGCAGAAGAAATGCTGAAAGACGCGGATAAAATAGTTGAATCATTAAAGGAAGTGGCTAAATTATATAACCCTGATGGTATGCCGGTTATATTTGACTTACAGGTGGAGGCGGAAATTTTAGGATGCACCCTGCTATGGGCCAGAGACAATCCCCCTTCAGTCAAATCACATCCTTTAGAAGCAGAAAAAACCATACCATGCGGTTGTTTAATCCCAAGTGAAGAGTCTGGAAGGCTGCCAATGATATTAGATGCTATGAGACGTACAAAAGCAGCCGTAGGTGAGGATATTGCCCTGTATGGCCTGGTATGTGGACCATTTACCCTGGCATCCCATTTGAGGGGAAGCAACATATTCATGGATATGATGAAGGACCCGGATTACGTGAAGGAATTAATAGCTTTCTGTGCCGAAGTTACCTGCAAAATGGCTGATATGTACATAAAAGCTGGAATGGATGTTATTGCTGTTGTAGATCCGCTGGTAAGCCAGATTTCACCAAAGCATATTGAAAAAATGCTTTCTGAATCCTTTACAGCAGTTTTTGATTATATAAGAAGCCAGGGATCTTTTTCAAGCTTTTTCGTATGTGGGAATGCGACAAATCAGATTGATGTAATGTGTAAAATGGGTCCTGATGGTATTGCCGTAGATGAAAATGTCAATCTTGCAAAAGCTAAAGAAATAACAGATAAATATAATATTACAATTGGAGGGAATATTCCGCTGACGACAACCATGCTGCATGGTACACAACAGGATAATATCAAGGGTGTTTTAGAGCTTGTTGACAGTATCGACAATAAGAATTTCATTTTAAGTCCAGGCTGTGATATGCCCTATGCCACTCCAATTGAAAACACTGTTGCTTGTGCCCAGGCAGCGAAAAACCCTGAAATATCGAGAGAGATGGTAAAAAATTATGAAGCGGTTGTAGAGGATATTATTGTGGAGATACTTGATTATGCAAATTCAGAAAAGGTCATTGTTGAATTGTTTTTGCTGGATCCAGATCAGTGTGCAGCCTGCACTTATATGTTGAACAGTGTCGTTGATGCATTCGATGAGATTAAAGACATAGCTGAATACAGGGTATATAAATATTTTATTAAAGAAGATATTGCAAGAACAAGAAAAATGGGGCTGACAAACCTGCCTACCATGTGTGTAAACGGAGATATCAAATGGGTTTCAATTATACCGGCTAGAGAAGAGTTTGTTAATACAGTCACGGAATATGCAAAAAAATAGCAAGAATATATATAATAGGGGGGTGGGGATATCCCCACACTACCATAGAGGCAATAAAGGAAGTTGGAGCAAATCCAAGGGATAAGGCAATAGAGACACAAATTTCCAGAGGGTTAAAGGTTGAAGATTGTGTAAAGATATTAAAAGACGTGGGGTATCAAGTATGATAAAAATAGTACTGCTTACAGGTTTTTTGGGAGCAGGCAAGACGACTCTCATGAAAAACATTTTGGACGCCTATAATGGCAAAAAATTAGGGGTAATCGTAAATGAATTCGGCAATGTGCATGTTGATTCTGTGGTGCTGAAAAGAAATGGGATTGAAATGGCGGAATTGGCAAATGGTTCCATCTTTTGTGCGTGCATTAAAGATAAATTTGTGGACAGTTTAATTGAGATGTCTTCAATGGATATTGAATATTTGTTCATTGAGGCTTCAGGCTTGGCAGATTCGGCAAATATGGGGCAGATATTAGAAGGGATTTCCGTAAAAACAAAGGGGAATTATTATTATAAAGGTGCCGTTTGCATCGTCGATGGAGAAAGCTTTTTAGATTTATACGAGTTGCTTCCGGCGATTCATAACCAGTTGGAATTCAGCAGTGCAGTCATCGTAAATAAAGCGGATTTGATGGACGAGGCTAAATTAATACAGGTGCTGGAAAAAATTAATGAGGTTAATCCGCAGGTGGCAGCTTTTGTTACATCTTACTGCAAAGTGAATGTTATTAATATAGTGGAAAATCTTGAAATAATCTTGAAAGATCCAAAAGAGACATCGAATACGATTGAGTCGAGACCAAAATCATTTATACTGTCAGCAGAAAGTAACTTGCCTTTTGAAAAACTGGAGAAGTTTATAGCAGAAATAGTTGGAGGGACCTATAGAATTAAAGGTTTCGTAAATACGGATATAGGAGTAGTTGAAATATCAACAGTAGGTAATAATATTATATTGAACAAATGGAATGAAAAAATAAAAGACAGCCAAATCGTGGTTATTTCTTCCGTAGGGATAAGAATTATAAGCATTTTATCAAAGGCAATTGATAATCATCTGAAGGGCATCCTCCATATGTAGACAAGAAGGACCAATAATGGAAAATATTATTTTTAAAATAGATAAGAACAAAGTCGAATTAAAGGTACAGGAATATTTTCTTCGCAGCAGCGGACTCTCCCGTGAAGGAGAGAAGTTTGTTAAAATGCGCGAACGAGCAAGAATAATAAAGGAAGAGATAGCTGAAAGAGTCGATATTATAGCAGTTGCATCCTTTTTTAATGAGTTCCAGATTGTAGAGGACACGCTTACCGTTCAAGGAAGAACGTTTAGATGCAATCCATTTTCTATGATTCATTCAAACGCAGTAAAGGGAGTGTATCTGTACGCTATTACTGCAGGTGATTATTCTATGGATAACAGGGAAATAATGGATCAGTTATATGCGGACATCTGGGGAACTTCCTATGTAGATGCCGGCAGGAATATTTTAGTGGATTATCTTTTAAAGGATTTCTCGGCTAAACGGAAAGTCACAGGGAAAGAAGATGAAATAATAGTTACAGATTCTTTCGGACCTGGATTCTATGGTATGGAAACAGGAGATACTAAAAAAATATTTGAAGTGATTGACGGTGGTAAAATTGGCGTGGATTGCAGAGAAAGCGGTGTTATGGTACCACTTAAATCTTGTACCGGTATTTATTTAATCGTCGAAGCTGGAACGGAATTGCCGGGTATTGAGTGTGAAACCTGTCTTGGAAGCACGATAAGCTGTAATATGTGTAATATAAGGGGAAAATGAATGGAAACTGTTAATAACAGATGTATAGGAAACTGTTCAAGCTGCGGCAAATGTAAAGGTGCAAACATTTTAGATGAAATGAACAATCGAAAAACAAAGCCTTCTTTTATGCCAGATGATTTTACTGCAGATGAAATGGAAAAATATGGGATTTCATTTGATATTGGGACCACTACGGTTGTTGGAAATCTCTGGAATCTTAAAAAAGGTATTAGCCTCCAAATAGTTGCCAAAACCAATCCTCAGAATATATTCGGTGCAGATGTTATTTCAAGGATTAATTATTGCGAAGATAATCCGATAAAATTTATAAAAATCAGAGATAAAATTATCGATTGCTTAAATGAAATTATTGAGGAACTTCTTATAGGCAATCAGGTAGACAAGCAAAATATCGTAAAAATCACTGTGGTTGGGAATACCACCATGTCTCACATATTCGCAGGATTCAACCCTAAACCTCTTGCAAGATCTCCATTTACTCCAGCCTTTACAGGAGAGAAGGAATTTAAGGCATATGAACTGCGACTAAATATAAATCCGGAAACAAATGTAATATTGTTACCAAATATTGCAGGGCATGTTGGAAGTGATATAACAGGGGGAGTTTTAGCCACAAGGTTGGAAAAACTGAATGGGATGAATCTTTATATTGATATAGGAACGAATGGTGAAATTGTTTTAACGAAAGATTATAAAACATATGCATGTTCAACTGCAGCTGGCCCGGCGTTTGAAGGAGCAGCCATTTATCAGGGAATGAGGGCCGCTTCAGGAGCAATCGAAAGTATTCAGATAAAAAATGGAACAGTATTTTTCAAAACAATAGACAAAAGTGAGCCAGTAGGTATTTGTGGCTCGGGATTAATTGAAGCACTCTCTGAAATGATAAAAAATGGAATGATAAATAAAACAGGCAGACTCCTTTTGCCTGGAGAAATAAAAGGAGAGCCACTTAAAGGCGATTTACCCTTAAGACTTCGGGTGGGCCCAAAAGGAAGAGAATTTGTTCTTGTGTTTAAAGAAAACACAGAAGATATTGTAATAACACAAATGGATATAAGAGAAGTTCAGCTTGCAAAAGGTGCAATTTATGCAGGAATAAAACTGATGCTGTCAGAACTTCATGAAGAAATAGAGAATATTGACCGTGTGATTATTGCGGGAGCATTTGGTACCTACATAGACAAAGATAGCGGTTTAACCATTGGGATATTACCCAATATTTCTCCTGATAAAATTACATTTGTCGGAAATGCAGCTGGAACGGGTTCAAGTTTAGTGCTTTTGTCGGAAAAGGAAAGAAATCGAGCCAATAAAATTGTAAGCAATATTGAGCACTTAGAGCTTGCAACATGCAAGAATTTTCAGGAAGAATACCTAAAAGCCATGTCATTTTAATCATGACTTGAACAACGTGGGGGGCGGATCGTATTGATCGCATAGACTCTAAATCTATGTAGCCGAGTGAGACTCTCGGGCTCCTCGCCATTTTAAAAAGAAAGGCAAATCATGAATAAAATAGAGTATATATTGAATAATCTGGTTCAAAATTCAGGAGCAGAAAAAGAGAATATAATAGAATTGCTGGGATTGAAGGATGAAAACCAGAAGCTTTTATTTGAAGCGGCAAGAAGAGTAAGAACCAGCAATTTTGGAGATAAGATTTTTTTGTATGGTTTTGTTTATTTTTCAACATTTTGCAGAAACGATTGTAATTTTTGTTATTACAGAAAATCAAACGATATTACCAGATATCGTAAAACGCCGGAAGAAGTAATTGCAACCGCTGTAGATTTGGCAAATTCAGGTGTTCACCTGATTGATTTAACCATGGGAGAAGATCAAAGTTACCGGGAAGATGATTTTAAGATTATCATTGAAATAATTGGAGAAATAAAACGACAGACTGGTCTGCCTGTGATGATCTCACCAGGGATATTAAGCAACGAACAAATTGATAAATTTGCAGAAGCAGAGACAGACTGGTATGCACTGTATCAGGAAACACATAATAAGGAATTGTTCCACAAACTCAGATGGGACCAGTCTTATGAAGAAAGAATGACAGCAAAGCTCTACGCCAAAGAAAAAGGTATGTTTATAGAAGAAGGTCTGCTGGCAGGTGTGGGCGAGAGCTATTCAGACATAGCGGATTCTATTCTTGAGATGGGAAGAATCGGTGCCACTCAATTTAGGGTAATGAGTTTTGTCCCTCAAGAGGGCAGCCCTATGGAAAAGGTCAAAACACCGGATAGAAACCTGGAACTTAATATTATCGCCATATTCAGGTTAATGTATCACCAGTCATTAGTTCCTGCATCCCTTGATGTTGATGGAATTGCCGGGCTTGAAGCCAGAATTGACGCCGGAGCAAATGTGATTACATCCATCATCCCGCCAAAATCCGGATTTGCGGGAGTGGCACACAATAGCATGGATGTTGATTCAGGTGGTAGAACGGTGGAAGAAGCAGCGAAAATATTAGTCAATATGGGCTTGTCAGCTGCCGGGGCAGATGATTTTATTGAATTCCTGGGTGAAAAAAAATGAGCAGACTGATAGTCGTTGGCGGAAAGCTTCAAGGTACGGAAGCACTGTATCTGGCAAAGAAAGCGGGAGTTTTTACAGTACTTGTTGATAAAAATCCAAACGCTATTGCAAGTAAAATATGTGATGAGTTTAGTTGCATGGATATCATTGAGACACCTCTTCTATTTGCAGAACTTATAAAGGAAGGCGATATCGTTTTGCCGGCTTTGGAAAAGCAGGAAGTATTGGAAGCTCTGGAAAAACTGTCAAAGGAGCATGGATTCATACTCGGTTTTGATTTAAAGTCCTACAATATCACATCTTCGAAGTTCCTTTCTGATAAGCTTTTCAGAGAATGCGGGTTGCCTGTTCCTTTTTATTACCCGGAAGGAAAAGCGCCATATATTGTGAAACCGAGCGACGCAAGCGGGAGCCAGGGGGTGCAATATATAGGCAGCAACAGGGAACTGGAATTATTTCTTGAAAAAACAGATCACAGCGAAAATTTGATTATCCAGGAATACTTAAAGGGCCCATCGTATTCAATAGAGATTATTGGAAAACCAGGTAATTACAGAACGTATAAAATCACTCAGATACACATGGATGAAGTGTATGACTGTAAAATGGTCACGGCACCCTGCCCGTTAACTAAAGAGCAAGAAATAAAGTTTTCCAATATGGCTATTTGTATCGCAGAAAAGCTTCAACTTCAAGGGATAATGGATCTGGAAATCATCGATGACGAAAATGATTTTAAACTTCTTGAAATTGATGCCAGAATACCAAGTCAAACACCCACAGTGGTTTACCATTCAAGCGGGATGAACCTTATTAAGGAATTAATGGATATATATAATGTGGGGAAATTTACAAGTGATAAAATAGATAGAAATTATTCATCATGTTTTGAGCACTACGTGATTAAGGACGGGGTTGTCAGTTCTCACGGAGAGCATGTGATGGGAGAGTCAAAACCTTTGCAGTTAGAGACTAATGTCTTTGGTGCCGATGAGCTGATTTCCGATTATAATAATAATGATGGAAGCTGGAGGGGTACCCTTATCAACTGGGCTAAGACGGATAAAGAATTAATGGATAAAAGAGAAAATAATTATCAAAAATTAACACTGGGAGAAAAATAATGAGAGAAAAATGCACCCCGACGCAAAGCCAAAGACTTGTGGAATTAAATGCTTCGGAACAAGTCGTCAATTTGGAATTTGATACGATTGAGGACAGGAACGTCTGGTTTAAAAGTGAAGAATTAAGACTGGTTAAAGAAAACAAAGAGAAAATAGCCAGACTTTTGAAAATTGAACACAAAACACTTTCATTGAGAATAGAATCGGCTTTAGAAAAATGGTTAATGGATGAAGGCTTTACCAGAGTTGTTACACCAATAATTATTACTTCATCCATGCTGGAGAAGATGACGATAACGAAAGAACACCCGCTGACAAATCAGGTTTTTTGGCTCGATGAAAAAAAATGTCTTCGCCCGATGTTAGCACCAAATTTGTATAAAGTTATGGGTTCGTTGATAAAAATAACCAGGGAACCGGTAAGAATATTTGAAGCAGGTTCATGCTTTCGAAAAGAATCACAGGGAGCTCAACACATGAATGAGTTTAAGATGCTGAATTTTGTTGAACTTGCCGGGGTTAAAGACGGGGAGCAAATGGATCGGCTTAAAGCAATGGCACATAAAGCAATGGCAGCGGTGGGCATACAGGATTATGAGCTTGTTGAGGAGAGCTCAGAGGTTTATGGTAAAACACTTGATATCGTAGCTGATGGAGTTGAACTTGCCTCGGGCGCCTATGGCCCGCATTTACTTGATGAAAAGTGGGGGATTTTTGATACCTGGGTAGGTATTGGCTTTGGAATTGAGAGAATAGCCATGGTTAAAGAGCATTATAAAACGATAAAAAGAGTTGGCGGGAGCATATCATATATTGACGGATCTCCAATGAATCTATAAAACCAAGTTAATTAAGAACTGAGCGGATTTGGTTTGAAAGGGGAAAAATGACAAGGTTAAAAGAAAACTGGATTGAAGATATAGAAAAAGGCATCGTCGATTGTCAGGACTATTTATCAGAGAAGACAGGAAGAAGTTTTAAAACAATCCTCAGGGAGCATATTTGGCCTTTACAGACGATTAAAGTGGCTGTCATACCTGTAACACAAGGACAAGGAATTATAGGGCATTTCGCCGAATCTGTCGCCTCAGTGATAAGGGTAATGGATTTTGAGGTTTTTATAACAGAAGAGACAGATGTTGCCGGCATTTATGAGGCAGCTTGTAAAAAAGCGGATGTGATTTTTATGGCAGATGACAGCAGATTTATTGCCTGGAATTTAAAGACAGGGGAAATGGCAGATAATAATATCGCAACGGCAGTGGGATATGTGAATGTCCTTGAAGGCGCATTAGGTTCTCTAAAGAAAAAGGGGATTTTATTACTGGGATATGGAACTGTTGGAGAAGAAATATGTAAAGTTCTGGAAATAAAAGAAGCGAATGTCACGGTTTACGACAGGGATGTAACGAAGCAAAAAAAATTACGTGATCAAGGAATAAAAACAATAAAAACAAAGGAAGAAATCAAAGAGTTTGAATTTGTTATTGATGCAACAAATACCGGAGACTGGCTCAGGTCGGATATGCTTCATGATGAAGTCTGGTATGTTTCTCCAGGAGTGCCTTTGTCTTTGGACGCTGCAGCATATAACCGGTTTCAAGATAGAATTATACATGATTACCTTCAAATAGGTGTAGCAACCATGCTCGCCATGGTTTTGCAGAATAATAAAATTTTTGTCTAAAAGACATAAAAAGCAGCAGGTATCGGGATTTATTTTAGGAGTATGAAATGAGTAATGAAAAAAAGAGATATTATAGAAAGCATGTAGAGCTTTTTTTGCTGCTGGATAAAATAAAATTGTGGCCTTCAAGGGCAGGTACGCTACACGGTATAAAAAAGATAGAAAAAAAAGGAGAGTATGCAGAAATCACAACTCACTGTGGAAAAACTTTTAAAGTATATAATTCAAGTAGTTCAAGAGCGGCACGATGGCTCAGAAATAAATGGGTCAATGAACCCTGCAGGGAATGCAAGATTCCTGGGTGGAAGATGGAAAAATATTCAGAAACGGCATTTGCCTCCCATTATGGAAGTGATTTAAACAACCAATCAGAAAAAAAGTATAAATGATTAAATTTCTTTACAAATTGATTTCAGCCTTGAAGCTGCTTTCGAATTATTAGGACAAATAAAACACACCATGTGATTCCGTAAGGGTCACGTGGTGTGTTTTTGAAACCTCTGCTGAGATTGTCAGTTGCATATGATTGAATTATTATGCCTGCAGAGCAAGTTGGGTTTCAATTTTTCTTTGTACAAGGATTCCCTGATATTCCTCTTCGCTCATTTTTTCCATTGAAATGCCTGTGTATCCATAGAATAATGATATAAATGGATTAATCAGGTTCAGGAAAGCGAACGGCAGATATGCTATTGTTGCAACACCTAAGGTTGACGACATATAAACGCCGCATGTTGACCAGGGTACAAGAGCAGAAGTCATAGTTCCTGCATCTTCAAGACATCTTGATAAGTTTTTGTTCTTCAGCCTTCTGTCTTCAAATTCTCTTTTGAACATTCTTCCTGGAAGAACAATCGCTACATATTGGTCAGCAGCTAAAATATTAAGAGATATACAAGTTGCCAGAACTATAAATACCAGACTTCCTGTGTTCTTTGCAAATACAAGTAATTTTTCACATACAACTTCCAGCATGCCAGATGCATCTAAAACTCCTCCGATAACCATTGCGCAAAGCACTAATACCGCGGAATAGAACATAGCCGACAATCCGCCACGAGTCAGCAAATCATCAAGGAAGGCAATGCCGGTTTCTGAAAAGTATCCTTCATACATGGTTATACCAACCAAATGTCCGAAATTTCCCCCTTGGAAGATTACCGCACAAGCGACGCCAAGAAGTGCTCCGCCCAGAAGGCCAGGCATTGCTGGAAGTTTAAATACTATCATCAGGATTACGCAAAGAGGTGGGATTAACAATACTGGCGAAATATAGAAATTTTCTTTTAATCCTCCCATCAGTTCTGAAACCTGAGACATTTCTGCCCCTCCGTTGCCTTGTCCCAGTCCTAGAAGTCCATAAAGAACAAGAGCAATCATAAGAGAAGGCGTAACAGTCCAAACCATGTGCTTTATATGTTCAAAAAGATTTGAGCCACCCATTGCAGCAGCCAGATTGGTTGAGTCAGAAAGTGGGGACATTTTGTCTCCAAAATATGAACCGGAAATAATAGCGCCGGCAGTCATTGGAAGTGAAACGCCAAGAGCGGTTCCTATTCCAATTAAAGCAATCCCTATTGTTCCTGCTGTAGTCCAGGAACTCCCTGTAGCAAGAGATACCACAGAGCAAATCAAGCAGGTTGCAATAAGGAAAATGTGTGGGTTTAATATCATAAGGCCATAATAAATCATTGTCTGAATAACACCGCCGGCAATCCAGGTACCAATTAGCATACCTACAGTTAAAAGTATTAACAGGGCTTGCATGGCATTATCAATATTTCTTATAATACCTTTTTCTAAAAATGACCATTTGTAGCCATTTGCTATGGCCACGATAGAAGCAAAGGCTCCCGATAAAATAAGCGCAATATGCATATAACCGCCAACAACTATAATTGTGTACATAAGTGAGCCTAACATGAATGCCAAAACCATTAAAATCTGCCATAGAGGAATCCGTCTACCCATTTCATTTCTCCTTTTTAACTTTAAGTTATAACTTTCTTTTGAAGTTTGCCATTTCTTTTGCCTCAGCTTCGCCTTCTTCGACAATGTCACGAATCTTTTTACTCACATCCGCCGGAAGTGGTGTAGCTTTGTAATTTTCAAGAATCTGTATGGCCTGTTCGTTTGCTACGGCTGCCATGTCTTTGCCGCCGGCATTAAGCCAATTGTCTCTCATTCTTCGGTTGATTAAATTAGTTGTTGAGAGTTCTGATCTCATATATTTCAAGGTATGTCGCTGAGAAAGGTAATTGCCGCTAGCACCTACTGCTTTAATTACATCTAACCCTATTGTATCTTTATTGACTGTAATACCTTTCAATATTCTTCTTATCATTTTTACAATTTCCTGGTCAATCAGAAGTTGTTCATAGCTCATTGTAAGACCCATTTCCAGCATTCCCATTCCATAAATTACGTTGCTTCCTGTAATTGCCGGTAATAAAGAGGTTAAAGTCTTTTCGTGACCAAGTTGTTCATCAAGACATTTACTGTCGCCCTATGTGCCGCCTACATTGGTTGGGATACCGTAGTAATGCCCAATTTGACCCACTGCAGCACCACACATTGCATGCTCTGGAGCACCAACAGGGGAGGTGATGGTTTTCATATCCATTATAGTAGTAGAACTGCCATAAAGGATAGGATTGCCGGGATTAATAATTTGAGCCAGAACGATTCCGCCTAAAATTTCTGCATTCGTCGTCACAAGGGTACCGGCTAAAGTGGCTGGCGTTGTAGCACCGCAAAGACCCATAGATAATATATCAATTGGTAATCCTTGTCTCGCTGAAAGCATGATAATATCTGTTTCGTTTTCATTGATTTCCAGAGGGCTGTTTGGACAGGCTCCCATTGTAATAATAGGCCTTTCCCTTAACTTGTCGTGCCCACCCATTATAGCAGCAGCCATATCAACAAAACGCTGGGTATTTTTCTTGCCTTCCAGGTCGTGAGCAAAGTTTTTTGTCAGATTGTTAAAGACAGCCTCTGCCTCATGAAGAGATTTTACGTGCTGGTTGACATCTCCTGCAGCTACTGCGATTGAAAAAACATCAACAGATTCCATACCGTCTATAAATCTTGCGACGTTTCCCAAATCTTCCTTTGTGGTATCCCTGACCTCTCCGGTATAGGGATCTCTGATAAGAGTGCCAGTCCCGAAATTTTTAAAAGCAACGTTTTTTCCGCCAATTAATGTATCATTTTTTGGGTCGCGGCCACAAAGCGTAAATTCAGGCGGGCAGGATTCAATGCAGTCATTAACAAGATTTCTTGGAAATCTAACCCTGTCTTTTTTCATATCAACATCACAGCCTGCGGCACTGTATATTTCCAAAGCCTCATTGCCATGAATCTGCAGGCCATAATCGCTTAAAAGATCTAAAGTAGCTTCGTGAATTGCATCTATATCATCATTTCTTAAAATGCAATAGCCATAAATATCGGTTTCGTGAATAAATTTTTTCCCCATAAGAGGTCTCCTTTCAATTTTTTTTATGCAAAACAATAGTCGCCAACTGTTCTTATAATAATTTTACTACATTAAACAAATTGGTACTATTAATTATTATATGAATTTTTGTACAATTTTTTGTTATAAAGTTAATAGTATTTGCAATATTACGTAATACTAGATATTCATTGTATTTTTTTGTATTTTATTTTCTATATTCGAATGACAACATTCGCCTGGGTAAGACATAAAGAAACCCTCCCGTCAATCAACTGACGGGAGGGTTTCTTTATGTTATACAATTTTCTATGATTAATCTACTTTCTACCATCCATCGTTATATATTCAAGATGAGGCTGCACACAATTGTAGGCAGGTCTCATCAATTTCTTCCCGGAAACTATTTCCTCAAGTCTGTGGGCGCACCAGCCTGAAAGCCTTGCTGTCGCAAATAA
>Ga0209386_1000526_pt1 | contig 18518 bp, 19 predicted proteins | sample NGEPertwo_FD_184510 | JGI IMG/M metagenome (GOLD analysis project Ga0209386, IMG submission 184510) | Arctic peat soil microbial communities from the Barrow Environmental Observatory site, Barrow, Alaska, USA - NGEE Permafrost154B-two... | ecosystem: Environmental > Terrestrial > Soil > Wetlands...
CCGACGAGCAACCCGTGGTGGTCGTCGAACCGGCCGGTCAACGCCTCTCGCAGGTCCGGAATCTTCGCGCGCATCTTCGACCGGGCCATGTCGGCGATCACCGCGGTGTCGCGTTGCCCGTCGACCAGGGCGGTCAGCATCGCCCGGGCCGAGACCCCGACGATGTTGGAAGCGACCACCGAGAGCTTGATCGAGGCGTCCTCGAGCAGCTTCTCCAACCGTCCCGCGTCCCGGGTCCGGTCCCCGTGCAGCTGGACCCGGTAGCGGGTCAGGTTCCGCAGCCGGCGGATTTCTGGTGGCGGGACGAAGGAGGGGCGCAGCAGGCCGTGCTCCAGCAGCTGGGCGATCCACTCGGCGTCCTTGACGTCGGACTTGCGACCCGGGACGGCCTTCATGTGGGCGGCGTTGAGCAACCAGCACTCCAGGTGTTCCTCCAGGCAGTAGAACACCGGCTTCCAGTACGTCGCGGTCGACTCCATCGCCGCCAGGGTCACCCCCCGCTCCTCCAGCCAGTCGGCCATCAGGCCCAGGGACCGGGTCATCGTGCGGAACGTGCGCGTCTCGGACCGGCGCCCGCCGCCGGGTCCGGGGGTGCGCACGCACACCGTCACACTCGCCTTGCCGATGTCCAGGCCCGCGACCCGGTCGAACACCACATCCATCTCGACCATCCCCTCCGCTCGCCACTGATAGGTGTCGCCCGGAGGGACCTATGCGTTGGAGACAGACCCGCGTGCTCGCAGCAACAATCCGACACTCCCCAGGCCCCCGCGCCGAACTCTTCTACGGGCTCGCAGCACCAGAGTCACTCGGCGTCGCCAGGCGGCCCACCCATTCTCATCCCCACGACCCGACGGACGAAGACCGTGCCCCCTACTCCTCTGGCATGTCATGCAGGCGGGGGCGGCCGGTGCGCCCGTCATCGGTCAGAACGGTGGCATCTGGCCGATGACGCGCTTGGCGATGTCGACGATCTTCTGGCATCCGGGGTGGTCGGCGAGGATGTCGTCGGCGACGGCGTCGTGCTCCTCGCGGTAGTCGCCGGCGTTCCGTGCACGGCGCACGCGATGGTAGGTGGCGAGGTCGCGTCCCAGCGGCGGTTCGAGCTGGGCAAGCACGGCGTCATAGACGGCGATGTGGCCGCCCGCCCGGGTGGGTCGCAGGCCTTGGGCGAGCAGGATCGCGGTGAGCGCCTTGCGGTTCGCGCCGTGCAGGGCGTCGTAAGCCAGGACGGTGTCGGTCTCGGCCAGCGTCAGCGCGGACGCCAGGTGGGTCTCGGCGACCTCGACGAGTGACTGCGCTGCGGAAAGGTTGGGCGGCACCCGTTCGAGCATGCCGGTCGTGATCAGGTTCTCGACGGTGGCTCGGCCCTGTTCCCAGGCCATCACGCAGCCGCCCCCGTTCGGCTCCCCAGCCCGAGCCGAACCAGCGGGCGATCGCGCAGCGCGGCCAGGAAGGTCTCGTTGCCCGAGGCCCATCGCTCAGGTGAGGCAAAGGTGACGTTCACCTCGCGGCCCAGGGCCGAGTCGATCCCGTCGAGGGCGTCGTAGACCGCGTCCCGGTCGGGCGTGCCGACCACCAGGACGTCGACGTCGCCGGGCGCCGGGCCCACCTCGCCATGCCACCGCGCCGCCCACGACCCGTAGATGTAGGCCTCCGTGATCCCCTCGACGCCAGACAGGGCGCGCTCGAGGTAGGGGACCGGCCCGTAGGTGACGACCAGCAGCTGCCGTAGGGGGACGGTGGCGGGATTGTCGTCGGCGGGGCGCACGACGACGGACCGGCCGACGCGCGTGCCCGTGACCAGGTCCGCGTCCATCGGCCGGCGGACCTCCCGGTAGACGGTGGGCTCAGGGGCGGCGTCGGCAACGGCCGCAAGCGTGCCCAGCAGGCGGGCGAGGTCGGTGATCGTGCGCGGCTCGTCGTCGGTGAGCACACGCAGGAGCAGCCGGGCCTGCAAGCTCGACCGGAAGATTGGGATCAGCGCCGGCGCTGACGTTCTCATATGACGCAGGATATCTTTCGCCAAATGAGAGCGCGAGCCTGACGACGCGGGCTCGGGCGCTCGTCGACGGGCGGTACATCCATGATCCCCAGCTCTGGCGCGCCGCCCACTGCTCCGCTTACACTTTTTTCGAATAGGAGGTGCGTCATGGTGTCGCGATCGGGTGGCGCGGGTGCGAGCACGTACATGCCGGAGTCGGGGGACCTGGCCGAGATCGTCGACTTCGTCGCGGTCCTTGACGCCAAGGGGATCGCGGTGCCGCGACTCTCGCCCGCCCTGGTGGATGCCGACGGGCACCGCGTCGAGATCCCGAGCCCTGTCTACGAGGCACTGCGCCAGGTGGTCACCGCGATGGCCAGCGGCCAAGGCGTGACGATCGCCCCGCACAACACGATGCTCACCACCCAGGAGGCGGCCGACTTCCTGGGGATGTCCCGCCCCACACTCGTCCGACTGCTGACCGACGGGCTGATCCCGCACGAGATGCGTGGCCGTCATCGCCGCGTCATGCTCGCCGACCTGCTCGTCTACCAGGACCGCTCCCGGGATGACCGCCGCGCTGCGCTGTCGGAGATGGTCCGCGAGGGCGAGGCCGCCGGCATGTACGACCTCGACCCCACACCCGTCGCCCGATAGGCGCGCGGCGTGGCCTTCCCCGTCCTCCTGGACACCAACGTCCTGTTCGGGGCTTACCTCTGCGACACCGTCCTGCGGCTGGCGGAAGCCGAGGCGTTCCGGCCTTTGTGGTCGGCAGGAATCCTCGAGGAGCTCAGCCGCAACCTGGTTTCGCGCGGGCTCCTCGCCGAACACGTCGAGCGCCGTATCGCCCAGATGCGCCGGGCGTTCCCTGAGGCGATGGTCGACGGCTACGAACCGCTCATCGCCTCGATGACCTGCGATCCCAAGGATCGTCACGTGCTCGCGGCCGCCGTGCGCGCCAACGCTGAGGTGCTCGTCACCTTCAACCTGAGCGACTTCCCGCCCGCGAGCACCGACCCGTACGACATCAGCGCCGTGCACCCTGACGACTTCCTGCTCGACCAGATCGACCTCTACCCGGGTCTCACGCTGCACGCCCTTCGGACACAGAGCGCCGACTACTCGCGGCCCGACATGACCGTCGACGCGGTCCTCGTCCAGCTCGCGCGCGCCGGCGTCCCACGCTTCGCCGACGAGGTGCGGCGGCACCTGTAGGACTCGGTCAACGCGCCCTTCCGGAGGGCCATCGGCGTTCGTGGTCGCCGAGATCGGGAGCCTTCGGTCGGCGCGCGACAGATCAGGTGTCGCCCAAACCCTCAGCAGTCCCGAATGGGATGACCGCTGCCGTATCGGACGGTGCGGCAGCCCTGCTCATGTCGTCGTGGCTATGAGGTATGGCAGCACGACATGGTCCCAGGCGGCCATCTGGAGACCTGCAAGTCCGAGCCACAGCAGCGGAGGGGAGGGGCGATCCACCGCACCCACCACGGCGTCTGTCGCCATCGCACGGCGAGCGTGACCATTGCGGCCGCCGTCAGGAGAGCAGGGAGGATCGCGGCCGCGGACTGGGCTGGCAGTGGCCAGCAGCCCGCGCGGACACAGACGTCAGTGGAGTCCGTGAAGTAGAAGATGTTGGCGAAGGCCACGCCGAAGGTCGCCGCAGCGGCGAGCGCGATGCCACCGAACACCCGGGACGAGCCCTCGGGTGCGCCGGAGGACGGCCGGCGCACACAAGGAAGCCCGGCGACCAGCAGGACGCCCAGGCCGATCAGGCCGATGTGCCGCCACAGGTGTGCGGGGTCGTAGAGGCGCTGTGTGACGAGGCCGTAGACCGGCGCCGTCGGGAAGACGGTGCGCATACCCATGTGGCCCATCGACGTCAAGAACCCGAAGAGCGCGAGGACGATCAAGCCCGTGGTGATGGTCAACCAGTGGAGGGCCAGCCAGATCGCCTGCCGCGGGGACATGGTCCGATCGTGGCCGGGCGTGCGGGCGGGGCGGCGTCGGAGTGCGTAGACGGTGGAGGTGTGCGGCGTGTTGTGGGGAGGCCACGATCGGAGCCACGCGCCGTCAGCCCGCGATGGACATGTCGAGCCGGTCATCGAACTGCTGGCGGGAAGGGAACGGTGCCCGCCGAGTGATGTTGCTGCGTTCTGCACCCTCGAATCGAAGCGCAGCAACTTTGGGGTCAACCTCCAGAGTCGGCGAAGAGAACGTCAGCGAGCGCCCCCTCGGTCCTCGAGCCCGAGTCGAACCAGCGGACGGTCGCGCAGCGCGGTCAGGAAGGTCTCGTCGCCCGCGGCCCATCGCTCGGGCGTGACGAACGTGACGTTCACCTCGCGGCCCAGGGCCGAGTCGATCCCTTCGAGGGCGTCGTAGACCGCGTCCCGGTCGGGCGTGCCGACCACCAGGAGGTCGACGTCGCCGGGCGCCGGGCCCACCTCGCCGTGCCATCGCGCCGCCCACGACCCGTAGACGTAGGCCTCCGTGATCCCCTCGACACCCGACAGCGCCCGCTCGAGGAACGGGACGGGCCCGTAGGTGACGACCAGCAGCTGGCGCAGGGGAACGGTGGCGGGATTGTCGTCGGCGGGGCGCACGACGACGGACCGGCCGATGCGCGTGCCGGTCACCAGGTCGGCGTCCATCAGCCGACGGACCTCCCGGTAGACGGTGGGCTCCGGGGCGTCGAGCAGGCGGGCGAGGTCGGTGATCGTGCGTGGCTCCTCGTCGATGAGCACACGCAGGAGCAGTCGAGCCTGCAGGCTCGACCGGAAGATCGGGATCAGCGCGGGTGCCGACGTTCTCATATGACGCAGGATATCTCTCGCCAAATGAGAGCGCAATCCCGACGGCGAGAGCTCTTCACGCCCGTCCGCGGAACTCGCCGGTTGCAGATTTCGAGGGGCGCGAACTGCAAATCTCGAGAGTGAGTCCCAGACTGCCGAAGCAGCCCAAGTCACATGATCCGCGCGCTGCCCGGTCGCCGCTGCGTCGGCCTTCCGGCCCTCGCCCCTCATGTTGCTCGCGATCCCGCCTACCTGTTTGTAGACGCCCCCGCACGTGGACCAACGATCTTCTGCCCCCTTCCCGCACACCTGTAGGTGAGGCGGGCAGCCGGTCCGCCGCTCGGGGCGTCGGCGAGGGAGGTGGCGCGGTTGATGTCGATGCACAAGCTCACGGCCGGGGACGGCTACGCCTACCTGACCCGTCACGTGGCCGCGGGCGACGCCGGCCTGGACGTGGGTGCGTCGCTGACCGCCTACTACGAGCAGACCGGCAACCCGCCGGGCCGCTGGTACGGATTCGGTCTCGCAGCCATGGGTCGCGACGGCGCCGCGCGCCTGCACCCGGCGCCGTCGTCACCGAGCAGGCGATGACGGCCGTCTTCCGCGACGGCGTCGACCCGCTGACCGATGACGCGCTCGGCCGCCCGTACCCGCGGTTCGAGGACGGGCGCCGTCACGCCGTCGTCGGCTACGACCTCACCTTCACCGCCCCGAAGTCCGCCTCGGTGCTGTGGGCGCTCGCCGATGACGCGACCCGCACCACGGTCTACGCCGCACACCGGGCAGCCCTGGCCTCCGCGCTGGAGTTCGTCGAGCAGCGCGTCATCCGCACGCGCGGCATGGTCGCCGCCGCCTTCGACCACTGGGACACCCGGGCTGGCGACCCGAACCTGCACACCCATGTCGTCATCGCCAACAAGGTGCAGCGGCCCGATGGTGTCTGGCGCAGCGTCGACGGCAGGACCGTCCATGCCGCCGTCGTCACCGTCTCCGAGCTCTACGACGCCCTCCTGGCCGACGAGCTTGCGCGGCGCCGGCCGGGCCAACTCACCTTGGACGGAGCCCCCGGGGCTGTCACCAGGCAGGACGAGGTCCGCAGGCGACGGCCCGGATGCCCAGCACGCACGCCTGCCGCCCGACGTCGGTGAGCCGGGGAGCCAGGTCCCAGACCCCGCGCTCCGCGGGGGCGAACCACCCGAAGGTCCGCCCAGCCGTCCGCAGAGGCCAGCCCGCCCCGCGCACGTCGTCGACGGTCAGCTCCTCCGCCCCGCGCCGCCATCGCGCTCGCAGGTGGCGGTGCAGCGCGGCGTCGAGAGCGGCGCTGGTGAACCGCTGCGTCGGGTCGGCGCAGACGAGGGCGATGGCGACGCCCACCGCAGCGTCGCCCGCCCATGTGGTGGGGTCGAGGAGCCCGGTGACGGCGGCGCGGAGAAGCGACCGCTCGTCGGCGAGCGCCTCGCGTCCCCGTGCCGACACCGTGAGCCGTCGACGGCGCGGCGTGACCAGCCGGGCGTCACGAGCGAGGCGATGGATGAGCATGAGCTCGGGCAGGTCTCGCTCACCGCGCACGGTGAACTTCGGCTTGAGGCCGAACCAGTCATAGCGCTCGTCGGCATCAAGGACGAGACGGCGGGGGAGGTAGCCGGCCTCGGTCATCGTGACGCCGTCGCCGATCTGGCGCAGAAACCAGGCCAGCGGCTCCAGTGACGCCCCCACCGCGTCGACGTCGTCGTCCGACGAGGACACAACGCTTGCCATGAGCGCTGCCGCGGCGTCGTCGGACATCCCGGTCCGGCGGCGGAGGTCGGAGAGCCAGTCCCGGCATCGCTCCTCCTCGACGGCGTCGAGGAGGCAGGGTCGCTCACCGTACGGGTCGGGTCCGTTGAGTGTCCGCTCCGTGACCGAGGTCGCCACCGATCGCCAGCCCCGTCGCCCCGGCACGAGGGAGCCGTCCACAACGGCAGCCTCGAGTGCCGCGCTCACGTGTAGGCAGGCCGCATGCTCGGTCATGCCCTGCAGGTGACCCCACGTGAGGAGGGTGGTGTCCGGCGGGTCGACCCCCGAGTCGACCATGAGCGTGCGGAACTGCACGCGCGCCGTCTCCGGGTCGGTCTCCCACCGGCTGATGAGCTCGTGGGTGGCGGTGGACCGGCACAGGCCGGCGTGGCGCTCCGAACGGCCGAGCTCGAGGAGATCGCCGAGCGCCCAGGCGACCTCATGGAGGCGGACTCGGTCGGTGAGCCACTTCATCGGCAGCGAGTACCAGAGGAATCCCTGCAACGTGAGCTGCAGCAGGTCGCCCCAGTCCCCGCCTTCGGGGAGCAGCCACTCGATCGCCGCCCGCGCGTCGTCACGGGTCGCGTCGGGCAGCTCTCGCAGCGCTCGCTCGACGGCTTCGCCGGTCACAGCTCGAGAAGCCGTCGTGCGTTCTGCTCGGCGTTGTACGCGCCGATGACCCGGTCCACGGCTCCGCGGTCGTGAAGGTCGACACCCTCGGCGAGGACCCGGGCCAGGATCTCCTTGCCCGGCCCACCGATTCCCCCTTCGGTGCTCAGGTCGTGGAACTCGTCCTGGACCTCCGCCACCGCGTCGACCACCGGTGCGATGTGCTCGGCCGCCAGCCCGCGGCGGCGCAGCGCGAACCGCACCCAAGCGGCGAGCACGGCTGGAAGGGCGTCGATGCACTCGGGCTCCAGGAGGACCTTGCGGTGCACCCAGTCGAGCATGAAGCGCGCCACCTCGCCAGGGTTCCATGCCAGGACGCCACCGTGCAGGTACCCGTCGCCGAAGTCGATGAAGGTGTCGGCCAGGACCTCGACGATGCTCGCGTCGTCCTCGACCGCCTGCTCGGCGGCGAAGTCGTCGATGAGCCGACGACGTTCGTCGTCGGGCAGCGGCTCCCACTCGACTTCGCGACGGTGCCCCCGGGTACGCCAGTGCGCCAGCGCGCGGGTGAGGGTGTAGTCGGGATCGTCCTGAGGCGGCCAGTACATGTCGGTCTGCCACAGCGCGTCGGCGATGTCGGCGAGCGCGTCGTCCGGGTCCACCTCGGCCGCGGTGAGGTCGTCGATGACCGGGTCGGGCTCGGCACCCTGGACCCCCACCTCGATGACGTGCACGTACCGCCCGCCGACCGTGGTCTCGTTCACGATCAGTGAGTGCTCGATCGGTTCGGTGAAGCGCAGCAGGTGGATCAGGTTCGAGCCCCACGGGTCGGACCAGCGTTGCGCGCGGTAGGGCGCCTCCGGGACGCGGGTGTGCGGGTCGACGGCCCAGGCGGGGGCCGCGTCCGACGGTGCAGCGTCCAGCGCGGCGGCGACGTCGTCCTGCCAGTCCTCGTGCGGGATCGTCGCCAGGGCGTGCAGAGCCAGGTACGCCGCGTCCGCTCGCGATCCGCGGGTGGCGGCGACGACCGCCCGCACGAGGTCACCCTCGGCGGCCTGCTGCCCGAGGGTGCGCGTCTGCCACGCCGAACCGAGCCAGGCGCTGGCGACGGCTTCCGCGCTCAGGAGGTCGCAGTCGCGCAGGCCCGGGGCCTCATGCAGGAGGTGGTCCAGGTCGGTCAGCTCGCGGACCGGCGGGCGGTGGTGCACGGGGGTGCGGCCGCGCCCCTTGGGCCGGCCGCGGCTCTTTGGACTCATGGGCGACAGCACATCACAGGGGACCCCCGCGGGTCACGCCTCGTCCGCCGAGCGGAGGCCGGGCAGGCTGCCGCGACCCCCGCACCGCACCGCCGAGGAGATCCTCGATCTCCAGGTCGAGCGGTACCGCCTCGACGAGGAGGCCTCACGCGTGCGCACCGGTGGCCTGCCTCTGCCGCGCCTCAGCCCGGATCCGCCGGTTCCCGTTCTCGGTGAGTTCGATCGAGGCTGTGGTGCGGGATCCGGAGCGTGGGCGTGAGGTGAGTGCCGGTCTGTCCGGCTCCTCCACGCGGGCGTCACACCATCGCCGGACACGCTGGACGTTGAGATCGGGCAACACGGGGTTCCAGTGTGCCGCTCGACGCCCGCCCGCGTTGTGGACGCCGGCAGACGAGCGCGAACAGCGCGCCGCGCACCGACCGTCGCCGGGACTACTCCCGCCGGCCCGTGCATCGCGTTCGGCTCATCCGTTGCCGCTGCTCGGCGGCGTGGATTCGCCGATCTCGTCGGCGAGGGCGAGGAACTCCGGGTGCCCGGGGAGTGTGCGCAACGCATCGCGCAGCAACCGCCGGGCGCGGTTTGCCTTGCCGCGGCGGTGGGCCAGGTGCGCCTGGAAGAAGGTCAGTTCCGGCCCGCCGAGCGCGGGGTGGGTGGCGAGCCGATCGAGCAGGGCCTCACCCTCGGTGTCGACCAGGCGATCGAGCAGCAGCCGGTGCCATCGGGCCAGCGACTCGGTCCGCTCGTCGCGGGCCCGGCCGACACTGCGCCGCGACTTCCCCGACCCGGAGGCCGGGGAAGCGAGGTGGTCGAGTGCGTCCAGGTAGCAGCCGGCGAACGTCACCCATGCGTCCGGCACGGGTAGCATCCCGGCGAGGACGTCGGCCAACGCGCTTTCCCTGGCGGCGACCCGGCCGTCACCGTGGCGGGTCCACCCGTAGGGGGACTCCCACCGGATGAGCTGCGCTGCCGCCACCTGCGCGAAGGTCGCGAACCCGGACGCCTCCCGGATGCGCGCCCACAGCAGGCCCGCCTCGTCCGAGACCACCAGTCCGGCCGCTGCCACCGGATCGTCGGAACGGAAGTAGTCGGCGTCGAGGGTCTCGCACGCCAGGTCGATCACCGTGGCCATCGCGGCAGCGCCGGCGGTGATCGGTTCTTCCCGCAGGGCCAGTCGGACGTCGGCAACGAGACGGCGGAAGGTGAACCGCCACCGGGAGCGCTCCTTGGGGCTGACCTTGCGGCTCCCAGCCAGGTAGGCCCCGGAACGTGCTAGCGCGGCGAAGTCCTCCACCTCTGCCAGCACTGCGTCCGCGTCGACCGCCGGAGGTGCGCTTCGGGCCGGGCCGGCACCCTCCGGGTGGAGCTCGGCTTCGATCCTCGCCCGAACCTGGGCCGGGCCTCGCCAGTACGCCTGCCACAGCACGCGACGGAGCTGGTCCCGGTCCAGCCCCGTGACCGCGGCGAAGAACTGCTCTCGGCTCATCCGTTCCATCGCCGGCCACCGTACCGGGACGCGGGCCGGAGGCTCGTCGCGGCGGCACCTCGCGGCGGCGGGGGTTCCCGCTACCGTGGTCGACCATGCCCACCGATCGACTCCGGGAAGCACTCGGACTGGCGCCGATGGCCGACCGGCCGCTGGGCGACGTGGTGCTCGCCTCCGATCGGGCCGCGTCGGCGGTCAGCCAGGGATTGCACGCCGCGGCCGAGAACTTGCTCGTCAAGGCACTGCGGGCGGCCGGCACCGGCGACCACGATCGCGCCGGAGCGTACGTGGCCCGAGCGATACGGCTGGGCTTCGACGAGCACGAGAAGGTGCAGCCGGCCTGGTCGCAGGCGCACATGCTGCTGTTCGGGATGGTTGTCGACGCCCTCGAGGAACGCCCGGCCGATGACCACCGCTGGCTGGATGCGGCGCTAGCCGTGCTGGCGGACTGCGGTGACTACGCCCGGACGGCGCTCCTGCACTCGCTCGCCGTGGTCGACCACGACTGGCAGCTGGAACGCCAGGAGTCGCGGCGGATCAGGGCGGCGCTCGACGGCATCGCCTGGGCATCGGAGCCGGAGATCTCACCACCGGGGGAGGAAGCCGAGCAAGTCCAGGCGATCCTGCAGATCCTCGACGCGGTTGCCTCCTACGACCACGCCCTCGACCCGACCCGCGGTTAGGACCGTTCGCCGGCAGGCGCAGTTGCCTCCGGGGGCGCTACCAGTCCGGCGCGTCGGGGCTCACTCGTCGAGCACTCTGCGTGCGAGCTGCCCGGCGTTGCAAGCGCAGGTCGCCTGGTCGACGGCTTCTCGGTCGTTCAGGTCGACTCCGGCCTCCATGCCAGGCGGCACGCGATCTGCGTGGCCGGCCCGGCGAGGCTGTCGTCACCGACGGTGTCCAGGTAATACGGCTTCGTCGCCGATCAAGAGCGGAGGATGGGGGAATCGAACCCCCGAGGGCTTTCACCCAACACGCTTTCCAAGTGCCTCAACGGGGGGTGCGGAGTGTTCGCTCGTGTACGTTTCCGCAGGTCAGCGAGGTGCGCGGATGGTTCGCACGACCCCTGGATCGGGCTGGATCGGGAAGAACTGCTACCAGAACTGCTACCCGCCCCTCGGTCTCACCGGTCCTGCGGTTCCCACGCCGCACGCTCCGACGACCATCGGAGTCCGGCCGCCGAGCCGTCAAGTGCCGGGCCGAGAAACCCGCTGACGAACTCCACCGCGGCGGCGTACGTCGTCAGGCCCTCGCACGCGCGGACCTTCCTTGCGACGGGTGGGTAGAGCCGATCCCAGTTCGCCGGAGGCGCGAACTCCGGGTCACCGTCGAGGCCACGGTGGACCCACTCGGCGCGGATCGCGCCGATGAGAGAGTCACCGTCGATGTCCTGCGACCGGGCGAACACCACGAGATCGACGAGGTCACGCACGCGGCTCGACGGGCGACCGCCCGCCGTGCCGTACGTGGCCTGCGTCGCACACAGCTTGTCAGCGACATGGTCAACCACGGGGTACAGGCGCATCGGCGGGGATGACAGACCCCGCAGTTCCAGAACCGTGTCGGTCATGACCTCCGGTTCGGTCGTCATCAGCGACCCGGTCACCAGGTCCACGCCGAAGCTGCCTCTGCGCGCGGTGCCGCAGTATGCGTCCACGTGAACCCGGTACCCGTCGATCCGGGGCTGGCCGGCGCCCGCGAGGCTCGCCTCATGGCCGGTGATGACGAACCGGAAGTGGTCGCCGAGGTCGATCGCGATCGCGGCGCGGAGGCGCTCGAGAGCGGCGTCGATGTCCTGCAGCTCGTGGAGCAGGTCCACATCCTTGGTGGTCCGTGCGTCGTTGACCCGCGCGAGAACAGCGGTACCTCCCTTGAGTACCCACTGTCCCTCAGGGTCGTGAAAGACCCGGGCGAGGAACCGTTCGTTCACGAAGCGGCGCAGCAGGGTCGAGACGTCGGCGCCGGTGGCGCTCGCAACTGCCTTGGCGCGCGCGGATGCCGCAGCCCACAGGGCCGTGCCGTCGCGGTACCCGTCCGTCTCGCTCATCCGTCGGCCCCGTCGCCCTCTGTCGGGGACTTGGCCGCGGTGATTGTCGCCCGCGGACCAGGGGACTGCATCGCGGCGAAGGCTGCCAGCATCGACGGCGACAGCGTCACCCCGCTCAGGGGCCGGAGGTGAGCGAGTGCCGGGGCGGGGCCGGCCTTCGAGAGGGCGGCTGCGATCTCCTCGATGGCGCTCAGGCGTCCGGCGGCCACCAGTTCCTGACCGGCGGGGCTCTGGGCAAGGTCCCGGGCTAGGGCGGCGCGGCTCAGCCCGACGAGGTCCAGGAGGTACTCCACCAGTGCTTCCCCGTTCGGCTGGTTGTTGCGGCGGGCGAGGGGGTCGAGGTGGACGGCGAGTTCGGTGAGGTCAATGACACCGCGACGCACACCCTGCCCGATGATCTGGGCGATGTGCTCGGGGTCGTGCCCGGCACGGAGCAGGTCAGCGATCGTGCGCTCTTCCGTCGTGACCGGGAGCCCTTCCACGATCGTGACGTCCTGCCTGGTCAGGTCGCCGCGGTGCACTCGGATGCCCTCACGTCGGGTCTGCTTCCGTTGCGGCAGGGTGACTTCGTGCTCGTCGTCCAGAAGGTCACCGAGGTTGTGCAGACCCGCAGCGGAGGCGTGCGACACCACCCCCGCGGTGATCGGGTCCTTCAGTCGTTCCTCTGCGGTCCGGGTGGGGTCCAGGGCCAGCCACGCGGCACGAAGGCTGAGGTGCTCGTCCGCGGATGAGGTAGTGGCATAGACCCCTCGGCCGAGGCGTTCGAGCACACCGGCGTCGGCGAGGCGGGCGAGCTGCAGGCGGGTGATGCTTTCGCGGGCGGCCTGGGCGGTCGTGAGTAGCCCCCACTGTCCTGCGGCGAGCTGGGAGGCTCGCGCCACCACGCTGGTCATCACGCTGCGATTGTATCACTAAACGGATACGAACGCAGTCAAGCCCAAGAGGACTTCTCCACTCGGTCCTACGTTAGTATCTCTCAACTGCTGCCAACGTAGCCATGACCAGTGCTGGAGCGACCCTCACGCCTCTCGACCGTAGCCGAAGACGTGCAGGCTGACGACGTCGATCTCACGGCGGGGGTCGCCGAAGAACGAGCCGAGGCGGGTCAGGACGCGGGCGTACGGGTGTTCGCGGGCGGCGCCGGCCTCGTTCCAGTTGGCGTTGGGGACCACGAGGAACAGGTGCTGTGCGTCCGGTGCGATGTGGGTCTTCCAGAGGTCCTTGAGGTCGTGGTTGTTCGTCGTGGTGCCGCCGCGCTCGACCTCGGCGATGATGCCGCGGCCTGGGGCCAGGGAGTAGTAGAAGTCGGGTCGGGCGTGGGTGACGAACCCGTCGCTGGGGGTCAGGACGACCTCTTCGCGGAATTCGAGGTGCTCACGCAGCAGGGTGGCGACGATGCTCTGGACCGCCCGGCTCTGCGCCCGGTGGATGTGGACCACGTCGATCTCGGCCGAGGTTGCCTGCAGGTGGTGACGGAGCTCGTCGGCGAGCGCCTCGACGCGCTCCAGCTCGGTGTGCTCCGCGGGCGTCAGGGTGCTGCGCACGAACCGCGCGTACCCGACGTCCACCTGCCGGAGCTTCGCAGCTGTGGACTCGCGAAGCTAGAGCCGATCGGGGGCGAGACCGGCCGCCTGCCGAGGCGCGAGCCCGGGTGGAGGATGGCCGCGTACCGTCCGCGATGCCCGGGCGCCTTCGCAGCCCGTGGCGAGTTGAAGGAGAGCGCCCGTGCCCCTGAAGCACCCGGCCGGCCGGCAGCCGCGGACCACCGAGCTGTCCGTCGACCCGTTGTTCGATCTCGGGGGTGAGTCGATCCCGCGGCACCGGCTCGGCCCGCACGAGGTCCCGGCGAGCGTGGCGTACGAGACGATCCACGACGAGCTGATGCTCGACGGGAATGCGCGGATGAACCTCGCGACCTTCGTCACCACGTGGATGGAGCCGGAGGCGGTGCGGCTGCTGACGGAGTCCTTGGACAAGAACATGATCGACAAGGACGAGTACCCGCAGACCGCCGAGATCGAGATGCGCTGCGTCAACATCCTCGCCGACCTGTGGCATGCGCCGGATCAGGTGACCGCGACCGGCTGCTCGACGACGGGGTCGAGCGAGGCGGCGATGCTCGGTGGCCTGGCCCTGAAGCGCCGGTGGCAGCATCGGCGCCGCGCCGAGGGCAAGCCGACGGACCGGCCCAACCTGGTCATGGGGGTCAACGTCCAGGTCTGCTGGGAGAAGTTCGCCAACTACTGGGACGTCGAGATGCGCCTGGTGCCGATGGAGGGCGACCGGCTCCACCTCGGTGCGGCCGAGGCCGTGGCGTTGTGCGACGAGAACACGATCGGCGTCGTCGCGATCCTCGGCTCGACGTTCGACGGTTCCTACGAACCGGTCGCCGAGATCTGCGCGGCCCTGGACGCCCTCCAAGAGGCGACCGGGTTCGACGTCCCCGTGCATGTCGACGGTGCCTCCGGCGGGTTCGTCGCGCCGTTCCTCGATCCGGACCTGGTGTGGGACTTCCGTCTGCCGCGGGTGGCCTCGATCAACGTCTCGGGGCACAAGTACGGCCTCGTCTACCCGGGGGTCGGCTGGGTGGTCTGGCGCGATGCGTCCTTGCTGCCCGATGACCTGATCTTCTGGGTGAACTACCTCGGTGACAGCATGCCGACCTTCGCCCTGAACTTCTCCCGCCCAGGGGCGCAGGTGATCGGGCAGTACTACACCTTCCTGCGCCTGGGCTTCGAGGGCTTCCGCAAGGTCCAGCAGTACGCCCGCGACGTCGCGACCCGTCTGGCGGACACGATCGCGGGGCTCGGCCCGTTCGAGCTCCTGACCCGCGGCGACGAGCTGCCGGTCTTCGCGTTCGTCCTCAAGCCGGAGATCGCGAACTTCACCGTCTTCGATGTCTCGGCCGCGCTGCGCGAACGCGGCTGGCTGCTGCCCGCGTACACCTTCCCGAAGAACCGTGACGACATCGCCGCCCTGCGCGTGGTGGTCAAGCGCGGCTTCAGCCATGACATGGCCGACCTGCTCGTGGCGGACATCAAGCGCCAGCTGCCGAGGCTGCAGGCCCAAGGCTCACCGGCTCGCGTGGGTGAGGCTCACTCCAGCTTTCACCACTAGGACGCTTCTCTCTGAGTGTGTGGGGTTGGGTGTTGATGCTGGTCGGTTCGGCGGGGCGGCGGCTTCATCGACGGCGGGGCAATGCCCGCGGGTGGCACCGACAGCGGTTCACTTGGGGCATGACTCGGCTCGCGCGCTCCGACCGTCGGCTCGACGTCGTCCCGCTCGTCCGGCTCGTCTGCGGAGCCGGCGTGGGGCTGGTGCTCGGGCTCGCCATCGTCTGGCCGTCATTCCTCTCCTCGGTGCTCGCTGCGTGGGCGGGCACGGCGGCGGTGTTCGTGGCGTGGACGTGGGCCGCCATCGCCACGATGGACGCCGAGGAGACCCGCGCGCATGCGACCCGGGAGGAGCCAACGCGCCCCGGCTCCGAGGTCGTCCTGGTCGCCGCGGCCGTGCTCAGTCTCGGCGGGGTGGCGGGCATCCTGTTCGGCGGGCACTCGCACGAGGCCCTGCCGATGATCGCGACGCTCACGGCGGTCCTGACGTCGTGGGCGGCGATCCACACCGTGTTCGCCCTGCGGTACGCGCGGCTGTTCTTCTCCGACGACGCCGGCGGGATCGACTTCCATCAGGCCGAGGCGCCGCGCTACAGCGACTTCGCCTACCTCGCGTTCGCCGTCGGGATGAGCTTCGCGATCTCGGACACCGACCTGGCCTCGTGGCGGATGCGGCGCCACGCGCTGCGGCACGCGCTGCTGGGGTACCTGTTCGGCACCGTGATCATCGCGCTGATCATCAACATCACCGCGGGGGCGTAGGGAAGGTACGGGTCCCACGAGCCCGACTCGCGGCCTTCCGGCCGGGCGGCGATCCCTCAGGACGTCGCCCGGCTGGCGCCTCTTCCGGGCCCGGTGGTCGCCGTCACCCGCGGGGCCACCCGAAGAGGGCTGCTCCCACCAAGAAGCACGCCGCGCCGAAGAACGTGCCGCCGTTTGCCCAGACCAGGCTGACGTGCTCGCCGGTGCCGATGATGATGTAAGCCCCGATCGCGGACAGGCCGAAGAGGATCGACCCGGTGAGGTTGAGTGTGCCGATGGTCAACGACCGGGTGGTGACGTGCGCATGCCGGCGCTCCCGCACCTCCGGCACCATGGCGATGACGCTCGCGACCAGGAAGAGCGCCGACCCGACGGCGTCCGGCCCCCAGACCTCCCGGTCCACCGCGCGGGGGTCGGCGCCGATGAGGATCGCCGCCCGGATCGTGTTTACGTTGAATGCCAGGGTCCCGACGAGCTGCACGGCCGCCGAGGACCAGTCCGACGTCTTCCCACGCCAGAACACGATCGTCCGCCCCGCCGACTCCGGCAGATCACGCCGGGCCAGGAGCAGCTGCAGGAGCGCGGCCGTCGTGAAGAACCCGGCACCGACCGTGAACGTTGCCGCCGAGGCGAGGGCTGGCAGCGCCGTCGTGAGGCTCAACGGCACCCCGAGCATGAACAGCGCGGACCCGATCACGAAGAGCAAGCCGGTCCAGCCAACCAGGGGCGGCGCGGGTGTCTCGGCCGTTGGGGCCATGCTGCGGTGCCCTTCGCAGGTTAGGTGTTCGACGAGTCGATCTCACCCTAGGACGGCGGCGGCCCCAGGGCGGTGGGCGCCGGGAAGCCGCGCGAAGGCTCGTGGTGCTCGGCGGGGTTACGCTCGCCGGGAGGGTCTTGGGCCGCGACGTGCCGTGCGACCTTCGACGCGAGGGAGCGCTCATGATTCCCGACAGTGACGACCAGCAGGCCGCGGCTGATGCGCTGGTCTTCTTCGGGGCGACGGGTGACCTCGCCCACAAGATGATCTTCCCGGCGCTGTACAGGATGGCCAAGCGCGGGACGTTGAAGGTCCCGGTTGTCGGGGTCGCGGCCTCGAAGTGGGACCTGACGCAGCTGCGTGACTACGCGCGGGACGCCATCTCGAAGGCCGATGGAGGCGTCGACGACCCCGATGCCCTCGATCGGCTGCTCTCGCTCCTGGCCTACGTCGCCGGCGACTACGGAGACCCCGACACCTTCAGCGCGTTGCGGCACGCTCTCGGCGACGCGAAGCGCCCGGCCCACTACCTCGCCGTGCCGCCCGGGCTGTTCCCGACCGTGGTCGAGGGGCTCGTCGGTGCGGGCCTGAACCAGGACGCCCGGGTGATCATCGAGAAGCCGTTCGGGCGTGACCTCGCGTCGGCGAAGGAGCTGAACCGGGTGGTGCGCTCGGGGTTCGAGGACCACGCGATCTTCCGTATCGACCACTACCTCGGCAAGGAGGAGATCATGAATCTCCTCTACTTCCGTTTCGCCAACTCATTCCTCGAGCCGATCTGGAACCGTAACTACGTCGCCTCCGTCCAGATCACGCTGGCCGAGCAGTTCGGCGTGCAGGGCCGAGGCGCCTTCTACGAGACCGCCGGCTGCCTGCGGGACGTGGTCGAGAACCACTTGTTCCAGGTCGTGGCACTGCTTGCGATGGAGCCGCCCGCCTACCAGGGCATGGCGGCGGTGAGCTCGGAGAAGTTCAATGTGTTCAAGGCGATGAGGCCGCTGGCGGCCGACGACATCGTCAGGGGCCAGTTCGTCGGGTACCGCGACGAGGTGGGCGTGGCCAAGGACTCCGACGTCGAGACGTTCTACGCCTCGCGGATGTTCATCGACTCGTGGCGCTGGGCGGGCGTGCCCTGGTACCTGCGGTCGGGCAAGGCTCTGGCCGGAACGGCCGCCGAGGTCGTCGTCGAGTTCAAGCCGCCGCCCCAGTCGCTCTTCGACGACGCGGTCCAGGAGGATGCGCGCGGCAACTACCTGCGCTTCCGGCTCTCGCCCAATCCGGTGATCGCGCTCGCGGCCCGGGTCAAGCGCGCGGGCGAGGAGTACGTGGGTGATCAGCACGAGCTGGCCCTGTTGAACGCCCAGCCCAACGAGGAGCAGCCGTATGAGCGACTCCTCGGCGACGCTCTGGCCGGAGAAGGGGGCCTGTTCACGCGTGAGGACTCCGTCGAGGCCGCCTGGACCGTCGTCGAACCCGTCCTCGACAACCACGACCGGGCTCACTCCTACCCGTCGGGCAGCTGGGGCCCCGAGGAGGCGGATGCGCTCATCGCGCCCGCACACTGGCACAACCCGATGCCGGACCAGCCTTCGCCAGTTTGACCTGGGCGACCGGCCCGTACCTCGACACCTGCCAGCCAGGAACCTGGGCCACCGTCGCCCACCCACCGGGGCCGCGTCCCGAACCTGTCAGCCGACCACCGGGGCCACGGCGTCCGCCATGAACCGGGACCGCACAGGGATCTCACGAGGTTCTGCTGACACGACTGCTGCCACGCCCACGGAGGCCACCCGCGCCGAAGGGCCCGCCACCCACGTCGCCGCAGGTCACGGGCCCCTCGTCGGCGGAGGATGGGGGATTCGAACCCCCGAGGGCTGTTGACCCAACACGCTTTCCAAGCGTGCGCCATAGGCCACTAGGCGAATCCTCCTGGCCGCACGAG
>Ga0209386_1000527_pt1 | contig 18497 bp, 17 predicted proteins | sample NGEPertwo_FD_184510 | JGI IMG/M metagenome (GOLD analysis project Ga0209386, IMG submission 184510) | Arctic peat soil microbial communities from the Barrow Environmental Observatory site, Barrow, Alaska, USA - NGEE Permafrost154B-two... | ecosystem: Environmental > Terrestrial > Soil > Wetlands...
TACGATTTCGGGCCGCACCGCTAGGCCCGTCAGCCGCCCTGCGCGAAGCTGAGATCCGCCGGCGAGATCAGCACCGAGAATTGCTGGCACCAGATCACCACGGACGGAAACTTGGTGAGGTCGACGTCTGCCGGGATCGCATAGTTCTGGCTGCCCTTGAACGCACGCAAGCGTCCCAAATCCACATACATCGTCTCGGTGACGTCGCTCGATGAGCGGATGTCAGCCTTCGGTACCAGGTAGACGTGGAAATCGGGTCCGGGGCCAACCTCGAAACCTTCGCCGAGGAACACGGTGCGCGGATAGACGCTGACCTCGCCCTTGCCGTAGTGGACCGGGTCGTTCGGATTGGGCTGGATGAAAGCGCCCTTGGCGACGAGCGCGCCGGCTTCCGTCTTGTTCAGCGTCTCCATCGCCTTCGGCGGCGGGAAGATGTACGGGAACAAAAAGATGCCGAGCGCCAAGCCGAACAGCGTCCCGAGCAAACCGCCAAACAAGAACCCCTTTAGCCACCGCATGTCGCGCCTCCCGAGAAAGCCCACCGAGGAACTTACGAGATTGCCATGGCAGCGCTGCGATGGCGAGGCTTGCCGCGCTCAGTGCAAGCGGAGCTCGCCTTCGACGAAGCTGAACTCCGTCGGCGAGATCAGCTGCCGATGCGCCACCCGCACGCGGTAGAGCGGCCCGTCGAGATTGGCGTCCCAGAAATCCAGAAAGTCGATGAGCTTGGGAAAGCGCGGCGCCAGGTCGTAGTCCTGCCAGATATAGCTTTGCAGGAGCTTCTTGTGATCCGGCAGGCGGTAGAGAATTTCGGCGGTGGTAAGCGAAAACCCCTCGATCTGACGAACGAACCCCTGATCCATGGTTCAAGTCCCCTGTTGGTCAGCCCCTTTTTGGTTTTATCAATGCTAATAGCGGCACGCGGTTGCGTCTACAGGCTTTTCCAAGTTGAATCAGTACGTTGGCAGCAGACAGGTCAGGCTGCTAACTTTTTGGCACTCGCCTCTTGAAAGTGCTAAAAGGCGAATCTACATAGCTCGCGGGGGCACCCATTCGGGGCGCCCGCCCATCTCATGACAATTTGCCCGGAGGAGATCGCAAGATGAAGTTTCGTCCATTGCATGATCGCGTCGTTGTGCGTCGGATCGAGGAGGACGAACGGACCCGTGGCGGTATCATCATTCCCGATACCGCGAAAGAAAAGCCGCAGGAAGGCGAGATCGTCGCCGTGGGCCCCGGCGCCCCCGACGAGAAGGGTCACGTCCAGCCGCTGGACGTGAAGCCCGGCGACCGCGTGCTGTTCGGCAAGTGGTCCGGCACCGAGGTCAAGATCGACGGCCAGGACGTTCTCATCATGAAAGAGAGCGACATTCTCGGCGTGCTCGAGGGCGTCGCCACCGCCAAGAAGAAGGCTGCGTAAAGCACATTCCTCATCCTGAGAGCGCCAAAAGAGCGCGTCTCGAGGATGAGCCCCCCAAATTCGCAAGCCCACCCTTTGTGACGCCGGTCATACCGGCTCAGGGTGAGGCCCAACGGAGTTCAAAACAATGTCTGCCAAGGAAGTGAAATTCGGCCAAGACGCCCGCGAGCGCATGCTGCACGGCGTCGATGTTTTGGCCAACGCGGTCAAGGTCACGCTGGGGCCTAAGGGCCGCAACGTCGTGCTCGAGAAGTCGTTCGGCGCCCCGCGCATTACCAAGGATGGCGTGACGGTCGCCAAGGAGATCGAGCTCGAGAACAAGTTCGAGAACATGGGCGCGCAGATGTTGCGCGAGGTGGCCTCCAAGACCGCCGACGAGGCGGGTGACGGCACCACCACCGCGACCCTGCTGGCCCAGGCCATCGTCAAGGAAGGCGCCAAGTCGGTCGCCGCCGGCTCGAACCCGATGGACCTGAAGCGCGGTGTCGATCTCGCCGTGGCCACGGTCATCGCCGAGTTGAAAGCGAAGTCCAAGAAGGTCACCTCCAACGAGGAGATCGCCCAAGTCGGCACCATCTCCGCCAATGGCGACAAAGAGATCGGCCGCTTCATCTCCGAGGCGATGCAGAAGGTCGGCAATGACGGCGTGATCACCGTCGAAGAAGCCAAGTCGCTTGAGACCGAGTTGGAAGTGGTCGAGGGCATGCAGTTCGACCGCGGTTACATCTCGCCCTATTTCATCACTGACGCCGACAAGATGCGCGTCGAGCTCGAGAACCCCTACATTCTCGTCGACGAGAAGAAGCTCTCCAACCTCCAAGCCATGCTGCCGCTACTCGAGGCGGTGGTGCAGTCGGGCCGTCCGCTGCTCATCATCGCAGAGGACGTCGAGGGCGAGGCGCTGGCCACGCTCGTGGTCAATAAGCTGCGCGGCGGTTTGAAAGTCGCCGCGGTAAAGGCGCCGGGCTTCGGCGACCGCCGCAAGGCCATGCTTCAGGACATCGCGGTGCTCACCGGCGGGCAGGTGATCTCCGAGGATCTCGGCATCAAGCTCGAGAACGTCACTCTCGACATGCTTGGCAAAGCGAAGAAGGTCGTCATCACCAAGGATGACACCACCATCGTCGACGGCGCCGGCAAGAAGGCGGACATCCAGGCGCGTGTCGCCCAGATCAGAGCCCAGATCGAGGACACCACCTCCGACTACGACCGCGAGAAGCTGCAGGAGCGGCTGGCCAAGCTCGCCGGCGGCGTTGCCATCATCAAGGTCGGCGGCGGCTCCGAGATGGAGGTGAAGGAGAGGAAGGATCGCGTCGACGACGCGTTGAACGCGACCCGCGCGGCGGTTGAAGAGGGCATTGTTCCCGGCGGCGGCGTGGCGCTGCTTCGCACGCTGAAGGCGCTCGACGCTCTAAAGGGCGCCAATGACGACCAGAAGGTCGGCATCAACATCGTGCGCCGCGCGCTTCAGGCGCCGCTGCGCCAGATCGCCGAGAATGCCGGCGAGGACGGCGCGGTGGTTGTCGGCAAGGTCCTCGAGAAGGACGACTATGCGTTCGGCTACAACGCCGCGACCGGCGAGTACGGCAACCTGGTCAAGCAGGGCGTCATCGACCCCGCCAAGGTCGTGCGCACCGCGCTGCAGGATGCGGCGTCCGTGGCCGGCCTGCTCATCACCACCGAGGCCATGGTGGCCGAACTGCCGAAGAAGTCCGGCGGCGGCGGCATGCCCGGCGGCGGAATGGGCGGCATGGGCGGCATGGACTTCTAGTCGCGTAACGTTCAGTTGCGTACGCGTCAGTAAGCGTAGGTTTCGTCGCGTAAGTTGCGTCCCTGCGTACTAAGTACCCCCGCGTATTTGAGCCGCGCCTTCGGGCGCGGCTCTTTTCTTTTATGCTATGCGGCTTGAGCGGTTGATGTAGTCATACGCCATGCCGACGAAACCGGTGCAAGCACAACCAGGCCGCATCCGCGCCGGCATCGGCGGCTGGATCTATGCGCCGTGGCGCGGCACCTTCTATCCGAAAGGCTTGCGGCAAGCCGACGAGCTCGCCTACGCCGCGAGCCATCTCACCGCCATCGAGATCAACGCCACCCATTACCGCCTTCAGAGTCCCAAGAGCTTCCGCAAATGGGCCGACAGCGCGCCGGACGGCTTCGTTTTCTCGGTGAAAGGCCCGCGCCTCGTCACCCAGCGCAAGGTGCTCGCCGAGACCGGCCAGTTTATCGAACGCTTCTTCGGCTCAGGTCTCGCCGAGCTCGGCGACAAGCTCGGGCCGGTGCTGTGGCAGTTCGCGCCGTTCAAGAGATTCGACGAAGCCGACTTCGGCCAGTTCCTGGCGCACCTGCCGCATGAGCTGGACGGACGGAAGCTCGACCATGTGGTCGAAGTGCGCCATGCGAGCTTCCAGGACCCCGCCTTTATCCGGCTACTCATCGACCACAACGTGGCGCCGGTCTACGTCGATAGCGAGGACTATCCATCCATCGCCGATCTCACCGGCGACATCGTCTATGCGCGGCTGCAAAAAGGCGCCGACACCATCGACACCGGCTACGCGCCCGAGGCGCTCGATCAATGGGCCGCGCGCGCCAAAGTCTGGGCGGCCGGCGGCGCACCGGACGAACTGCCGAGGGTCGACGCTGCACGGACACAAGAGACGAAGCCCCGCGACGTGTTCGTCTATTTCATCCACGAAGGAAAGCTGCGCGCGCCGGCCGCCGCCATGGGGCTCATCGATCGGCTGGAGCGTGCGTCGAAGTGACCGGCTGAACGGCGAAACTTTTGCCGATCTTGTGGATTACGCTTCATGAGTTCCGGGGGACTGGGTCCAAACCGGAGATGCGTCATGACACACCAGACATCCGTTATCGAGGCGCCCGCTTCGCCCGCCGCGCAACCGTCCGGACCTGCGCGTCATAAGCCGGCCGGCGTTCACCCCGTGGTGATCGAAGTCAGCATCGCTGCCGTGCTGTGGTTCCTCGCCATGGCCTGGCTGAGCTTTGCCTGGGACCGCGCTGTCGAACTCGACCTCGGGGTCGTCACGCTGTTCTGCGTGATCTTTTTGACACTGATCCTGGGTACGGCATTGCACGCCACCAAGGATCCTCGCTGGCGGCTCAGGCAAGAAAGCTTCACGGCCTTCCTGCATGACGACGATATTGCCGTTGCCGACGGGAGAATGCGCGGCCGCGACGTGCTGATCGAGATTGCTCTCATCCCGGTGGCGCTCGCGTTCGCGGCGACGCTTATCGGTCTGGCTTGGGTGATTTTCGGGTGAGTTCCGCGGCGCGCAGCAGAAGCTGGTCGCGGTCCTCGGCAAAATCTCCGTCGATCCAGAGTTGCTCCAACAGGCGCAGCCTCTCGCCGATATCAGGCCCCTTGAAGTCACCGAGCGCCATGATATCCGGCCCGCGCACCGGAAAGGACGGCGCCTGCCACCGCTCCGGTAGGGTGAGCGCACGCTGCCAATCCGCGTCGTCGGGGGGCGCACCACGGTCGGCCCAAGCAAGCAGAACCTGCGAGACGTAGACCTCCGGCCCGAGTCGATAGAGAAGCCTCCTGGCGGCACGCTCCTCCGGCAACGCCGTGTCAAGCGACTCGTCGGCGGCAAGCGCCAGCATCGCCTGCTCGGCGTTGGACAATTTGAAACGCGCCGCGAGCCGGGGCGCATCCTCCGCCACGAACACGCAAAGTGCAGCAAGCCTGAGCGGCGCGCTCGGGTCGCGGCCTTGCGCCGTCTCGATGGCAGCGAGCCGCGCCAGCCGCTCGAGCCGCGGCGCGCTGCCGAGGATTTCGGTCAGGAGTCCATGATCGAACAGAGCCTCGATAGCCGCCATCGCTTTCGGCGCCACGAGGATGCGTTTGAGCTCCGCAGCAACCCGCTCGGCCGAGAGCTGAGCCAAGCCGGTCCGCAGTTTCACGCACGCGGCGAGCCCCGCCTCGTCGAGCGGCAAACTGCCGTAATAGGCGTTGAAGCGGAAGAACCGGAGGATGCGCAGATAATCCTCTTTGATGCGCGCTTCCGCATCGCCGATGAAGCGGACCCGGCCCATCGCAAGATCGTCATAGCCATGCAGCGGGTCGTAGAGCCTCCCGTCGGGTCCGGCATAGAGCGCGTTCAGCGTGAAGTCGCGGCGGCGCGCGTCCTCCGCCCAGTCTTGCGTGAACGCGACCGTGGCGTGGCGACCGAAGGTCTCCACGTCCCGCCGGAGCGTCGTGACCTCGAACGACATGCCGTCGGCGACGACGGTGACCGTGCCATGCTCTATCCCCGTCGGGATCGCCTTGAGACCCGCTTTGCGAGCAAGCGCCATGACCTTGTCCGGCGTCGCCGTGGTGGCGAAGTCGATTTCGGTGACGTCGAGCCCGAGCAGTTCATCGCGCACCGCCCCGCCAACCGCCCGCGTCTCTATGCCGTCGCCGGAAAGCGCCGCGAACACGCGCGCGGTCTCGGGGCGCCTCAACCAGGCGGCGTCGTGGAGCGAAGGAGGTGCATTGCTGTGCGGAGGTTCGGTCATGACGCCTCGGCCGTCAGTCGATACCACCCGGCTTGATCACGCCGTCCTCGATGACCGGCGGGTGATAGGTCCCGCCGCGTTCACCGCCGGAGAACTGGACCAGCGCCGCCATGGTGACGAAGAGAAGGCCGAAGCCGGCCGCGAGCAGCCAGAAGATCGGTGCGCTCTGCCACAGGCTCGCCGGCGCCGCGCCCTTTACCCAGACCATATAGGCGCCATAGATCAAGAACGGCAGCGCAAAAAGCAAGATGTCGATGAAGGCGATGCGCAACATCGGCTGGACGGCCTCCCCTGGGTGTTTTGCGGCAAACCTTAGCGGCGCGCGCCCGACAAAGCGAGGGCGCTTCAATCCTCCGCCATGGGGAACGGGAAAAAAGCGCCATCGCTCCACACGCCGGCGCCCTCGTCCGTTTCGACCGCCAGCTCGATGAGCTCGTAGTAGACCGGCCGCGCGAGCTGTGCGCGCAACCCGTCGCGCACCATCACAAACGGAACATGTCCGCCAGCTTCGGCGCGAAACCCGATGGGGTGCGCGGCGTTCGCCGTGATCACATCGTCGACATTGGTGCGGAAGGAGAGACGCTGATCCTTGCCGTCACCCTCGCGGGTCAGCTCCACGGCGACGAAGGGCTCGGCTTCCACGGCGATCGGCACCTTCTCCACCGGTGTCACCAGGTAGAAGCCGTCGTCCTCGCGACGCAACACGGAGGCGAACAACTTCACCAGCGGTTTCCGGTTGATCGGGCCACCCCGATAGAACCACGTGCCGTCGCGGGCGATCTTCAGGCCGATATCCCCGCAATTATTAAGGTTTGGCAATAATGGCTTGGGCGGTTTGCCGCCGCCCTTGCCAGATGCTACGAGTCCATCTCTTTTGTCTTGGTCAGACGTCACCATACCAGCCGCTTGTGACCTCTGTTCTGCTTCGCCACGGAACCAGCCAACCGCCCCCGGCGCCAACGCTATTGTGACCCAATTGCTGTTCAAAGTGTTCCGCTTTCCCAGGCCTTTGGCCCTATATTTCTCCACCACCAGGATCGAGCGAAACTGAAGCCATGACCACACTTGCCCAATCCGAGACCCAACTCGTTGATCGCCTGGACGAGATCGGCGCCAAGATCCAAGACGTTCGCGACACGACCGCGACCGTTATTTTCGGCCAGGATCGCGTCATCGAACTCGCGCTGATCACGCTGCTGTCCGGCGGCCATGCGCTCCTGATCGGCGTGCCTGGCATCGCCAAGACAAGCCTCGTCGAGACGCTCGGCGCCGTGCTCGGGCTCGAGAACAAGCGCATTCAGTTCACGCCCGACCTCATGCCGTCGGACATCGTGGGCTCCGAGGTCTTGGAAGAGGAAGCCGGCGGCCGCCGCAATTTCCGCTTCGTCAAAGGTCCGATCTTCACGCAGCTCCTCATGGCTGACGAAATCAACCGCGCCAGCCCCAAGACCCAGTCGGCGCTGCTCCAGGCCATGCAGGAGCATCATGTCACGGTGGCCGGCGTCCGCCACGACGTGCCCAGGCCGTTCCATGTGCTCGCGACCCAGAACCCGCTCGAGCAGGAAGGCACCTACCCCCTCCCCGAGGCTCAGCTCGACCGCTTCCTCTTGCAGATCGACGTCTCCTATCCCGACGCCGACGCGGAGCGACGCATGCTGTTCGCCACCACCGGCGTCGAGGAGCGCCACCTCAAGACCATTCTCTCGGCTGATGAGCTGATGATGGCGCAGCGCCTCGTGCGCCAGCTGCCGGTCGGCGATCAGGTGGTCGACGCGATTTTGCAACTCGTCCGTTCCGCCCGGCCCGGCACTGGTATCGACCAAGAACTGGACGACATGATCGCCTGGGGCCCCGGCCCCCGCGCTAGCCAGGCGCTGATGCTCGCCGTCCGTGCCAAAGCGATGATGGACGGACGGCTTGCGCCGTCCGTGGACGACGTCGTCGACCTTGCCGAGCCCGTGCTTAAGCACCGCATGGCGCTCACCTTTGCCGCCCGCGCCGAAGGGGTCGAAATGAGTGACATGATGGCAAGGCTTATTGAGCCGCTGAGGTAGGCCAAGCTTGGCAAACCCGCAGGCGAAAACCCTACAGCCGTTTTTAGTCGAGGAAGCCGAGGCCCATGGGCTCGCGGCCCGCATGCCCGCGCTTCTCATCGAGGCGCAGCGGGTCGCCCATACCGTAACCCACGGCACTCATGGCCGCCGCCGCGCCGGCCCCGGCGAGACCTTCTGGCAGTTCCGCCATTTCGATACGAACGACGCCGCCACCAGTATCGACTGGCGCCGCTCGGCAGCCTCCGACCATTTGTTCGTGCGCGAGCGAGAGTGGGAAGCGGCCCACACGGTCTGGCTCTGGATTGATCTCTCGCCGTCCATGCATTTCCGCTCGTCGCTTGCCAACGTGACCAAGGAGAGCCGAGCCGTCGTGCTGGCGCTTGCTCTGACCGAACTTCTGTCCCGCGCCGGCGAGCGCGTCGGCCTGCTCGGCGGACGGCCCTTCGCCGGACGCAACGCCGGACGCAAGATCGCCGAGGTTCTGCTGCGTGAGACTGCCGATGCGAGCCTGCCGCCGCTCGCGCGCCTCAGCCGCTTTTCCGAATGCCTCTTGATCTCGGATTTCCTCGAGCCGGTGGACGAAACTGTCGCGCGGCTCCAGACCATTGCCGCGCAAGGAGTGCGCGGCCATCTGATCCAGGTGCTCGATCCCGCCGAGGAAACACTGCCTTACTCGGGACGGACCGAGTTTGCCGCCAGCGAGGGCGGCGCCAGGATCATCGCCGGCCGCGCCGAGACCTTGCGCGACAGCTACCAAGAGCGGATGCGGCGTCACCGCACTGATTTGGCGGAAGCCGCACGGCGGCTCGGCTGGTCGTTCGCCGTCCATCACACCGACCGTCCGCCCGAGGAAGTGGTCCTCGCCGTCCACAATCACCTCGCCGGGCTCGACCGGGATTACCGCTATCGCGCCCCGCGCCCCGCGCCCGGAAAATCGGCTGAACGCGCATGATGACGATCGGCGCCTTAGGCTTCTTGCAGCCCTGGATCTTGGTGACGCTCGCCGCGCTGCCTGCCATCTGGTGGCTGCTGCGGTTCACGCCGCCAAGCCCGCAAATGGTGGTGTTCCCGCCGACACGGTTGCTCAAGGACCTGAAATCCACCGAGGAAACGCCGTCGCACAGCCCGTGGTGGCTCACCCTGCTGCGGATGCTGCTCGCGGCCTTGCTGATCCTGGCGCTGGCCCGGCCTGTGCTCAATCCCGACCGGGAGACCTTCGCCGGTGAAGGCCCGCTACTCCTCGTGATCGACAACGGCTGGGCCTCCGCCGCCCATTGGGGCGCGCGCCGCGAGGCCATCGGCGCGGCTATCGATCGTGCCGGCCGCGACGGCCGGACCATCATGCTGGCGCCGACCGCGCCCGGTCAGCCTCTCAGTGAGCCGATTTCCGCCGACGAGGCGCGCGAGCGCATCGGCGGTCTGAACCCCGAGCCTTACGCGCCGGACCGTGCCGGCCTCACCGCGGCCCTGGACAAGACGCTCGCAGGCAAGACCGACTACAGCGTGGTCTGGCTCTCCGACGGCCTCGACTATGGCGAAGGCGCAGGCTTCGCGGCCACGCTCACCAAGCTCGCCGGCGATGGCGGCAGCCTCACCGTGCTCAAGCCCGAGACCGGCGAGGCGGCGCTCGGCCTCGGCCAGGCCTCCGGCGAAGGCGGCGTGCTCGCCGGCCGCGTGCTGAGCGGCGTCGAAGGTCCCCGCTCCGGCACCGTCAGCGCCTTGACCGGCCGCGGCGAACCGCTGGGCGAGGCGCCCTTCGCCATCAAGAAGGGCGAGAACGAGGGAAGCGCGAGCTTCGACCTGCCGCTCGAGATCCGCAATCAGGTGGCGCGCATCCAAATCAAGGGCGAACGCTCCGCGGGCGCCGTTCATCTGCTCGATGCCCGCTCCCAATGGCACCGGGTCGGCATCGTCTCGGGCGAATCGCGCGAGGAGGCCCAGCCGCTGCTCTCGCCGCTCTATTACGTGGAGCGCGCGCTCTCGCCCTATGCCGACGTCATTACGCCGAGCGAGCGCAATGTCGCCACGGCCGTAAGCGACCTCATCGACAAGCAAAAGGTCTCGACCATCGTGCTCGCCGATATTGGCAAGCTGGTCGCCGGCACCCAAGAGAAGCTGGAAACCTGGCTGGGTGAGGGCGGCGTACTGATCCGCTTCGCCGGCCCCCGGCTCGAGCAAGGCGGCGACGAGCTATTGCCCGTCGCGCTTCGCCGCGGCGGCCGGTCGCTTGGCGGCTCGCTCTCCTGGAGCACGCCGCAACCTCTGGCTCCGTTCGAGGACAAGAGCCCGTTCAAGGGGCTCGAAGTACCAGAGGATCTGCGCGTCAACCGGCAGGTCCTCGCCGATCCCACCGTGGCCATGGATGCCGAAGTGTGGGCGACATTGGCCGACGGAACTCCGCTCGTCACCGCCGCCAAGCACGGCGAAGGCTGGATCGTGCTGTTCCACGTCACCGCCAACTCGGACTGGTCGAACCTGCCGCTCTCCGGCCTGTTCGTGGAGATGCTCCGCCGCACCATTACCCTCGGTCCGAGCCAGGTGGGCGCCCAAGGCGCCGACGAGGGCGCGAGCTTCGAGGCGGCAAGCACCCCGGCGTCGACCACGGCGCTGCCGCCGATCCAGACCCTCGACGGCTTCGGCCAGCTTGTTCCTCCGCCACTCCGCGCCGCGCCGATCGCACCCGACAAGTTCGACCAGACCGTGCCCGGTCCCGACCATCCGCCGGGCTATTACGGCCCGTCGGGCGCCGCCCGCGCTCTGAACCTCATGACGCCCAAGACGGCGCTCACGCCGCTCGCGGCCATCGAAGGCGCAAGCACGGTCAGCGGCTATTCGTTGAAGAAACCGGTCGCACTCGAGCCTTGGCTCTATATCGCCGCGCTCGCTTTGTTCGCCATCGACATTCTCGCCGTGCTGGCGCTGAGCACGGGCTTGCGCTTCCGGCGCCGCACCGCCACCGCCGCCGCCATCGTCTTCGCCCTCGCGCTGATGCCGCTTGTCCTTCCCACGCCGGGCTCTGCCTCCGAAGCGGAACCGCAGCCCGCATCGACCGGCAACCCGGCTGACGACTTCGCGCTGAAGGCCTCACTCCAGACACGCCTCGCCTACGTGCTGACGGGAGACGCCGAGATCGATCGCACCAGCCAGGAAGGCTTGTGGGGCCTGAGCAAGGTCTTGCGCGCCCGCACGGCGCTTGAGCCCGGCGAGCCCATGGGGGTCGACATCGACACCGATGAGCTGTCCTTCTTCCCGGTTCTGTATTGGCCCGTGCGCGAGGACGCCGCGCCCATGTCCGACGCGACGCTGGCTAAGGTCGACGCCTATATGAAGCAAGGCGGCATGATCATTTTCGATACGCGCGACCAGGAGAGCGTGGCGTATGGCGGCGCGCAAGGAAAGGCGCTCACCCGCCTGATCGGCCAGCTCGACGTGCCGCCGCTCGAGCCGGTGCCCGAGAACCACGTCCTCACCAAATCGTTCTATCTCATGCGGAGCTTTCCCGGCCGCTGGGACGGCGGCTCGCTGTGGGTCGAGGCCGAGCCCGCGAACGAGACCGAGCGTAGCGAGCGCTCCCGCCGCACCGACGGCGTGAGCTCTCTCGTCATCACCTCCAACGACCTTGCCTCCGCCTGGGCCCTCGACGAGGCGAACCGGCCGATCTTCCCCGTGGTGCCCGGCGGCGAAGTACAGCGGGAGATGGCGTTCCGCGCCGGCGTCAACCTCGTGATGTATGCGCTCACCGGCAACTACAAGGCCGATCAGGTGCACGTGCCCGCCCTGCTCGAGCGACTGGGACAGTAAGCCATGAGCTGGTCCATCGAGTTCATCCCATTCGTGCCATGGCCGGTCCTGTGGGTCATTGCCGGCATCGGCGCAGCTCTACTCGTGCTCCTGTTCTGGCGGGCACGGCGGGGCGCGGTCTTGCGCCTGCTCGCCTTCGCCATGCTGCTGATGGCCATGGCCAACCCGCACCTCAAACAGGAAGACCGCGAGCCGCTCAACGACATTGTCGCCGTCGTGGTCGACGACAGTCAGAGCCAGGCGATCGCCGGCCGCACCGCGCGCGCCGAGGCGGTGCGCCAGGGTTTGGAGGAGCGCCTCAAGGCGATCCCCGACCTCGACGTGCGCTTCGTCCGCTCCACCTCGACCTCCGCCGACACCGAGCGCGACGGCACCATGCTGTTTACCGATCTCGGCCAGGCCCTCGCAGATGTGCCGCCCGACCGCCTGGCCGGTGTGATCATGATCACCGAGGGCGAGGTGCACGACGTGCCGGGCTCCGCATCCGCGCTCGGCTTCGATGCACCGGTGCACGCGCTGCTCACCGGCAAGAAGGGCGAATTCGACCGCAGGCTCGAAGTGTTGAGCGCACCCCGCTTCGGCATCGTCGGCAGCACCCAGCCGGTCGAGGTCAAGGTCAGTGAGACGACGCCTGGCAAGACGGGCACCGCGACCCTGACCATCACCCACCAGGGCCAGCCGCCCACCACCAAGACCGTCCGGATCGGTGAGACGGTCGAAATCCCCGTGGAGATCGATCACGCCGGTCCCAATATCGTGGAGATCGAGGCCGACTCCGCGCCCGGCGAGCTCACCACCATCAACAATCGCAGCGTGCTGACCGTCGAAGGCGTGCGCGAGAACCTGCGCGTGCTGCTGGTCTCGGGCGAGCCCCATGCCGGCGAGCGCACCTGGCGCAACATGTTGAAGTCCGACGCGTCGGTCGACCTCGTGCACTTCACCATTCTCAGGCCCCCGGAGAAGCAGGACGGCACGCCGATCAACCAGCTCTCGCTGATTGCCTTCCCGACCCGCGAGCTGTTCCAGGAGAAGCTCGATCAGTTCGACCTGATCATTTTCGACCGCTATCAGCGGCGCGGCGTGCTTCCTTTGCTCTATCTTGAGAACGTCGCCCGCTACGTGGAGCGCGGCGGCGCCGTGCTGGTCTCCGCCGGTGACGATTATGCCTCCGCGCTCAGCCTCTACCGGACGCCGCTCGGCCAGATCCTGCCCGCGGTGCCCTCGGGCCGCGTCATCGAGCAGCCCTTCAAGCCCGCGCTGACCGAGCTCGGCGGCAAACATCCTGTCACCAGCGACCTGCCCGGCGCGCATGACGGCGCCAATGGCGAGCCGTCTTGGGGCCGCTGGTTCCGCGTCGTCGACGTCAGCCCGCAACAGGGCGAGGTGCTGATGAAGGGCGCCGACGACAAGCCGCTGCTCGTCATCGGCGAGCGCGGCAAGGGACGCGTGGCACTGCTCCTGTCCGACCACGCTTGGCTCTGGGCGCGCGGCTATGACGGCGGCGGCCCCTATACCGATCTTTTGCGCCGGCTGGCCCATTGGCTGATGAAAGAGCCCGAGCTCGAAGAGGAGACGTTGCGGGCGACGAGCCGGGGGCAGACCCTCATCATCGAGCGCCGCTCGATTAAAGACGAAGTCGACCCCGTCACCATAACCACGCCGTCCGGCGAGACCGAGACCGTCACCCTCGACAAGGGCGAGCGCGGACTGTGGCGCAAAGCCATGACCGTCGAGGAGCAAGGCGTCTTCCGCGTCGCTTCAGGAACGCTTGCGAGCATCGTGACCGTGGGCAAGGCCAACACGCGTGAGCTCGCCGCGGTGACCGCGACCGACGAACCGCTGGCGCCGATCCTCGAGGAGACCGGCGGCGGCGCATTCTGGCTTGGCCGCGAAGACGGCGAGGCGGCCGGCCTGCCGCGCCTCGTGATGATGCGAAGCGGCCATGTGATGCATGGCGGCGATTGGCTCGGCCTTCACAAGCGCGAGGCCTTTCACGTGAAGGGCGTTCGCCTGTTCCCGCTGTTCACCGGCTTCCTGGCGCTGGCCCTTCTGCTGGGCCTGCTCGCCGCCACCTGGTTCCGCGAAGGCCACTAGCGCGCAAAAGGCCACTCCGCGCTAGCGGGCGTGCGCCCTGATCAGCCCCGCGGCACCCTCAAGCACGCCGGGCTTAAGCTCCAGCGCCAGCAATCTCGCCGGATCCACCGGGCCCGGCAGCGTGATCTGCCCCTGCGTCACGGGCACAAAGCCGAACCGGCCGTAATAGGGCACATCGCCGACCAGCAGCACGAGGCCGAAACCTTGCGCCTTGGCGCGAACCAACCCTTCGCCCACCAGGGCCTTGCCGTAGCCTTTGCCCTTGACCTCAGGGTCGACCACGAGCGGCCCCAACAGCGCGCCCCCCTCCATCCCCCCGATCCTGACCGCGGTGAAGCGGATGCCGCCGACCAGGCGGCCGTCGAGCCAACCGGTGAGGCTGAGCGGTGCCACCGGCGGCACGCCTTCGCGCACCCGATAGGCGCTCCGGGTAAAGCGGCCCGGGCCAAAGGCCTCAGCCGAAAGTTGCGACAGCACCGGCGCGTCGGCAGCGGTCTCAAGGCGGATTTCGAAGTTCGTCATGGCGTTCGGTCCGAATGGCTGATCGAGGGGAGCGTCCCTCGCCGGCAGGCACCAAACGCGATCTTCAATCGAGAAAACGAGGTGACGGCGACGAGGCTTAAGCAGTCCGCGGGAAGCGGGCGCGCGCTCGTCGTCGGGGAACCGCCAAAACTGTGATCCTCGTGGCCATGACGGGCGTGCCTTATCATGCACGGCGGCCCCTGGTCCAGCGATCTCAGGCCGGCTCCGCCGGCATATTTCGACACGTTTACGAACCCGCTCAAGTTCACTATGTGTTATCGCCTCTGGGTCACATTATTGAATCTGCTAAACTAAAGACTAGCGAAGAGGGGCCGTGCGCCCCTGACGGCCAAGCGGGGGCATCTATGGCGGACACGGCACGACTGCTCGTTCTCTATCATTCGTCTTACGGGCACACCGAGACGTTGGCCTACGCCATCGCCCACGGCGTGCGCGCCGTCGAGGGCGTGCAAGTGGCGGTCAAGCGCGTGCCCGAGCTGATGCCCGAGGACGTCATGCGCGCCGCCGGCATGAAGGTGGATCAACCGGCCCCGTTCGCCGACCCGCAAGAGCTCGCCGAGTATGACGGCATCATCGTCGGCACGCCGACCCGTTTCGGCAACATGTCGGCGCAGATGCGCCACTTCTTCGATCAGACCGGACCGCTCTGGGTTGGCGGCGCGCTGATCGGCAAAGTCGGCAGCGTGTTCACCTCGACCTCGACCGGCGGCGGCAACGAGACCACGATCGTCTCGGTGCACTGGACCATGATCCATCACGGCATGGTCATTGTCGGGCTGCCCTACTCCGCGCCGGACCTGCCCGACATCAGCGAGGTCAAAGGCGGTTCGCCTTACGGCGCCGGTACCATCGCCGCGCCGGACGGCTCGCGCGCCCCGTCTCAGAAGGAACTGAACCTCGCCAGCTTCCAGGGCCACCACGTCGCCAAGATCGCCAAGAAGCTTGCCGGCGGCGACGACTAGGCAACCCCGCATCACCATTTTGGCCTGAGCGGCGCACGACCGAAGATCTCGGCGAGGCGGTTGCGTGTCCCGGGGTCGGTCGTGGCCGGCACATCGCCGGGCGCAAACATTTCGGCTTCCGCAATCTCGCCGCGTTGCCGGTAGCCCTCGCGCCTTGTCCATTGTCTCACCAGATAGACCGCGATGTGGTCGCCGGGGAAGTTGGTGCCGTTGGAAAACAGCCCGTGCAACACAGGCGCGCCCGTGAATGTCACGCCGACCTCCTCCTCGAGCTCGCGGGCCAGCGCCTCGTCCAGCGTCTCGCCCCATTCGACACCGCCGCCCGGAAACCACCAGCCCGGCCGGTAGCTGTGCCGCACCAAGAGCACCCGGCCGTCACCGTCGATGACCACGCCTTGCGCGCCGAGCGTCATGCCCCGGCGCATGCGCCAGAACGGGCGGAGCACGGCGGTGATCAGGCGCGAGACGCGCGGACTGCGTGATGGCTTGGCGCTCAAGCCTGCCTCCTATTTTTTCTTGACCGCGGACGAGCCCGGCACGCCGGCACTCGGCGCCGGCCCAGTTGGCGTGCCGGGCTGCACCGAGATGCCGAACAAGCGCCAGCTTCCATTCACCGCCTGATAGAGCAGTTCGAAATTGATCTGCACCGGCTGGCCGGGGAAATAGCCCTTGAGATGCAGCATGGCTTTCTGCTGGTCGAGCCCCGGCGCCTGCGTGAGCTGCGGCGCGATCACGGCGACGGTGGACAGGTCGATCTTCCTTGCGACGAGATCGGAGAAAATCCGCGACAGGCTCGCGGCACTGTTGGCCTCGCGAAAGCCCGGCGCGCCCATATCGCGCAACACGGTGAAATTCCCCGTCTGCAGCGCATCGTTCAGGGTGATGAGGCTGTTGCGCACGAGCAGCACAATCTTCTCGGCGCCCGGCATGGCCACTTTCTGCTGCGCCCGAACGGAATCCGGACCGGCGCAAGCGAGGAGAAGCCCAATACTCAGCAGCCACGTAAATCTGTATCGCATAGTCCAATCTTCTCACGGCCCGTTGTGTCGTCACAGTCCTTATCCGGGCCGGTAAGGGGGACATGCCAATGCCGCTCGCCGGGTAGGAAACCCGCGAGGCGTGAGGATATCCCCCCGTCCTTCGAGACGGGCCTTCGGCCCTCCTCAGGATGAGGGGGATGGCGCGCCGCTCAGCGCAAATCCTTTGGTGTCCGCGATCCTTTTGGAATCGCGGCGGGCGCCTCGCGGCGCGCCACAAGCGCTCAAGGTGCGAAGCGATAGCGCATCAAAAATGCGCGAAAGCAGCGAACCCAAGCGCATGCTATTTGCGGCGTCCATACGGCGTCGGGCCCCGCTTCAATCCCGGACTGTCTGTCCGGGATCTAACTGCCAGCTCCTGGCGGGGACTCCTAGTGGTCCCGGGGGGAGCCCCGATGCCGCCCGAGTGTCTCGTTGCGACAAGACCCGCGGGCGCCGCACCCCGTCCCGCGATCAAGACGCCTCTAGAGCGCGCCCCTTAAACGGACGAGGTGAGCGGAGTGTAGTTCAGGTTTGGGGGCCGGGGATAAGTTCTGGCTATGCGTCCTCTTCCTTCGTCATTGCCGGGCTTATCCCGGCAATCCAATGGTGACTCTGCGATCTGGTGCTTCGCCCTATTGGATGCCCGGAACAAGTCCGGGCATGACGACGAAGAACGACGCGGGAATTGCTCAAGGCGCTTTGCGTCACCTCCTGGCGGCCCAGCCCCAGGCCCAGGCTCAGGCGACGTTGAAACTCAATGGGTCCATTGCAGACCGACGCGGCCGCCATAGACGTCGCCGCCGTCGCCATTGGCGAAGCCGACTCCAAACCCGCCGGCGATCGCGACGCGGTCGCCCTTGGTCACGAAGTTGTTGCCGAGCACGCCCATCAGCGACAGGCCGAGCGCATTGGCATCCTCGAAGGCACCCCAATTCGCCGCCACGCCGAACCGTTCGTTGCCGGTCAGATCGGGGTTCTCCATGGACATGGCCAGCGCGACGCCCGCGATCGCCTCATCAGTGCGGGCGCCCACCTTGTTGATGCGCCCATTTAGACCGGCAATGTCGTTGCCCGTGGCAAGGCCGAGTTGTGAGGGCGTGTAGGCGGCGAGATCGCCGCTCGCATTGGAGGTGACGATGTGCGACGGCGTGCCTTGCGCCGACTTGCTCGCGCTCGAGGTGATGCCCGCCATGGTGTAGGTGTTGCTCGCGGTGCCGAACGCTTGCTGATTGGCCCGCGTCGCGGTGGCGCCGTTGCCGAAGGCCGCCGCGTTCTTATAGGCCACTGTGGTGTTGGGACCGACCGCCGTGCTGTTTTGTCCCGTGGCGCTCGCGTAATCGCCGAAGGCTGCGCCGCCGTTGGATGCGGCCGCCTGATTGCCGACCGCGACGGAGCCGGTGGCGGAGGCGCCTTGGCCGATGGCAATGGCGTTCGTGCCCGTCGCGCTGGAATTGAGACCCATGGCGATGGCGCCGTCGGCGGAGGCAAGCGCGCTGTCACCGATGGCCACCGAAGACTCGCCGCTCGCCGTGCTTGAACCACCATAAGCCGCGCTGTTGGCGCCGCTCGCCGTGCTTGAACCACCATAAGCCGCGCTGTTGGCGCCGCTCGCGGTGCTGAGCTGGCCATAGGCCGCGCTCGAGGTGCCTGTGGCGCGCGCGCCATTCCCGACGGCCGACGCATTGGCCTGCGTCGCTTCCGCGTCGCTGCCGATGGCGACGGTATTGTCCACGCCGATGCCGCTATTGCCGGCATTCAGGCCGATGGCGATGTTGTTCGCGCCGGCGACGCTGGCCCCCGCGAATCGACCGAGCGCGATATTGTCCGCACCGCTCACGGTCTGACCGGCGCCGGTCCCGATGCCGACATTGTCATCATTGCTCGTGCCGACCCCGGCCCCAAAGCCGCCATGGAAATTGTTGTCGCCCCCGACACTCTGGCCGGCGTTGGTGCCTAGGGCTACGTTGCTGGTGCCAGTAGCGTTGACGCCCGAAAAGGTGCCGATAGCCATACTGTTGGTGCCGCCCGCCTGCGCGCCATCGCCAACGGCCACCGATGAGCTACCGCTCGCCGTGCTCCCCGT
>Ga0209386_1000528_pt1 | contig 18466 bp, 18 predicted proteins | sample NGEPertwo_FD_184510 | JGI IMG/M metagenome (GOLD analysis project Ga0209386, IMG submission 184510) | Arctic peat soil microbial communities from the Barrow Environmental Observatory site, Barrow, Alaska, USA - NGEE Permafrost154B-two... | ecosystem: Environmental > Terrestrial > Soil > Wetlands...
GCCCCTCACGTCACCCAAGCCTTCTCCGACCCCGCGGAATCGCCCTTCGTCCTGAGCCCCGAGAGCAAGTTGGACTTCCTCCACCGGGCCGCCGAGCCCCTGGTCGCGGCCGGGGTCACCATCGCCACCGCCTCCCTGGGTTCCGTGGAAGAGGAAAAGGTCTTCGCCTCCACCGAAGGCAGCCTGATCGAGCAACGACGCACCACAACAGGCGCCGGTATCGACGCCACGATGGTCCGCGACGGCGATGTGCAAACCCGCTCCTACCCCGCAGCGCACGGCGGAGGTTGGGGTCTGGGCGGCTTCGAGCTCGTGCGCGCGTTCGACCTGGCCGGCAACGCCCCGCGGGTGGCCGAGGAGGCGCGGGCGTTGCTCGACGCCGAAATCTGCCCCACTCTGCGCACCACCGTGATCCTGGACACCGATCAGATCGCCCTGCAGGTCCACGAGTCGATCGGCCATCCCACGGAACTCGACCGCATCCTGGGAACCGAAGCCAGCTACGCCGGAACCAGCTTCGTCCGCCTCGAAGATCTCGACCAACTGCGCTACGGTTCGCCCCGCCTTAACGTGACCGCCGACGCCACCACACCCGGCGCGCTGGGGACGATCGGCTTCGACGACGAAGGCGTGGCCGGTCAGAGCGTTCCGCTGATTCGGAACGGAATACTGGTCGGCCTCCAGTCGAGCCGCGAGACGGCGCCGCTCATCGGTCGCGGTTCCAGTGGCGCCATGCGGGCTTCGGGATGGAACCGGATCCCCCTGGTCCGTATGACCAACATCAACTTGGAGGCGGGCGACTCCTCCCTCGAGCAGCTGATCGCGGAAACTGAGGAGGGACTGCTGCTCTCCACCAACAAAGGTTGGAGCATCGACGACCGCCGGCTGAACTTCCATTTCGCCACCGAGATCGGCTGGAAGATCGAGAAAGGCGAGCTCAAGCAGATGCTGCGCGACTGCACCTACTCCGGCGTGACCCCCGAGTTCTGGGGATCGCTGGACGGACTCGGCAACGTCTCGGAACGCCGGGTGGTGGGGCTCACCAACTGCGGCAAGGGCGAGCCCGGACAGTCGATGGCGGTGGCCCACGCCGTGGTGCCGGCCCGCTTTCGCGATGTCAGCATCGGGGAGGGCGAATGATCCCCCTGCTCAGCCGGGCAGAAGCACTCGAGCGCGTGACCCGCGCCCTGGCGGCAGCCAAACGCTTTGGCGCCACCCAGAGTGAAGCCGTGCTGATGACCGATGTCTCGGCCCTCACCCGCTACGCCGTCGACCGTATCCACCAGCACGTGGGCGAGAGAAATGCCGAACTGCGGATTCGCGCGGTGGTCGAAGCGCGTGGAGCCGTGGCCGCGGGCAATCGGCTCGATCCCCAGGGAATCGACGAACTGGCCGAGCGCGCCGTTTCCATGGCGAGGGCCTCCGAGCCCGACACCGGTCTGGAGGTCATGCCCGAAAGCCCCGGAGGCGGCTACGTCGACCAAACGACCTACTACGAATCCACCGCCCGGCTCGACGCGGACGAACGCGCCACAGTGGTGGGGCAGATTCTCCACAGGCTCTCGGAAGCGGGACAGGATGGATTCGGCGCACTCACCAACGGCGTATCCGAACTGGCCGTCGCGAACAGCCATGGCATACGAGCCTACCAGGCTTTCACCGACGTATGGCTCTCGGTCATCGCCCGGGCGCGCGAACGCGGAGACGGCACCCAACCCCCCAGCGGCTACGCCACCGCGGCAAACCGGGATTGGGTCGAGCTCGACCCGCAGCTGGTCGCCTCTGCCGCCATGGAAAAGGCGGCCCCTCGGGAGCGACGCGAGGTGCCTCTGGGCCGTTACCGTGTGCTCTTCGAGGAAGAAGCGGCGGCGGAACTCCTCTCCTACCTCGGCTACCTGGCTTTGAACGGACTCGCCTTTGAGGAGGGCCGCAGTCTATTCAGCGGCAAGCTGGGCGAGCCGCGCTACCCCTCCTTGCTCACGGTTCGGGACGATCCCACGGACGTCCGCGGCGCCAACTTGTCCTTCGACTTCGAGGGCGTGGCGAAAGCCCCCTACACACTGATCAGGGACGGCAGGGTGGAGCGGGTGGTATGGGACACCCTGCGGGCCAAACAGTCGCGCGAGAGGAGGGGCTCGGGCGAGGAGAGCACCGGCCACGCGCTACCGGCGCCCAACACCTATGGCCCCCTGCCCTACAACCTGGTGCTGGCCGGCGGCGAGTCGGATCGGGAGGAGCTCCTGCGAACGCTGGACCACGGACTGCTGGTCACGCGTTTTCACTACTCGAACACGGTGGATCCTGCGAAGACCCTGCTGACCGGCATGACCCGAGACGGCACCTTTCTCGTCGAGGGAGGCAGGATCGTCGCGCGGACTCAGGACTTGCGTTGGGTGGACTCCGTCGACTCCCTGCTCAAGGGAGTGATCGCCGTGGGCGAGCGGCCGCGGCTGATCTCCGAGGGACCCGGGTACGACCTGCGCTTCTTATCCGGAGTCCTGGCAGCGGCGCTCGTCTGCGAGAGTTTTCATGTCACCGGTTCGGCCTGAGCGCCCGACGGGCGCCCGTGTCAGATCCCTCAGCCGCCCCCCAGCAGGCGAAACACCGCCATCAGCACCGAACCGAAGATCACCGTGGCGATGATGCTCCGGGTCATGCGCGCCACCAGCAAGGTGGGGATGGTCACCAGCAGAGCGAGGTTGCCCGCGGAGATCTCCAGCGAACCCTCGGGAGCCAGCACCAGCGGCATCGCAAAGGCGGCGAGGACCGCCACGGGAAAGCCCTGCAGGAAGCGGAGCAACTTGGGCGGCATGACCCTATCGGCGAGCGCCAGCAGGGGCAGCGCCCGCGGCAGGTAGGTGACGGCGCCCATGGCCAGGATCGCCAGGAAGAGGTTGACTCCGTCCATTAGGGGCCGTCCTGGCCGGTGGCCCCGGTGGTGCCCCAGGTGGCCTCGGGTTCGCCGACTCGCGGCAGGCCCTCCACGGGCGGTCCCTTAGCCTCTTTCGGCCCGGTTCCGGCATCCGAATCTTCCTCGGCCGCGGGAAAGAAAAGACCCACGCCGCTTGCTGCCAGCGTGGCCACGATCACGCCGACTGTTGAATGCCCCTGCGTCCAGAAGGCGAGCGAAACGAGCCCGGCCACGAGTCCGATGACCACTTCGCGCAGGTGATCGGTCTGCAGGGCGAGCAGGGCGACGAACATGGCGATCAACGCGTAATCGAGTCCGAAGCGAAGAGGGTCCCCCACGAAGCCCCCAACGAGCCCACCCAGCAAGGAAGCGGTGATCCAGGAAAGCTGAGCAGTTGCGTTGAGGGAGGCGGTAAAGCCGAAGGGCAGAGAACGCGTACCCCGCGCGGCGCGCATGTTCATCACGAAGGATTCGTCCGTTACCTCCGCCGCGACCCAGGCCAACCGACCGCGGCCCATCGACTCGAGATAGGGAGCAATGGCGGTCGCGTAGAGCGTGTGCCGCAGGTTGACCAGGAAGGTGGTGGTCACCAGGGTCAGCGCCGAAGCCCCCTGATCGAGGAGACCTACGGCGAGAAACTGAGCCGAGCCGGCGTACACCACGACGGACATGCCCACGATCGCCCAGAGCGGCACTCCGACCGCAGCCCCCAAAACTCCGTAGGCAAAACCGATGGGCAGGTAGCCCAGGACGATGGGCAGAGCCTCGCGGACGCCCCGACTGGGCGGCAGTGCGGCGCCACCAGCGCCAGGCGTTTCTCGGTCGCCCCGGCCGTCGGCTTCTTGACATATCCCTTCCTGCGCCGGGGAGCGCTCGGCAGGAGGACGGGCAGTTGTCGACTGTTCGCGCATGAGGGCTAGGATACCGGCTCGAGAGGAGCGACACGATCTGCTGCGACGGGCATCTGAATCGAACAACGCGTTCCGCAACAATTTGACTTGCAATTTTTCACGCAATCCTTAGAATCGGACTGCGAGTCGAAAAGTTCTCGCCTCTGCTGACGGCCATCAGCGTTAGGGGAAAGGGCAGACTCGCAGGGGAGGGATCGATACTCGGCTCATTGCCGGGGAGGGTCGATTTGATGAGGCCTCTGGGCGGAGCGCTAGGCTTCCGGTTCCTGCGGGCGAGACACCTGCTCGCCTTTTTGATCGTTCTCGCGATCCTCGCCGGCGCGCTCTTCTACTACTACCTGGATGCCCGTATCACCGCACTTCCGTATTTCTTCGTGCCGGTTACCGCCGGAGCGGTGCTCTCTGGCAGAATCAAAGGCCTCGGCTACGCCGTCTTCGCCATCGCCTTGGTGGCGGGGCCCACCGCGTTTGAGGGGGGCGAATTCCTGCGCCGCGGGACCGCCCAGAGCGAAGAACTGGCCGCACTCAGCGCTTGGATCCTCCTCCTGCCTTTGAGCGCCTTCATCGTCGGACAGGTGTCGGAACTCGGCGGTAGCCGGCTGCTCGTGATGGGGTTGGGTGCCGATGCCATGAACGCGGTCGAACGCGAACGGAAACGGATGGCCTTCGACATCCACGACGGCATCGCCCAGACCGCGAACACCGCCCTGATGCAGGCGGAAGTCTTGGAGATGCTGGCCGAAGAGGCCGACCCAGCGCTCCGCTCCCAGATCAGGAGCGTGAGGGATACGGCCTCAACGGCGGTCAGCGAGATCCGCACGATGATTGGCCAGCTGCGGCCTCCCGCCCTCTCCGCCTCGGAATTTCCGGCCACCCTGCACCATTTGATTGAGGATTTCGTCGAGAGGACCGATATCAAGATCGAGTTCGACCTGGCAGCCGACCTGAGCGGGCACTCGGATTCCGTCCGCATCTGCGTTTTCCGGGTGATGCAGGAAGCGCTCAGCAACGTGCAGAACCATGCTAAAGCGTCGCGCGCCTATGTTGGGCTGAACGAAGCCCGAGGAGGGGTTTTCTTGACCATTCGCGATGACGGAGTCGGTTTCGAGGTCCCGCCGCTCAAGCAGCAACTGGCGGTCACCTCGCAATCCCATCACGGCCTCGCGGGAATGCAGGAGCGGGTGTGGCTGCTCACCGGCCGCATTGAGATCGAAAGCCGGCCCCAGGAGGGCACCGCCATCCGCGCATTCATCCCACGGTACCAGGCCTAGGGGGATTCGGTGACCGTCGACCAGATGTCGATCGACTATCCGCTGCCCATCGCGCGTGAGATCCGGGTGTTGATCGCGGACGATCACGAGTTGATCCGTTCGGCGGTCAAGCAGGCGCTGCGCACGGCGGACGACATCCGGGTGGTGGGAGAAGCGGCCGACGGCGAGGGCGTGCTCAAGGCGCTAGAGGATCGGCAGGTGGACGTGGTGCTCCTGGACGTGCGCATGCCGCGGATGGACGGATTCACCTGCCTGGACCGGCTTCACGCGCAGAGTCCTGATCTATCGGTGCTCATGCTGAGCGTGGACGACAACCGGGACACCGCCATCGAAGCGCTGCGCCGGGGCGCCTGCGGCTACGTGCTCAAGTCGATTCGGCCGGCCGACCTGGCTTCCGCCGTACGGCAGGCGGCCAACGGCACCGTTTTCATGGGGGGCAGCGGCCTCTCCGACGCCTTCGCCCCGAAACCCGAGGACGACCTGGACGTCACCCCCCGCGAGCTCGAGATCCTGCGGCTGGTAGCCGATGGCAAGTGCAACCAGGACATCGCCCGCGAGCTCCACGTCACCGTGAAGACGGTCAAATACCACCTGACCAACATCTTCGCCAAGCTCGGCGTGTCCAACCGCACCGAGGCCGCCTCCTTCGCGCTCAAGCGAGGGCTCTAGACCCGGCTCCCCGCGCAACGCGGCTCGCACCCCCGACCCGGACCTCCGACCCCCACTTCCGGACCTATCACCCACGAATCCCGGACCCAGACTGGACTCCGGGCGAGGGTTTTCGTCTGCGTGCACGTTTAGTCTCATCGCATGGAGTCCGTGAACTGGGAGGAAGGTTGGACCGAGTAATCCGTGTTGTGGTTATCGATGACAATGAGCCCTTCAGGGATGCGCTCGTCCACCTCCTTACCCTCGACGGCTCCATTGACGTGGTTGGCGTTGGTACCGACGGGAGTTGGCTGATGCCTCTGTGCGAGGAGCTCCGACCGGACGTCGCCCTGGTGGATCTGATGATGCCCGTGCTCGACGGAGCGCTGGCCACCAGGGAGGTGAAAGAGCGCTTCCCCGAGATCGGGATCATCGTTTTCTCGGTCTTCAACCAGGAACGCTACGTCCGGCGGGGGCTCGAAGCCGGAGCGGATCGCTACCTCACCAAAGGAACCCCCCGTCAGGAGCTGCTGCGGAGCATCAAGTCCGTGGCCGCCGAGAAGTCCCTGGGGGAGCGGCACCACGTGTAGGTCGGGAGTCGAGAGCGGACGCCGCCGGGCCATAGCACCGCCAAAGGACAAGCGCCTGGGACCGACGCCGCAAAGGACTTCCGGGGAGAAGTGGAGATTTCGAGAGATGATGAGAGGAGGTGACAACAAATGTTGGAGCTTTACTGCAAGGTAGTGGCTTACCTGAAGGCTGAGGATGGCGTCACCGCCATTGAGTACGGCCTGATCGCGGCCCTGATCGCTGTGGCGATCATCGTCGGCGCTAGCGCCCTGGGCGGTGGTCTGAATACTCTGTTCACCAACATAAACGGCAAGCTGCCCACGAGTTTCTAGTATTCGGACGTTGTAAGGCGCCCGTGACAGCCGGGCGCCTTACAAGATCTCATTGATTGGACCAATGAAAGCTATTCGTCTCCCACACAGGTTTCGTCGGAACGAAGGGGTAGCAGCCGTAGAACTGGCGCTCGTCCTCCCCCTTCTTCTTGTCATTCTTTTCGGCATCATCGACTTCGGTCTCTATTTCTACAACGATCTCCAGCTGACTCACGTCGCCCGCGACGCCGCCCGTCATCTGACGGTTGGTCAAGAAGGTGACGCTGACGCCGCCATCGACAACGCCACCCTTGTCTCCACCACGATAACCTCTCGCGATTTGGACGCGGGTAGCCACGCGAACGACGCCACTGTCACGCTGACCGCCACCTATCAGACCCTGACGCCGCTCCCCGCGATGCTGGGCTTCTTCGGGGGAGGACTAGGCTCCACCATGGACATTAACGCCACCGCCATCATGAGGCGGGAATGACGATGGATATCTTCACGGCCAAACACTCCAAGACAGGCAAACCGCCGGCAATGGTGCGTGAGTTGGACCCCTGCTGCGAAGACGGTACCACCGCCATTGAGTACGCCCTGATCGCCTCCGTGATCGTCGCAGCTATCGTGGTCGGGGCAAGCGCAATTGGTATACAAGTTAGCGCAATGCTGAACGCAGTACTGCCGGGCTTGGAGTAAGCCGTGGCCGGCGAGAACTACAGGCCCTCGACCGCACGCTCCACAGGTGCGCTCGCGATCTCTTCGAGGCGATGGTTTCTTGCGCGTGAAGATGGAGTCGTGGCGATCATCACCGCCCTTCTGCTCGTCGTCCTTCTCGCGCTGGTCGCGCTTGTCATCGACCTAGGCGGGCTTTACGACCACGATCGGGAACTGCAAACCGCGGCGGACGCGGGTGCCCTGGCCGGGTGCCAGGAACTAGCCTACTCCCCAGGCGCGCACGCCGCCGCAGGCGACAAGGCGGTCGAATACGTCAACAAGAATACCTCCCCCAACTCCGGCGTCGATGCGGGCAGCCTTGCCTCGTGGTCTCCTGTGGTCACGGACAGATCGGTCACCGTTGACCTCGTGGAGGAGCACGTCCCCTTCTTCTTTGCCCCCCTCATCGGGCAAGCCGAAGGTAGCGTGACCGCCCACGCCAAGGCCGAGATCATGTACGTGACGGGAACGCGCGTGTTCCCAGTCGCAATCAACTACATGAACCCGGCGAAGTTCCGCTTCAGATTCCGTCCGCTCACCGGAGGCGGGAGTGAATTCTTCTTCGATCTCACTGACCCCGACAACGACGGCATTTTTGATCAGGGCGGAACAACAGAAGGAGGCTTGCCCCCGGGGACATACACTGTGGACCTCGAAGCTCTCGAAAGTGATGGTTCGACCGTCGGAATGACGCTTCCGGACATGGGTTTCTACCGCGTGGCGGACTCTACGGACGAGAATGAAAAGCTATACCGGGTTGGCATGTCTCAGGCAATCGACAGCTCGACCATAACCATCCGAGCCGAGGCGGCGCCGACAGCATTCGACCCCGAAACGCCCCCCGAATCCATCGAGGCAAACCTCGGTGGCAACAAGTTCGATCTAGCCTATAGCGGCACCACCACTAGCGGCACGCACATCTTCGAGGGCAGCGGCCCCGTGCCGGCCAAAACGACCAACGATGGTTGGCAGGCCCACGACCTCACCATCAAGGAGCTCACGGGCAACAAGACCGTGGGCCGCTACACGGCTTTACATCCAGACGTCCCCCTCAAATACATCGGGCTACGCGAGTCCTTCTTTGACGGCTACTCAGCCGTCGCCGGCGAAGATGTGACCCTGGGCGGGGTGGTGAAGACCAGAGTCCTCAAGTTCGGCGACAAGTACGTGATGAAGCTCGGCAATCAGGCCGGTTCCGGTCTCTACTCAGGGAACTGGCGCATCGCCGACGTATACAAAGAACCCAACACTGCTGGCGAAATCGGCACCTTCCCCACTCCCGATGACTGGACGCTCTATCACGATCTGAAGATCGGCGGCCCGCTCGAGCCGGACGGCGGGGCGAAGGTGGGGCAGATCAAGAACGGGCTGGCCGATCGTTTCGCCGGCTACACACCCAATTACTCGACGGAATACCTCACTGGGCTGGCGGATGACGCCGCGGTCGGCGTCATCCCTGAGGACGACCCCTACTTCGTCATCATCCCCATCGTCGAGTTCACGGCACTAAATGGCACGAGCGAGCCCTACACTATTTCAGGCTTTTCCGGCTTCTACATCACCGACTACTCCAGCGCCGGCGACATCGAGGGAGTCTTCGTGCACTCATTCGCCTCGGGAGAGTGGACGGACGTCCAGCCGCCGGGAGATCTGTATGTCGAAACCGTCGTGATGACCGAATAAGGAATGGACAACTGAAGACATGACGTGGCACAAGCGGGAGGAGCAGTAATGGGAAAACGCAGGGCAATAGCTTTGATCGGGGCGGTGACGCTGGCGCTGGCAGCGGCCGGACTGGCTTTCTGGTACGTGTCCAACGTACGGACAGAGGCCGTGGAGCAAGAGGACACGGTCATGGTCCTGGTGGCGGCCGAGGACATTCCCGCCCGTACCAGCGGGGAGGCTGTGGTCTCGAATAACCTGGTCGCGCAAGAGGAAGTCCCCCGGCGCCTGGTGGTACCCGGTGCCCTGGCGAGTGAGACCGATCTTCAGGATCGGGTGCTGGTCGCGAGCGTGAGCAAGGGTCAACAACTGGTGTCGTCACAGTTGGCCGCCCCGGAAACGGAAAGCCTCGCCTTCCGCATAAAGAATGGGATGCGGGCCGTTTCGGTCACCATCGACCGGGCCCGTGCCGTGGCCGGTCTGATACAGCCCGGAGACCGGGTGGACGTGGTCGCCACCTTCGATTACGAGATCTTTAACCAGGGCAGCACCACCCTCGGGCAAGTAATCCCCCAAGAGGAAGTGGCCAGAGTCAAGGCCGAGTCGGGCATCGACCTGAACGCCAGCAAGTCCTCTGTCACCCGGACTATCCTGCAGCAGGCTGAAGTTCTGCACATCGACCCGCCCGATCAGATCGCAGCCGACACGCGCCGAGCCACAGAAGCCGAGGGCGATACCGAAGCGCAGGCGCCCGATCTGCCGGTGGCGGTTCTCATGGTGAGCCCGCTTGACGCCGAGAAACTGATCTTCGCCGAAGAGATGGGTGTGGTCGCCTTCGCTCTGGTCCCCGCCGAAGACACCCAGACGGTAAGCACCCCGGGCCGCATGCTGGGCAACGAGTTCGCCCCCACCCCCCAACCTGAGCCCACCGAAGCCAAGCCGGTGGAAGCCGTCTCGACCAAGCAGTAGGAGCAGGTATGCCTGAGGCAAATAGCAACGGTCAGCGGAATCCGCGAATACTGGTCGCGGGAGCCAACGCGGAACTGCGCAACGGCCTGCAAAGCGTCCTGCGCGATCATCCAACGCATCCCGAGGTCTCCGAGGCCGCCGATTCCGACAGCACGCTGGCCATAGCCCAAGAGCAGCACCCAGACGTCATCCTGGTGGACGTGGGACTCGGCCCGGTCGATGGCTTCGAGACGGTGCGCAATCTGATCGCCTCGGTGCCCGGCACCAGCGTGCTGCTTCTGGCCAACCGGCTCGAGCACGAAGACTTCCGGCGGGCCCTGCAGGTGGGTGCGCGAGACATGCTGCAGGTTCCGGTCACCCGTGAAGACCTCTTCGCCTCCATCGACGCGGCCCTCGCCGTCAGCCTGGGCAAACGCACGGCCCTCGAGGGCTTTGGCACGGCCGAGACCGAGCCGCAGCGGGCGATGGGGCTTGCCGTCTTCAGTACCAAGGGCGGCACGGGCAAAACCTTCATCGCCACCAACGTGGCCGCCGGTTTGGCCCAGGCCGGCAAACGGGTGGCCCTGCTCGACTTCGATCTGCAATTCGGTGACGCCGCCATCGCCCTGGGTCTGGTGCCGGAGCGCACCATCTACGACCTGGTGCAGACCTACACGGAACTCGACGAGCAGTTGGTCAAGGAGTTCATGCTGCCCCACGCTTCGGGCCTGCAACTGCTGCCGGCGCCGCTCTTCCCCGATCAGGCGGAAGAGATCACCGCGGGAGACATCGAACGCGTGCTGGAAGCGGTCGGCGGCGCCTTCGACTACGTGGTGATCGACAGCCCTCCCCTCTTCGAGGAACGCATCCTGATCGCCCTGGAATGGGCGGACACGGTGATCCACATCGGCAGCATGGATCTGCCCAGCATCAAGAACATGAAGGTTTCCTTCGGCGCGATGGACGCGATCGGCCACCCGCGGGACAAGATTCGGCTGGTGATGAACCGGGCCGACTCCCGGGTGGGGCTCGAAATAGCCGACTGCGAAAAGCACCTGGGGATGACCGTCCAGCACAGCATCCCGAGTTCCATCGAAGTGCCCCGAGCGCTCAACTCGGGAGAGGTCGTGTTGCTCAGCCGGCCGGGGTCGCGCGTCGCGCGGGAGCTCGCCGGAATCATAAGCGTATTCGAGCAGGTAGAAGCCAACGGCAAGCGCCGCGGGCTGAACCGGCTCAGGCGAAGCTGAGAGGGGGGTGAGGGCAGATGGGCCTCATGGATCGAATGGGCGAGGCGGGCAACGGCTCCGGTAGCGGCGCGCTCGGCACCGACGAGGGCCGCTCCCAGCGCAGCGAACTGGCGGCGGGCAGGCGCGAAGAACTGATCACCACCGTGCACAGCGCGGTGGTCACGGACCTGGGTGCCGGACTCTACCGCGGGGATCTGCAAGGGCCGGAGCTGCAGCGGCGGGTTCGGCAGGCGGTGGAAGAGAAGCTCGCCGCCGAGGGCGTTCCTCTGCCGCGCAACGAGCGGATCGAACTGGTCGACGCCTTGGTGGCGGAGATCATCGGCTACGGGCCCATAGAGGAGTTTCTCAAGGACCCCACCGTGACCGAGGTCATGGTCAACACCCACAAGCACGTCTACATCGAGCGCGACGGCAAGATCCTGGAGACGGACAAGCGTTTCCGCGACGATGGCCACCTGCGCCGGATCATCCAGAAGATCGTGGGCCAAGTGGGACGGCGCGTGGACGAGTCCTCCCCCTACGTGGACGCCCGCCTGCCCGACGGTTCCCGGGTGAACGTGGTTCTGCCGCCGCTTTCCGTCCGTGGGCCTGCGCTCACCATCCGTAAGTTCTCGGCCGAGCCCTTCCGCGCCAATGACCTTGTCGAACTCAACACGCTGACCGAGCAGGCGGCCAAGTTCCTCTCCGCCTGCGTGGAGGGGCGCCTCAACGTGCTGGTCAGCGGGGGAACCGGCGCGGGCAAGACGACCACGCTGAACGTGCTTTCCAGCTTCATCCCGCTCGGCGAGCGCATCATCACCATCGAAGACGCGGCCGAGTTGAAGTTGGATCACGAGCACATCGTCAGCCTGGAGTACCGCCCGCCCAACATCGAGGGGCGCGGCGAGGTCACGATCCGCGACCTGGTACGGAACGCCCTGCGCATGCGCCCCGACCGCATTATCGTGGGTGAGATTCGCGGCGGCGAGGCGCTCGACATGCTGCAGGCCATGAACACGGGACACGACGGCTCACTCTCCACGGTTCACTCCAACTCACCGCGGGATGCTCTTTCCCGGGTCGAAACCATGGTGCTCATGGCCGGGGTCGATCTGCCGGTGCGGGCCATCCGGGAGCAGGCCTCGCGGGCCATCGACCTGGTGGTTCACCAGAGCCGGCTCAACGACGGTAGCCGGCGGCTCACCCACATCACCGAAGTACAGTCCATGGAGGGCGACGTGGTCACCCTGCAGAACCTCTTCGTCTTCGACTACGAAGCGGGACTGGATGAAGAGGGACGGCACCAGGGCCGGCTGAAGAGCACCGGAATCCGGCCCAGCTTCCTGCCGCGGCTCAAGGAGCGGGGCGTGGTGGTGAGCGAGGACGTCTTCGCCTTCGAGACCTTCGACTCGTCCTTCGTGTAGGAGGCCCAGATGGATCAACCTCACGAGAACGCAAGAATACCAAGGGTCCTGGGCCTGCTGTTCGCGGTCCTACTGCTCGTACTGCTATTGCCCGGGGTGTCGCAGGCGGCGGATCTCAACCTGGCCATCACCGAGTTGGACATCGAGCAGTTTCCCGAAGCTTCGGCCATAGTCCAGGTTGGTGGGGAAGCCGCCCTAAGGGGTGACTTCGATCCTGCCACGCTTGAGGTCCTGGTGGACGGAAAAGCGATCGCCAACGCCAAGGCGGAGGCCACCCAGACCGAGCCCATCCCCAGCACAACCGTACTGCTTCTGGACGAGTCGGGCAGCATGAAAGGCGCAGCCCTGGCGGCGACGGCGGATGCGGCCCGGCGCTTCGTGCAGTCGATGCGCCCGGAGGACATGGTGGGGCTTTACACCTTCGACGAGGAATTTCGGGTGCTCGCCGAGCCGACCGACGATCCGCAAGTGCTGCTCGCCGCGATCGACACGCTTAAAGCCCGCAAGGAAACCGCGCTCTACGACGCGGTGAACAAGAGTCTCTCCGCCCTGGCCGGCAGCGCTGGCGGTGGCTCCCGCTACCTGGTGATCCTCTCCGACGGCGGTGATACCGCCAGCAAGGGAACCCTCGAGGAGACCCTCGCCCTGGCCCGAGCCGGCAACGTGCAGATCTACACGGTGGGCCTGATGGGCACCGAATTCGACGCCCGACCGCTGCAGCAACTCGCCGAGGCCACGGGTGGCCGCTATCTGGAGGCGCCGAATCCGGAGGCCCTGGGCGGTCTGTATGCGAGCCTCGCCCGGGAGATTCAGAATCAGTTCCGACTGACGTTCAACCTCGATCCGGCGGCCTCGGGCAGCGGTAACCTGGTCGTGCAGACGACCAGCGGCGGTGCCACTGTCGGGGCGGAGCGCGGATTCTTCTACCCCACGCCACCACCCACCGCTGCTCCGGTGGTCCCGCCCGTCGAGGAAGCCGTGGCCACGCCGGTCTACGTCCCGCCCGTGGAACAGGATGGTTGGGTCGCAGCGTTCGTCGGCTGGGGCGGCAGCGACTACACGGTGGCGATACTGCTCTTCGTGCTCCTCCTAATGGTTGGCTACCTGGTGCTGGGGGCGTTGATGCCCAAGCGCGACGTGCTTGCCGAGTACTCGGACGTGCTGGAGAACCGCCGGCGGCTGGGGCCCCGGCCGGCGGGCGAAGATCTCAGTCGCAGACCGGGCGAAGCCTTCGCCCAGAAGCTCCTGGACCTACGGGGCTATAACGATCCTTTGCAGCAGCGGATCGAGGCTGCAGGATGGCAGGTGCGCACCTCTGAATTCGTGCTCTTTCACATCGCCGCGCTGGTCATTATGATCGCGGTCGTACTGTCGCTCGGCCTGCCGCGCCTCTTCGCGGTCATGCTTTCGGTGATCGTGGGACTCGCGCCTCTGGTGTTCCTCGACTACAAAGCCCGAAAGCGCCGGGACGCCTTCGAAGGTCAAGTACCCGACACCCTCCTGATGATGGCCAGTTCGTTCCGGGCCGGACAGAGCTTCGAGCAGGCCATGCAGGTGGTCGCGAGCGAGGGACCCGAGCCTACCGCTACCGAGTTCAGCCGGGTGCTGGCCCAGCAGCGGCTGGGCGTGACCCCCGAGGTGGCCCTGCGCACCCTGGCCGACCGCATGCAGTCCGAGGCCTTCGACTGGGTGGTGATGGTCACCATCATCCAGCGCCAGGTGGGCGGCAATCTGGCCGAGGTCTACGAGAAGATCGCTCACACCCTGCGCGAACGGGTCAAGTTGGGGCGCCTGGTCAAAACGTTGACCGCCGAAGGCCGCCTGAGCGCCATCATCCTCATCGCCCTGCCCTTTGCCGTGGGGGCGCTCATCTTGGTCATGAACGGTGAGTACCTGGAACCGTTGTGGACCACGCTGGCGGGCTACGTGATGGTGGGGGTCGCGGCCGCAGGCATGCTGGTGGGCGTCGTCTGGATGCGACGGATCATCCGTCTCGGAGTCTAGGGAGGGATGCAAGAATGATCGTATACGCTCTGATTTTCGTGCTGGCGCTCGGATCGGTCCTGCTCTTCGTGAGGGCGCTTGCGGGGGGCGGCCAGGCGGAGAAGGTATCCGCCTCGCTCGGCCGGCTCGAGGCCTACGACCTCAAGTCCTACCGCCAAGCGGAACTCGCCCAACCGGCTTCGACCCGGATCATGCAGCCGATCAACGCTCGGTTGGCCCACTTCGCCCGCATGATGACTCCGCAGGGCCGGTTAAGCCGCCTGGAGGCTCGGATCGAGCAGGCCGGCCGACCTTGGGGCTTGGACCTGAACGCTCTGCTCGCCCTCAAGTTCGTGGGATTGGCGGGCGGCGCCGTCGCCGCCATCGTGCTGGCGGGAACCAGGTTGGTATCGACACCGGTCTTCATGCTGGTCTCGGCCGCCATCGTCGGCCTCAGCTACTACCTGCCCGATCTGTTGGTGCGGTCGTGGGGCAAGGAACGCCGCGCCCGCCTCTCCCGCTCACTGCCCGATTTCATTGACCTGCTCACCGTCTCGGTTGAGGCCGGACTCGGGCTCGACGCGGCGATGGCGCGAATCGCAGACAAGGTGCGCGACCCCCTGCGCGAGGAAATCCTCATCACCCTCCACCACATGCGGGTGGGCCAGAGTCGCGAGGCAGCCCTGCAGGAGATGGCACGCCGCTGCAACATCAAGGATCTCGACTCCTTCGTGATGGCTTTGATCCAATCACAGCGCCTCGGGGTCAGCCTGGGCCACGTATTGCGCATCCAGTCCGAGTCCATCCGCGACGCCCAAAAGGCCCGTTACGAGGAGCAGGCCCAGAAGATGGGCATCAAGCTCCTGTTCCCCCTGATCTTCTGCATCTTTCCTTCGCTGTTCGTGGTGATATTGGGGCCGGCGGCGATCCGCATCTACACCGTTCTGCTCGGCACCTTGGCGGGAGAGTAGTCTCCCGTGAATGCAGCTCTCAACCTCTTGTTTCCGGCGGCGGCTCTTGCGGTCCTGGCCTCGGTGACGATCACCGATTTACGCCGCATGATCATTCCCAACCGTATCGTGCTCCCGGCCGCGGCCGCCGCACTCGCCTTCAACGCCGTCTTCGGGCCGGGGCCCTGGTGGGAGTACCCGGTCGCCGGACTCGCCGCCTTCACCTTCCTGCTCGTCCCAGCGCTGATTCGACCGGGGGCCATGGGGATGGGTGACGTCAAGCTGGCCTTCTTCATGGGAGCCGTGCTGGGAAGGTACGTGGCGGTGGCGCTGTTCCTGGCGCTAATAGCGAGTGCATTAATTGGGCTCGGCCTGATCGCCACGAGAGTACGTGGGAGGAAGGACCGGATACCCTTTGGCCCCTTCCTGGCCGGGGGAAGCGCGGTCGCGCTGTTGGCGGGAGAACAGATACTCTCGGCTTATCTCAGCACGCTCTAGCCGCTGCACGCTCCAATGGCGGCCCGCCCGCCCGTGAGCCTGCCCTTCGAGCAGAGCAGGCCGGGCAAGCTCGGGAGGAGAATTGCTTAGAACATTCGCACCAGGCTGCGGATGGAGCCCACAAGTAGAGCGAACCCGGCCAGTATGTAGCCCAGCGCGAAGAAGGGCTGATCGAACTCCATGGCTATGTTCGAGGCGCCGAACGCCCCCCAGGCCAGAAAGACCAGCCCCATCGCCTGAATGACACCGTTGGGAATCATGACCTTCTCATCGGCCTTTCCTTTTGATTCCTTGATATGTCCGTCCTACCCAGATTCGCCGTTATACTTTCCTTGAGATAGTCAAGATTCCGCGAGTGCCCGAGACCTCGATACGCTCCGTGGCCCCAACCGGTCATCGCCCAACAGAGCGTGCGCCGGCAAAACCCCGCTTAACAAAGCCACCGGGCCATCATAGAATGTAGCTATTCGCACCAGCGTTCGCCCTTCTTGGGGTAGTCATGGTCTCCTGGATCGCAGCGTCAGCCGCCGTCCTCGTCGGATTCGTCTCCGGGACCGCGCGGTGTGCCATATGGCGGATCCCGTCCCTGCCGACCGCCTTCCCCGCTGGATGTGGCTTTTCCACCTGGGGCTCGCGACAGCCTCCTCGGTCTTCTTTCTCGCAGCCTTCCTCAGTCACGGGTTTACCGTCCGGCTGCTGGCGGGCTGGGTGCTGCTGGTCGCCCTGGTGGGAGTGGCGGTGCTGGATGTCGAACGTCTTCAGGTTCCCAACCGGATCGTGGTTCCGGGAGCCCTCCTTGCGCTGCTTTTGGCCCCCAGCCTCACCGGCTCATCCTGGTGGATGCACCCGGCAATGGGATTGCTGGGCGGCGGCATTCTGCTCGCTCTTTCCGTAGGGCCGGGAAAGTCGGTGGGCAGGCCGGAGGTAAAGCTCGGCATCTTCTTTGGCCTCGTGCTCGGTGAGTTTTGATCGCCCTGACCCTGGCGCTGGCGCTTGTGGCCCGGCTGCTGGTCCAGCTGGTCTTGATGACAGCGGACCGCTGCGAACTCGGGTACCGGATCCCTCTCGCCCCCTACCTGGCCGGCGGCGCTGCCGTAGCCCTGCTCGCTCTCTGACCCAGAGGCTCAATCAAGCCGCTTCTCCTGCCGATAGCACCCTCGTGCCTTCGGATGCGAAGGTGCGCCCTGCGAGGAGGAGCAAATGTACCAACCAGACGTAGGCCAATTGCTCCACCGCATGATCGACCTCGGAGGCTCCGACCTCCACGTCAAGGTGGGCAGCGCGCCCTGCATCCGGGTGGACGGCGATCTCGAGCGCGTCGATGGCGCCGAGAGTCTCCGGCCGGACGACACCCAGGAAATGATGATGGGCCTGCTCAACTCGGCTCAGCGGAAGGAGTTCGAGGAGGCGCACGACCTGGACTTCGCCTACGCCATCCCCGGTCTCTCCCGCTTTCGGGTGAACTGCTTCCTGCAGCGCGGCTCGATCGGAGCGGTCTTCCGCACCATCCCCATCAAGATTCCCAGCGCCGAGGAACTGGGCCTCCCTAAAGTGGTGCTCGACCTGGCCATGCGGCCGCGAGGCCTGGTGCTGGTGACCGGTCCGACCGGCTCGGGGAAGTCGACCACGCTTGCCGCCATGGTCGACCACGTCAACGAGAACAAAAAAGCGCACATCATGACGATCGAGGATCCGATCGAGTTTCTCCATAAGGACAAGATGTGCATCGTCAACCAGCGCGAGGTCGGAGCGGACACGATGGGCTTCAATCAAGCCCTGCGCCGAGTGCTCCGCCAGGATCCCGACGTCATCCTGGTCGGCGAAATGCGTGACCTGGAAACCATCTCCACAGCGATAACCGCCGCCGAGACGGGGCACCTGGTATTCGGCACGCTCCACACCACCTCGGCCCCCTCCACCATCGACCGCGTGATCGACGTCTTTCCGCCGCACCAGCAGGAGCAGATCCGCATGCAGCTCTCGATCACGCTGCAGGGGGTCATCTCGCAGACGCTCCTGCCCAAGCTGGGCGGCGGCCGCGTCGCTGCCCACGAGATCATGGTCTGCCTGACCTCAATCGCCCACCTGATTCGCGAGGCCAAGACTCATCAGATGGCCAACATCATCCAGTCGGGTGGCCGCTACGGCATGCACACGCTCGACCAGCACCTTTCCGATTTGGTGCGAAACGGGCTGGTCCGCTACGAGGATGCAGAGAGCAAGGCGCAGGATCAAACCGGATTCGAAGCCCAAGTGGGACACTTGAAAGGCAAGCGCGTGGCCCCGCCACCCAGCTCCCGACCCCAAACAGGGCCTCCGGGACAGGCCGGGCCGGCCAACTCGCGCCCCGGTTCACCCGGACAAAGGCCCGCACCGAGCGGGCAGCGGCCGGGGCAAGGCGGGCAACAGCACGGACAGGCGGGGGCCCGGCCT